>Ga0065718_1000406_pt1 | contig 40073 bp, 45 predicted proteins | sample GBSCel77sediment_2_FD_59105 | JGI IMG/M metagenome (GOLD analysis project Ga0065718, IMG submission 59105) | Hot spring sediment microbial communities from Great Boiling Spring, Nevada - cellulolytic enrichment CS 77C v3 (version 3) | ecosystem: Environmental > Aquatic > Thermal springs > Hot...
CCCGCTTCCTGCCCAGAGAAGCTGAGATAACTCTTCCAAAGATAAAGCCTCTTTAGAATAGCTCCTTATAGACCTTCTTAGAGAAAGGGCTTCCTCTAAGCTCATCTCCCCCTTAAGTTTAGGCGGTGGTAGATCTATAAGGTTTGACGCCAAGACCTGGCTTGAAAGAAAAAGAATCAAAAAAGAGCTTTAAAGCAATCTTTGAAAGCATACGACTCACCCCCTAAATAAAAAATTTAAGGGGAAGACCAGGAGTCTTCCCCTTTTATGAAAAGCGACTTAAAACCTTGTTTATCTCTCGCNTCAGATCATCGAGCTTATCCTCAGCGAGCGGTAAAAGCGGAAGGCGAGGAGGCCCCCCATAAAGTCCAACTATATCTAAGGCTGCCTTAAGTCCAGGAACGCCGTAGCCAGATGTAACCAAGTTGTTTAAGCGAAGTATAGCAAGCTGAATTTCGCGGGCTCCTTCAATATCGCCAGCCCTATAGCGNTCTATTATCTTGGAACAAACATCAGGAATAACGTTAGCCAAGGCCAATATCCCACCAACGCCCCCCATAACAAGGGTTGGAAGAAGGAAGCTCGCTGAACCAGCAAAGACAGCGAAGGAGTCCTTTGATTCCGCGATCACCTCTGATATCTGAACTATCCTCCCTGAGCTATCCTTTATACCAAAGATGTTCGGGTGCCTCGAGAGCCTGACCACAAGCTTTGATGAAAGGTTTATACCGCTATTCGCAGGCATATTGTATATAAGCACGGGAAGGGGAGACTCATCAGCAAGCCTCAGGTAGTAATTCTCCAAAACGTCATCGGTCATAGAACCCTTATAGTAGCTCGGCGGCAAAACCAAAACTGCATCGTAGCCGAACTCGTGAGCCTTCTTATTTAAAAAGAGCGTCTCCTTAAAGGATTCACAGGCTGTCCCAGCTATAAGGAGCTTATCCCTGGGATAGTTTTCCCTGACGAACTCAAGAAGCTTAAGCTTCTCCTCTTGGGTTAGCATCACAAACTCTCCGTTGGAGCCCAAAACGACTATCCCATCGAGTGAGCTTTTCGCCCAAGCCTCTAAGTTTCTCTTAAGCCCATCAAGAAAGAGCTCCCCCCTCTCATCAAAGGGGGTAGGAATCGGAGCTAAACACCCCTTAAGCTCCTTCATCTATCGGCACCCACCTTCCAGAACCTTAAAAGCGGCCTCCAAGCCATCCTCAACGTGAGCCTTAAAGCCCATTGACCTTAAGATCCCACCGAAAGCGGAAAGGAAGGTCAAGACATTCCTAGCGGTAGATGTGCTCCCCATAAGCCCAACCCTCCATATCTTACCCTTGAGCTCCCCTAAACCAGCGCCTATCTCAAGCCTATACTCGCTCATCAATCTTTTCCTAACCATAGCCTCATCTATCCCATCAGGAACCTTTATGGTCGTTAAGGGNGGCAACCTATACTGAGGTTTAACCAGAAGCTCAAGCCCCATGGCCTCAAGGCCGGAAGCTAAAGCCTTAGCGTTCAATTCGTGCCTTCTCCACCTATTCTCTATACCTTCTTCAGCAACTATCCTCAGAGCTTCGTTTAGAGCATATATAAGGTTCATCGAAGGAGTGTGATGGTATACCTTCCCACCATCCCAGTACTTCTCTACTATAGATAAATCTAGGTAGAAATTGCCAACCTTCTTCGCACGATTTCTGATATAATCCGCAGCTTTAGCCCCTACGGTTATGGGAGCCAGTCCAGGTGGGCAACTTAGGCATTTTTGCGTCCCGCTATAGACTACATCCAAGGAGAGCCTGTCCGTAGGAACCTCAACCCCACCAAGGGATGTAACCGCATCAACAACCAAAAAAGCATCACTTTCGTGAACGATTCTAGCTATCTCATCAAGGGGTTGAAGAACTCCAGTAGATGTTTCAGCGTGAACTATCCCAACGAGCTTAACCTTTCCAAACGCCTTAAGCTCCTTCTCAAGCACATCAGGATAAATAGGCTCTCCCCAAGGAGATGAAAGAACTTTAACCTCCGCTCCATATCTTTGAGCTATCTCAACCATGCGATTTCCAAAAAAGCCATGAACGCATATCAAAACCCTATCGCCTGGTTCTATGAGGTTTGAGAGAGCCGTTTCCATACCAGCGGTCCCAGTCCCTGAGATGGCCAGCGTGAGCTCATTCTTGGTTTAGAAAAACGTATCTTAAAAGCTCACGAGTTTCACTTAAAATAGACAGGAAATCCTCATCGAAGTAGCCCATTGCTGGTTCAGCCATGGCCCTTAAAACGCGAGGATCCACCGTAGACGGCCCAGGTCCCATCAGGATCTTATCGTAAGTCGGTCTCCTATCAAATCTACTCAAAGGCTATCCCCCCTTCGAACCTAAAGTAGCCAAACATCTATTCCCTTCGAACACCTTTCATTATAACACAAATGCTATAATTAACTTGAGATCCAAGAAAAGAGGTGTTAAAGCGATGAGAAAAGCTTTAATATTATCCTTAGCCCTTATCCTGATTATCTACCCCTCTTTTAACCTCCCGTCCTTAGACAGAACCCTCGATTTCCCCTTAGCGCTCGGAATGCTTCCCATAACCAACGATAGCGGCGTTAAGATATACCCCAACAAGTATGAGCTCAGGGATGTGCTAGGAGAAGAAGCCACCAAGATGATGCTAAGATACTTCAGAAGATTTAACAGGTTCAAGATCCATGAGCTTCCCCCATTAAAGGACACCGAGGACCTTTACGAAAAGCACGAGNATATGGACTTCGTCGTTCAAGGAAGGATACTAAGCTGCATCATCAAGAAGGGTGAAACCTTTGGAACGAATTGGAGCGCCAAGCTTGAGTTAGAGCTCAAGCTGTACGATATAAAAGGGGGAAAAGTGGTCTTCGATAGAGTCATACTGGGAACCGACCGTCAGTTTATGATATATCTTGAAGATAGGGAGAGAAAGACCTGGAAGGAGGTTGAAAAAAGCGCCCTAGGAGGAGCCCTAAGGAAAGCCATCTTAGAAGGAGCTACACTGGTGGCGAGATACCTACCCCTAAGGGGGAGGATAATAGCCATCCTCGATGAAAAGAGGTTCCTGATAAACCTGGGAGAGGAGGATGGCTTAAGGAAAAACGATACACTTTACTTAATCAGGGCTCAAAAGATAAAAACTATAGACCCGAAAAGACCAATAGTACTTCTGCCTCAAAGGGTTTTCGACCTTCAGGTCAAGGAACTTAAAGCTCAAGAAGCTGTTGTAGAGCTGATCAGCGTAAAGGATAGCGAAGCGGAACCTCCAAGAGAGGGAGATATCGTGGAAAGGCCCCTTTACCCATAGAGGAGGTGAAAGTTTTTGAGAAAATTAATCGTACTGATTCTCTTAATTGCTCTTAACGCTGGCACATCAGCTTTAGCCCAGATCAGCATTGAAGAGCAGATCAGAAGAGGAAAGGAGCTATACGAAGCGGGGGATTATGAGGAGGGAATTTTATTTTTGTAAAAAGCTATCTGAAAAATACCCCCAATACGCCGACATATGGTACTTGCTGGGCAAATGCTATGAGGGGCTGGGATATTTCGAGTTAGCTCAAGAGTGTTATAAAAGGACGCTAAGCATAGATCCAACATATGGACCACTGAGCGAAAAGCTGCTTAAGGGAGAGAAAGAGTTAGAGAAAGGGCCACCTGAACTTCCTCCACGATTGCTAAGGGAGGTAAGGAAGATAGCCATCTTGAGCTTTCCCAAGGATGAAAGCTTAAAGGAGAGAGGCGAGCCTCTTGCTGAAGCCATAGCGCGTGAGATAAGAAGCAGATTGTTAAGATGTCAGGGAATAGAGGTATTAGCGAACCCCCTATTTGAAAACGATATAAATAAGCTTGGAAACGAAGTAGACCTTCTGATAATTATATCGCTCACATCCTCAAGGGAGAAGGTTGGTATCAGCGAATCCGACTTCGCAGTAAACGTAAAGGTAATAGATCCTTTATCCAGGGTGATAAAGTGGGAGCAGAACATATGGATAGATGACATAGTCAGAGAGTCTCAAGACAAATTTGACTCCATAGCTGCGCTTACAACGCTAACCAAGAAGATAGGGAATAGGATATTTAGATACTGGAACCTCGCTCCCACTATACACCCCTCAAGACTTGATATAGAGAGGATAGAGGAAGAGAAAAGAAGGCTTGAGTGGCTTAAAAGAAGCGGAATCGTAGCTCAAATAGCATGGATAGACGATAAGGGAAAGGTTGTGATAAATGTGGGTGCAGAAAAAGGCGTGAGCAAGGGGGATAGGTTCTTCGTCTTTCGAAAGGGGAAACCAATCATTGACCCAGACAGGAAGGAAGTGATAGGCTACGACGAGATAATAATAGGTTATATAAAGATAGATATGGTCAGGGAGAGGATATCCTTCGGTCACGTAATCGAGTGGATAAGAAAAGACATAGCTGTGGGAGACTGGGTAAGAAAGATAGTGGAGTAAAAAATTAAAAGGGGAAGAGGGGTTATTCCTCTTCCCCTTTAGGTTCNTAATCACCCTTTAGTCCATGGGGGGCATTTCAGGGGTTTTTTTCTCCTTCTCAGGCTTCTCCGCAACTAGGGATTCGGTGGTGATAATCATACTAGCTATGCTTGCAGCGTTCTCGAAGGGCGACACCTTACAACCTTAGCAGGATCAACGATTCCAGCCTCCATCATGTTCTCAATCTTCCCAGTTAGAGCGTTGAATCCGGTTCCCTTGTCAGCCTCCCTGACTTTTTGAACTATTATGGAACCGTCAAATCCGGCGTTCTCAGCTATCTGACGGATCGGATACTCAAGCGCTTTCCTCACTATCATCGCGCCAGTTCTTTCATCACCCTCAAGGCTCTCTATCAGCTTTTCCACAGCAGGGATAGCATTGATGTAGGCCACTCCGCCACCAGGAACAATTCCCTCTTCGACCGCCGCCTTGGTCGCATTAAGAGCATCCTCTATCTTGTACTTCCTAGCCTTAAGCTCGGTCTCAGTTGGAGCACCAACCTGTATAACGGCAACTCCTCCAAGTATCTTAGCCAACCTCTCCCTTAGCTTCTCCTTATCATACTCGCTGGTTGCTTGCTCAAGCTCAGCCCTGATTTGAGCAGCACGCTTCTTAATCGCCTCAGGATCACCGTAACCGCCGATTATGGTGGTCTCCTCCTTCGTAACCTTAACTTTCTTAGCCCTACCAAGCATGTTCAATGTAACGTTCTCAAGCTTGATCCCAAGCTCCTCAGAGACGACCTGACCACCGGTGACTATAGCTATATCTTGAAGCATGGCCTTTCTTCTCTCACCGAAGCCAGGAGCTTTAACAGCAACGCTCAAAAGCGTACCACGAAGTTTGTTGACTATAAGGGTAGCCAAGGCCTCCCCTTCCACATCCTCCGCTATAACGAGCAAGGGCTTTCCGGTCTGGACAACCTTCTCAAGCACTGGGAGGAAATCCCTTATATTAGATATCTTGTTGCCACATATCAAGATGTAAGGCTCCTCCAAAACGGCCTCCATTCTCTCAGCATCGGTGATCATGTAAGGAGATATATAGCCCTTATCGAACTGTAACCCCTCAACCATCTCAAGGGTCGTTCCTATAGTCTGAGATTCCTCAACCGTGATAACGCCTTCATGTCCAACCTTCTCCATAGCCTCAGCGATTAGGTTCCCTATTTCTTGATCATTAGCTGAGATAGCGGCTACCTGAGCTATCTTCGTCTTCTCTTTAACGGGAACTGCCATCTTCTTTATCTCATCAACGACAGTGTCAACCGCCTTCTCCATACCCTTGCGTAAGAAGACCGGATTAGCACCAGCAGCGACGTTCTTCAAACCTTCGCGAACGAGAGCCTGAGCCAAAAACAGTAGCNGTNGTNGTNCCATCNCCAGCTACGTCATTCGTCTTGCTTGCGACCTCCCTTACGAGCTGAGCTCCCATGTTCTCAAAGGGGTCATCAAGCTCTATCTCCTTAGCAATAGTGACACCATCATTAGTAACCGTGGGAGAACCGAATTTTCTTCTCAAGAACTACGTTTCTGCCTCTAGGACCAAGGGTAACCCTTACAGTATCGGCTACCTTATTAACGCCCCTCTCAAGGGCTCTGCGTGCATCCTCATCGAAGAGAACCATCTTAGCAGCCATCACCCTTCACCCCCCTTACTTCTCGATAACAGCTAAAATATCTCTCTCACTTAAGATTAAGAACTCTTCACCCTCCACTTTAACCTCAGTTCCCGCATACTTAGAGAATATAACCTTATCCCCAACCTTTACCTCCAAGGGGACCTTCTGACCATTATCAAGCACCCTACCGGTCCCCACAGCTATAACCTCTCCCTGCTGGGGTTTCTCCTTAGCAGTATCAGGGAGAACTATCCCGCTTTTGGTCTTCTCCTCAGTCTCTAAAACCTTCACAACCACTCTGTCGCCAAGCGGACGAAGCTTCATACTCCCATCCCCCCTTCCTTGTTATTAGCACTCATTATTGACGAGTGCTAAACGACACCTTAAATGATAATCACCTCCCCTCTATAAATCAATAAATACTGAAGGGTAAAAATGGANGATAGTTAAGCGAAATAGACCGTTTTAACACATATTTAATCAAGAACTCAAGAAATCTTCTCCAATCTCCAAATCTGGCTTAACAGTTATAGTTAAAGGTGCTATCCTTCCTCTCAAAAGCTCATGATAACCATAAGCAGCAACCATAGCCGCGTTATCGGTACACAAAGGTGGAGAGGGATAAAAAACTTCAAAACCTTTCTCCTTAAGCTCTTCAAGTTTTCTCCTCAAAAAGCTATTGGCTACGACTCCCCCCGATAGAACAAGCTTATTTACCCCTTTAAGTGACGCGGCTTTGGTGAGTTTATCTAAAAGCACCTCAACTACCTTTCGCTGAAAGCTCGCAGCGACATCCTCAATTTTAACCTTGCCCTTCTTCTCCTCCCAAAACAGCTTAACAGCTGTCTTTATACCACTGAAGCTAAAGTCTAAACCCTCCTCAAGAGGATAAGGAAACTCAAAGGCATAGGGATCCCCCTTATTAGAGAGCTCATCTATAGCCGGTCCACCTGGATAGGGTAGGCCGAGAACGCGCGCGACCTTATCGAAAGCCTCACCAGCAGCATCATCCCTTGTACTACCTAAAAGCTCAAAACTCCCATGCTCTTTAAAGAGAAAAAGCTCAGTATGCCCACCAGAGGCAAGAAGACAAACAAAGGGCGGGGATAAATAGGGATGCTCCAGAAAGACAGCATAAACATGGGCTTCAAGATGATTTGCCCCCAAAAGAGGCTTCTTCCACACCCACGAAAGGGTCTTAGCGAACATCAACCCCACAAGAAGAGATCCCATCAAACCTGGTCCCACAGTGACAGCGATCCCATCTATTCTATCAGGAGGACAAGTTGAAAGAGCATCATCTATAAGATAAAGGATCTTCTCCAGATGCTTTCTCGATGCAAGCTCCGGAACCACACCACCATAGGGAGCGTGGTATTTAACTTGGGAGAGAACTATATTCTTCAAAATCCTTCTTCCATCGGCTACCAAAGCCACCGAAGTCTCATCACACGATGTCTCTATACCAAGTATTATCATCCTAAACATCCCCCTTTAACCTGATACAACGCTCTTAACGGTCTCTATCAACTTTGATATAGAAAAGGGCTTAACCAGATAAGATGAAACCCCCAACTCCTTTAATGCCCACCTCATATTCCTCATCGCTCTGGAAGGATATGGCAATTATCTTAACCTCTGGATAGTCTTTAACCACCTTCCTAGATATGCTTATCCCATCAACCTTCGGCATGTTTATATCTAAAAGCAAAACATCCGGCTTTAGCTCTTCCACCAACCTTAAAGTCTCCCCACCGTCCCTCGCCTCTCCAACGACCTCTATATCCTCACTGAAAGAGAGCATCAACCTCAGGCTTCTTCTCGTCTCTTCAAGGTCATCTGCTATGATCACCCTTATCTTTCTCAAGCTTTAACCCCTCCTTCAAAACCATTATCACAGCTTGGGTTCTGTCCTTAGCCCCCACCTTCTGAAGTATATTGGAAACATAGTTTCTGACCGTCTTCTCCTTAAGCCCGAGCTCATTAGCTATCTCCTTNTTCTTCTTTCCCTTAAGCATCAGGGAAAGAACTTCCCTCTCTCGGGGTGTGAAGGCTATTTACCTCTCCNTTCTCCTCCTCGTAAACCCCGCAAACCTCCCTAATGGTTCTCAAAAGCTCGCTTGCCCCAACATCCTTAACCAGGTAGGCTGATGCTCCCGCTTTCAGGGCTTCCACTTTATAGGCTTCTTCCTCATGCATCGTCAGGACGACGATCTTAACCTGAGGCTTCATCTCCCTTATCTTCCTTATGGCCCTTATTCCACCAAGACCGGGCATAGAGATATCCATCAGAACGAGGTCAACATCCACACACTTAATGAGTCTAATGGCTTCCTCACCGGTGGAGGCATTGGCCACCACCCTTATCCATTCCTCAGAGTCAAAGAGCTTCTTTAACCCCTCTTTAAGTAAGAGATGATCGTCAACAAGCATAACCTTAATCAAGCCTTCTCACCACCCCGAGGGATCCTGACCAAAATTTTAACACCTTTTCCCCTCTCTGATAATATCTTGAAAACTCCTCCCAAGGCCTTCGCCCTCTCCTCCATGTTAAATATTCCCAGAGACCCCTTCTCCAAGCTTATTCTCTTAGCTTCTTCAAGGTCAAAGCCAACTCCATCATCTTGAACGAGAAGACTAACGAAATCACTTCCTACCTCAAGGATCAGCTTGACGTTAGAGGCTTGAGCATGCTTGTGAACGTTACTTAACGCCTCCTGAACTATCCTGAAAAGGGCTATCTCTATGTCCTTATCCCTTACCTCATCCTCTCCCAGAACCTTAAAGTCAACCCTAACACTTGTAACTCTGCTCCAGTCATCTATATACTTCTTCAATGCAGGAACGAGCCCCAGATCCTCAAGAAGCATAGGACGAAGGTCGCTTATAAATCTCCTCAAATCAGATAAATTCGCCTTTAATATATCCTTAAGATCCATTATCTCCTTCAACGCCCTCTCAAGCTCACCCTTCTTAATGAATCGCTCACAGACATCAAGTCTAAAAGCAGCGTTAGCCAAGTACTGAGCAGGACCATCATGGATCTCCCTTGCAAGCCTCTTCCTTTCTTTTTCCAGAGCCTGAACCACAAAGGGAGCGAGCTCAGCGCGCCCCTTAAGCTCCAATACCTCCNTTTCTATCCTCTCCATATTACCCGTTAAGAGATCTATCGCAATTTTAATCCTTCTAGTCAGATCATCTATCTTACCAAGGAGCTTTTCAAACTCCCTTATCCTTAAATCTATCATGTCCCTTTCCTTCCTCAGGCTTTTCTCCTTATCCCTAAGCATCAAAAGCTCTACCTGCCTTCTCTCAGCTATGGTGTAAGCCTCCTTAAGCTCCCTCTCTCCATACTTGTCGAAGTTCGCACTAACCTCGGCAAGCCTCCTTCTAGCTTTATCAAACTCCTCTTGTAACTTATCTACTTCTTTCATAACCTTACCTAACTCAACCGNAAGCTCCCCTTTTCTAATATAAAGTCGTTGAAGCTCTCTTCTCGCATCTTCTCCCATCGAATGAACTTCCGTATGAGCCTTGTTAAGCGCACCTAAAACCTTCTCTTGGATCTCCGCAAGAACCTTTAAGATATCCTCTTTCATATAAAACCCCCTTTTAAAATAAGAGCTTCTGTGATAGAATTGTTCCTGGCTTAAAAGGAGGTGAAAGGGTTGCCTAATACCAAATCCGCTGAGAAAAAGTTAAGGATCTCTGAAAGAAACAGATTGTATAACAGGTTCTGGAAGACAAGAGTCAAGACCGAGATCAAAAAGGTTCTCGCTGCCATCGAAGCCAAAAACTTAGAGTTAGCTCAAAAGCTTTTCGTCCAGGCGACCTCTATAATAGACAAGGCAGTTGGAAAGGGCGTCCTCCACAGAAACAACGGAGCACGCAAAAAGTCCCGCTTAGCTCGTAAGATAAACCAGCTTAAGGCTCTTCTAGCGCAACAGCCTTCTCCCTCTTAAATAGAGGAGAAACGGCCCATAATAAAAGGTCGTAAGGATTCCCCCTGCCTTTCTTAACCATATCATCCACCAAACAGAACCTCTTATAAGTTAGAGAAAGAACTTGTGGGGCGTATAAAGACGCCCCTCTTTTAATTTTAGATGCAAAAAAGGGGTGAAGATCCCTAAGAAGCTCCTCTTCAAGATGGGGCTCCAAGGAGAGAAAGAGCATAACCCTAAGATACTTCGCCAACGTAGATATAACTTTAATAGGTGGCTCCTTAGATATAAAGCTTCTTTCCACACCCCTTATAAACTTAAAGCTATCTCTCATGAATATGGAGTCCAATAGCTCAAAAGGAGAAAGCTCATAGAGGGAAGATACAACCTCACGCACATCGCTTTCGGTTATCCTTTTCCTATCACCCACATAAAGTACGAGTTTCTCTATCTCCGACTTCAGGCTCTCCAAATCCTCAGGGAACCGCTCAGCTAGAATGGAGATCGCTCCATCCTCGATCTCCTTCCCAAACTCCCTAACCTCCTCCTCTATCCACTTATACAGCCCCTTACCCACGGGTCTTTTAAGTTCGGTAAAGAGCTTTTTCTGAGCTATAACCTTAAAGACCTTACCTGAGGAGGGAAGAGATTCCGCTACGAGGAGAAAGAAAACACCCGGATTAGGAGCAGAAAGATACCTTAAAAAAAGCTCCTCCCCCTCTTTCTCCACCTCCTGAGCCTCCCTAACAACTATAAGCCGTCGAGGAGAAAATAGGGAAAAGTTCATGGCCTCTTCATAGAGCTTATTCCAAGAGACCTCACTCCCCCTAAAGAAGGAAACTTCCTTAACATCCTTACGGTTTCTCTCTATCCACCTCGATAGAAGAGCATCATCCTTACAGATCAGCAAAAACACGGGCTTAAGCTTAGTCATGGACCACTACACTAACGAGCTTCCCAGGAACAACTATGACCTTTTCGATCTTCTTCCCCTCTATCCTCTTCTTAACCATATCGCTTTGAAGGACCAACTCCTTGATCTTCTCCTCGCTCAAGCCCGCGGGAAGCTTCAAGCTACCCCTTGCCTTACCGTTTATCTGAACGACTATGTTTATCTCCTCCTCAATCAAGGCATCTTCCTCAGGTGATGGCCAGGGATGATAGGCCAGGGTCTCCTCATGCCCCAACTTTTGCCAGAGCTCCTCGCTTATGTGTGGAGTAAAGGGATAAAGCATAACCACCAACGATTCTATCCCCTCTTTAAATACGCGGAGTGCTTCCTCATCATTAGGCTCGAAGGCAATAAGCTCATTGGAAAGCTCCATAAGCGCGCTTATAGCAGTATTGAAGTGGAACCTATCCTTTATATCCTCAGTGACCTTCTGGATGGTCTTATGTATCTTCCTCTTAAGATCTCTCGCTTTTCTATCGGATATCTCAGATATGGGGATAGCTTTATTTGGAAGAGCTCTAAGCTCCTCTATTCTATCGCTAACTAATCTCCATACCCTATTCAAAAATCGATGACACCCTTCAACTCCTCTATCACTCCACTCCAAATCCTTCTCCGGCGGGGAGGCAAAGAGTATAAAAAGTCTTGCAGTATCCGCTCCGAACTTTTTCANTATCTCATCAGGGTCAACCACATTGCCGAGAGACTTGGACATCTTAGCACCATCCTTTATCACCATACCTTGCGTCAACAGCCTTTTNAATGGCTCCCTGAATTTAATCAAACCTTGATCTGCAAGGAACTTCGTAAAGAAGCGAGAGTAAAGCAGGTGAAGTATAGCATGCTCTACCCCACCTATATATTGGTCAACAGGCATCCAGTAATCCACATCCTCTTTCTCAAAGGGGGCTCTATCTGTCCAAGGGCTCGTGAACCTAAGATAATACCAAGAGGAACAGATAAAGGTATCCATAGTATCGGTCTCCCTCTTAGCGGGACCACCACACTTGGGGCACTTAGTGTTAAGGAACTCATCATGATAAGGCAACGGAGATGCTCCACCCTCAAGAACATTGACATTGAGAGGAAGAATTACCGGAAGCTCCTCCTCAGGGACGGGAACTACCCCACAGTTATCACAGTAAACTACGGGAATAGGAGCTCCCCAATATCTCTGCCTTGATATCAACCAGTCCCTCAGTCTATAGTTAACCTTTTTTTCGCCCAAGCCTCTTTCCTTAAGCCACTCCGCCATCCTTTCTATACCCTCTCTATTGGGAAGCCCGGACCATGGACCGGAGTTAACCATAACTCCATCTCCCTCATAGGCCTCCTCAAGCTCCTCCGGAAGCTCTCTATCGACAGGCTTTATAACCACCCTTATGGGAATACCATACTGCTTGGCAAACTCGAAGTCCCTTTGATCATGCGCCGGAACCCCCATTATAGCACCTGTCCCATACTCCATCAGCACGTAATCCGCTATCCAAACGGGAACCCTCTCACCGCTAAACGGATTCTTAGCATAGAAACCAGTGAAAATCCCTTTCTTTTCCCTGCCAAGAGCTTCTCTCTCTATCTCGCTCTCCCTCATCGCCTCCTCAACGAAAGCCCTGATCTTCTCTCTCTGAGGAGAGAACTTCACAAGATCTTCCACTAAAGGATGCTCAGGGGCTAAGGCTACAAAAGTAGCGCCATAGATGGTGTCTATCCTCGTAGTGAATATGGGAATTTTCATCGCGAGCTCCTCTATCTCGAAGAAGGTCTCCACGCCCCAGCTTTTACCTATCCAGTTTCTCTGCATGACCTTTACCTTCTCAGGCCAACCCTCAAGCTCCTCCAACGAGCTTAAGAGCTCCTCAGCGTAAGCCGTGATCTTAAGGAACCATTGATTAAGCTTCCTCTTCTGAACGAGGGAGTCACACCTCCAGCAGCGCCCCCCCTCAACCTGCTCATTTGCCAGAACCGTCTTACAGCTCGGACACCAGTTAACAGGCGCTTCCTTCTTATAGGCCAAACCGTTCTTAAAGAAAAGAAGAAATAACCACTGAGTCCACTTGTAGTAATCCGGCGAGCACGTAGCCACCTCTCTATCCCAATCGTAGCTCGCTCCCATCTCCTTAAGCTGCTTCCTCATGTGATTTATGTTTCTCCACGTCCAATCACTGGGATGAACTCCCGATTTCAAAGCTGCGTTTTCAGCGGGAAGTCCAAAGGCATCCCATCCCATCGGATGAAGAACGTTATATCCCCTCATCCTGAGAAAGCGAGCGACCACATCACCTATAGCGTAATTCCTCAGGTGCCCCATGTGAAGAGCACCAGAGGGATAAGGAAACATCTCCAGCACATAAAAATTTCTCTCTTGACGGATCCTTGTCACACTTGAAGATCTTGTTTTCTTCCCAATATCTCTGCCATTTAGCCTCTATAGCTCTAAAGTCATAGCCCTCCATAGTTTAAATCTCCCTCCCCTAACTTATAGTCCAGCCAAGACTATTTTATCACAAGGAAAGCGCCTTAAATTAATTATATCGCTAAAGAGCTCTCCCATAAACCCCTATTGACGTAGCCTTCTCTATTAAAACTGTAATCCACCTTTTTCCTCTTCCAACCCCTTCCGGTATGAAGACCTCAACATATTGAGGAAGAAGAGCGCTACCATCCTCTAATAGAACGGCATTGAAGCGCTTCCCAACCAAACCCTCATTAAAACGAAGTGCGCTCTTTAAAGCCTCCTTCCTTAAAAGCTCAAGCCTCTCATCAAGGACCTCCTCAGGGAGAGGAGGCATACGCGAAGCATCGGTAAACGGCCGAGGGGAATACCTAAATATATGAACTCTTCCAAAGTTGGCCCTCCTAACCACCTCAATAGTGCCTGAGAAGTCCTCATCGGTCTCAGTAGGAAAGCCAACCATTATATCGGTCGTTACGTTGAAATGCTCCCTAAGGCGCTTAAGTTTATAAACGAGATTAAGGTACCCCTCAACCGTATAGGGTCTTCTCATCAACCGAAGGACCCTATCACTCCCACTCTGAAGGGGAAGATGAAGATGGGGAGCGAGATTATCAAACCTATCGTAAAGCTCTAAAAAGCTATCATCTATATCGAAGGGCTCAACTGACCCGAGTCTAAGTAACCGCAAGCCATCGAGCCTAAGCAAGACTTCAACAAGCTCCCTTAAGCTACTGCCTATATCCCTGCCATAGCTACCAAGATGAACGCCAACTAAGGTCACTTCATCATAGCCTAAGGATATGAGTCTTCTAACCTCCGAAACCACATCGTTAAGTGGGCGAGAAAGCCCCTTACCCCTCAAGCGTCTTATAAGACAGTAGCTACAGTTGGCGTCGCAGCCGTCCTGCACTTTAACGAAGGGCCTCGAATGATAGGAAAGCCCCTCCTCCATAAAAAAGAAAGCATTCAAACCCTCACCTAAAACCCTATGCTTATCCCTATTCCCATAGGCCTGGTCAACTCCAAGCTCAAAGATCCTTTCCCCTACAAGTTCAACATAACAACCGATAGCTATAAGCCTAGCCCTTGGATTGGCCCTTCTTAGCCTCCTTATGTGCTGCCTGCTCTTACGCTCAGCTTCCTTAGTCACAGCACAGGTATTTATAACTATGATATCTGCCTCCTGAGGAGACTCCACTATCTCAGCACCCCTACTCCTATAAAGGGAGGCTATACCCTCTATCTCCGATTGGTTAACCCTACAACCTAAGTAAGATAGGTAAACCTTCATGAGCTATTATCCCCAAAGCGTAAGAAGAGCACTTAAGACCATGATTGAAGCAGTTTCGCTCTTAAGTATATAAGGCCCAAGTGTGACCGTTTTAATGCCAGAGGAAGTCAACATCTCAACCTCCTCTGGGGAAAACCCCCCTTCTGGACCTATAAATATCGCAACGCGATCGCTTCTGCCCTTTAATAGAACATCCCTCAAAGGGACAGGTTCTCCCCTCAAGCAGGGAGCTATCCTCAGGGCATTCATCTCACCAGAGAGCTTAATAGCATCAGCGAAGCCTATAGGTTCCCTAACCTCCATAACGTCCGGTCTACCACACTGCTTAGAGGCCTCTTTTGCTATCTTAACCCACCTCTTAAGCTTCTCCTCCCCAACCTCGTTAAGAACCGTATATCTCGTAAACATAGGATAAAAGGCCTTACACCCCAGCTCGGCGGCCTTCTGCACTAGCCAATCTATACGCCTACCCTTGGTGATCCCCTGAAATAAAAAAACATCAAAGGGTAGTTTCTCCACCGTCTTCCTCTCCAATAAGGAAACCCTAACCACATCCCCCGCGAGGCTTTCTATCCTACCTATCCATATCCCCTCCGAGGTCAAAAGCTCAATCTCATCTCCCTTCCCAAGCCTGAGAACAACGGAAAGATGATAGGCCTCCTCACCTTTAACTATAGCAAAGCCTTCTTCAATTTCAGCGAAGAATCGACGCCGCTCCAATCCAACCTTCCTCCTCCAAAAGGCTTTTAACCTCAAAAGAGTGACTTTCAAGGAGTTTCAAGAAGGCTTCCCTTTCCGACAAAGATACTCCTGAAGCTATGAAAACACCTCCCTTAACCATATGAGACGCTATCTCATAAAGGAATGACTCAAATAGAGGAAGAAGAAGGTTAGCAACAACAAGGTTAAACTTGACCTCCTCCTTGAAAGGGCTAAGAAGATCCCCTCCCAGAAGGTAAACCCCATCTACCACTCCATTTCGGGAAAGGTTCTCCTTGGCTTCCTTCAAGGCTATCGGATCATTGTCTATCGCAAAGAGGGGCTTAATGCCCTTTCTCCACAAAGCTATGGCTAATATACCACTTCCCGTCCCAAGGTCTATGGAGAGCCCCTTGACCTCGCTTACCTCACTATCTATCAGCTTGAGGGCTATCCTCGTCGATGGATGATAACCAGTTCCAAAAGCCATCCCAGGCTTAACCACTATCGGAATCAAGGTTGAAGGGACAACGACAAAGCGCCCCGCCCGCACCGGTTCATACCCCTCCTCTACCTTAAGAGCCCAATTCTCGTCATCCTCCTCACCTAAGAGAAGTTCATACACCCCCTTAAGCTTGGATAGGATTTCCTCCCTCTCTCTTATGCTACTAAAGTAAACTCTAAAGTGGGCCCTCCCTTTACCGGGAAGGCCCACTGCCTTAAGCTCCAAAAGAGCTAATCTTTCTAAAAGCTCTACCTCATCATCACCGTAGATATCCAGATAATACCACTTCATGTTCCAAAGCTCTTCTTAAACTTTTGGAAGAAGCTTAGGCTCTCCCCTAAGTTTATCCCACTCTCTTTGGCGAACTCTCTAAGAAGGTCCCTCTGCCTTTCGGTTAGCTTCGATGGGATCTCCATACCTACCTCAACGAACATGTGCCCTCTTCCTTTACCATCCAGGCTCGGCATCCCCCGCTTAGATATCTTGAAAACCTCGCCCACTTGGGTTCCAGGAGGTATCTTAAGCTCGGCTTTCTCTCCATCTATAGTTGGAACCTCAACGATGGTCCCAAGCGCAAGCTCAGGGAAGGAAAGCTTCAGCTTATAATATAACGTCCCTCCCCCTTCTCTCGAACAATGGGTGAGGTTTAACGTTTACAACCAGAAAGAGGTCTCCCGGAGGACCTCCCCTCTCTCCGAGCTCCCCTTCGCCCGGGATCCTGAGCCTCACGCCGCTTTCCACACCCCTAGGGATGGTAACTACTATCTTCCTCCACTCCCTAACCCTTCCGCTACCATTGCACGTCGGGCAAGGCCTATCTATAATCGTTCCCTTACCACCACAATGATGACAAGTCCTAACGCTTATGAACTCACCGAATATGCTGGAGCGCCTATCTTCCACCCTACCAGTCCCATGACAATAAGGGCAGGTTCGAGGAGAGCTCCCAGGCGCAGATCCCAATCCCCCACAGGTTGAGCAAATCTTCCAGCGGGGAACGCTGATCTCCTTCTCCCCTCCTCTAAAGGCTTCCTCAAGCGTTACCTCAAGGGGCATCTCAAGATCTGCCCCTTTCTGAGGCCCTATATCTCCACTCCTTCTCCTAAAGCCTCCCCCAAAGAACCTCTCGAAAATATCCTCGAAGGGGTCAAAACCAAAGTCAAAGCCTCTACCGAAATCGAAATCAAAGCCACCCCCTGGAGGCGGGCCAAAGTCCCCATCTAACCTTCCATATTTGTCATATTTGGCCCTTTTCTCAGGATCGCTTAAGACCTCATAGGCCTCATTTATCTCCTTAAACTTCTTCTCCGCCTCCGGGTTATCTTTATTTAGATCAGGGTGATACTGTCTAACCAGCTTTCTATAGGCCTTCTTTATCTCTTCCTGAGAGGCATTCCTCGGAACACCAAGTATCTCATAATAGTCCTTCATTATTGACTACCACCGCTCGCCTCCCTAAAATGGGCATCCATAGTGCTCCCTCCAGCTTGTCCTCCAGCTCCCTGTCCTCCTTGAGCCTGAGCACCGCTTGAGTATAGCCTTGAGGTAACCCTGTGAAGCTTAGTCGTAAGCTCCTCCATGGCCTTCTTTATAGCATCTATATCGTTACCACCCATCTTAGAGCGCAGCTCCTCTATAGCCTTGTTAAGCTCCTCCTTCTCCGTGCTCGTGATCTTATCCTGAAAGTCACGAATGGTCCTTTCGGTGGAATAGATCAAACTATCAGCCTGGTTGCGAGCCTCCGCAAGCTCCTTCTTCTTCCTATCCTCCTCGGCGTAAAGTTCGGCCTCTTTCCTCATCCTCTCTATCTCAGCCTCAGATAAGCGAGTGGATTTAATAGTTATGGCCTGTTGCTTACCTGTAGCGAGATCCTTAGCGGAGACTTGAAGTATGCCGTTAACGTCGATGTTAAAGGTTACCTCGATCTGCGGAACACCCCTGGGCGCAGGAGGTATACCGCTTAAGATAAACCTACCTAAGGAGACGTTATCGGCAGCCATTGGGCGCTCTCCCTGAAGGACGTGTATCTCAACCGAAGTCTGATTATCCGCCGCGGTAGTGAATATCTGACTCTTAGAGACAGGTATAGGAGTATTCCTCTCTATTATCTTGGTGAAAACACCACCCAAGGTCTCTATCCCAAGGGAGAGAGGCGTAACGTCTACCAAAACGACATCCCTAACCTCACCCGCGAGGATCGCAGCCTGAATAGCAGCACCTATAGCAACGCACTCATCGGGGTTAATCTCCTTAGAAGGTTCCTTGCCCAGAAGCTCCTTAACCTTCCTCTGAACCATGGGCATCCTCGTAGATCCGCCTACAAGAAGGACCTTATGTATATCTGAAGGAGAAAGCTTCGCATCCTCTAAAGCTCTAAGGGTAGGTCCAACGAGTCTCTCCACAAGGTCATGGGTCATCTCCTCAAACTTGGCGCGAGTTAGGGTCCTTTCAAGATGCTTAGGTCCGGTATGATCAGCCGCGATAAAGGGTAGGCTTATTATGGTTTCAACCATCGTGGAAAGCTCTATCTTGGCTTTTTCAGCAGCTTCCTTCAACCTCTGCATTGCCATTCTGTCGTTCCTTAGGTCTATCCCCGTTTCCTTCCTAAACTCCTCCACTAACCAATCGATGATCCTCTGATCCCAGTCATCTCCCCCAAGATGATTATCACCACAGGTAGCCCTAACCTCAAAAACCCCTTCCCCAACCTCAAGTATGGATACATCGAAGGTACCGCCACCGAGGTCAAAGACAAGTATAGTCTGCTCACCCTCTTTGTCAAGACCGTAGGCCAAAGCGGACGCCGTAGGCTCGTTGATTATCCTGAGAACTTCAAGCCCAGCTATGGTTCCCGCATCCTTGGTAGCCTGCCTCTGGGCATCGGTAAAGTAAGCCGGCACCGTTATCACAGCCTTCCTTATCGGAACCCCAAGATAAGCCTCCGCATCCTGCTTGAGCTTTTGTAAGATCATAGCTGAGATCTCCTGAGGCGTGTAGGCTTTACCATCTATAACCACCTTGTAGTCTGTCCCCATCTTCCGCTTTATGGAAACTATGGTTCTCTCAGGATTAACTATAGCCTGCCTCTTGGCAAGCTGTCCCACCAGTCGCTGCCCATCCTTGGTAAAGGCAACGACTGAGGGGGTTAACCTGCTTCCCTCCGCATTGGGAATAACTATGGGCTGACCACCTTCAACCACAGCTATAACGGAGTTAGTAGTTCCAAGATCGATTCCAACCACCTTCTCCTTGTTCACCATCCCCATCACCCCTTCTTACCAACCTTCACGAGGGCGGGTCTTATAACCCTACCCCCTAAGATATATCCCTTTCTAATCTCAAAAAGAACCTTTCCGTCATCCTTATCATCGTTTACATTCACAACCTCCACCGCTTCATGAACGGCAGGATCAAAATCGCTCCCGACGGTAGGGATGACCTCTAACCCCTCCTTAGACAAAGCGCTTAAAAGCTGCCTCAGTATCATCCTTATACCGTTGACGATGCTCTCAGCATCGCTCGAGTTAGAAGAAGCCTGAATTGCATGCTCCAAATTATCAAGGACAGGGATTATCTCCTTTATAACCCTCTCAGAAGCCATAGCGCGCTCCATTTCCTTATCTCTCTCAATACGCTTTCTAAAGTTATTAAAATCTATCTGCATTTTCGCGAGCATACCTCTATAGTTATCCACAAGTTCCCTCAAATTCGCCTTCTCAGACTCCAACTCCCTAACCCTCTCCAAGAGCTTTTTATACTCCCTCTTAGTAGGCTTTCTACGAACATGCCTCATATCTCGTCAAGATCCCCCCTCAACTGACTCAAGAAATTTAGTCATGGCCTTCATAAGGGATATAACCCTCTTATAGTCCATGCGCGTTGGGCCAACTATGCCCAATATGCCCATTATCTTTCCACCAAGGCTATAGCTCGCCGTAACTAGACTGCACTCCTTCATCCTGTCTATCGGATTTTCCTCGCCTATTATAACCTTAAGATTCTCGCCGCGAGATAGCTCAGCAAGCATCTTAGCCATGAAATCCTCTTCTTCAAGCACCTCAAGCACTATCCTAATCTTTTCCACATCCTTGAACTCGGGAAGCTTAAGTATATTCGTCACACCCTCAAGGTATACCTTGCTATTGAACCTCTCCCTCACCTCAGCTAAGGCCTGTATAGCCTCTACGCAAACTCCCTTGTACTCTTCGAGCTTCTTGATGAGCTCCCTAATAAACCCCTCATCTAAGCTACCTAGGCTCTTCCCGCTTAGCTTTTCATTTATATACCTACCAAGCTCCTCTATCTCCTCCTCATCCATATCCTCCTTCAAGGTTATCAACTTATGGTGAACCCAGCCCCCTTCTGTAACTATTATCATCAAGGCATGCATCAGATCTAAGCGAAAGAGCTCAATCTTCTTTATAACGCTCTCCCTTGACCTTAAGGCCACAATTATGCTTATGTAGTCGGTCGTTCTGGAGATGAGCTTTCCTATCCTTCTTAAAAGCGATTCTATCTCTTCCTTAGCCTCATTCAAAAGCTCCCTAAATAGATAATCATCGAAGGTAAGCTTCTCTTCTCCGCTAAGGATAGCGTTAACGTAATATCTATAGGCCTTGTTGGTGGGAACCCTACCGGCAGACGTATGCGGTTGATAGAAGTACCCCATCTCCTCTAGATCTGCCATCTCATTACGAATAGTAGCAGGACTCAGGGATGGAAGATACTTCTTGGAAATCGTCCTCGAGCCAACCGGCTCCGCGCTCTCTATATAATCCTTAACAACAGCAAGGAGAATTTTCTTCTGCCTTTCAGTTAACACCATCTCACCCCCCTATTAGCACTCTAAAAGCTAGAGTGCTAATAGCACATTAAAAATTATCACGAAAGTCAAACTTTTTGTCAAGCTCATGAAGAAGAAGCCATCTCTTAAGCTCTATGCCTGACGCGAATCCTCCTAAGCTCCCATCCCCTTTTACAACTCTATGACAGGGAATAAAAAGTAGGTGTCTGTTCATCCTCATGGCTACCCCAACAGCCCTCGGAGACGTCTCAACCTTACGGGCGAGTTCCCCGTAAGATACCGTTTGCCCAGGAGAAACGCTTAGGAGAACTGAGTAGATGGCTAAGAAGTGATAAGGTACTCCCGTCAGGTCAAGAGGGTAGGATAAGCTCATATTCTTTCTCGAAAAGTAACTATCAAGAACCTTCTTAAGCCCGATATCCTCCAAAGGTGAGCCCAAAGGGGTAGAGGAAAAGCGAGAGGAAAACAACCCCCTTTCCGAAAGCTCGAGGAGAAGATAACCTAAGGGAAAGGGGTAATATAGAAGCTTAAGTCTCCTCCTCAGGCTTCATCACCTCTTCAAGCGTCCTGAGGCCAAAGACCTTTATGGCAACTATTCCTCCCAAGACTATGGGAATGTAATCGGTGAAAAATCTCCACAAAACGGCTGCAACACCGGTAATGTGAGCAGGCATAATATAGGTAAATAGGATAGCAGCACCGCCTTCAGCGACGCCGCTCCCCCCACGGTGTAGGAACGAAGTAAAGTATGAATAAGAACACCGCTTGTATCATAAGCACCATACCCAGGTTGAAGCTGAGCCTCAACCCCCACATGATGGAGGGAAGAGCAAAGAAATGGGCTAAAATCTGAAAGAAGCTATATAAGATAGCCAAGGCTAGTCTCTTCCTCTCCCTGCCAACCAAAACCCTGAAGTTATCGTTATAAAGGTCTATTTCCTTATTGATACGCCTTAAAACGTATAAGGGACCCCTCCTTTTAAAGAGCCCCAGCCTATGAAGGAAGAGAACAACCCACGCCACGATCTTTCTTATCAGATCGATCCTCTTCAAGCTTATGAATATAAGTATGGAAACTCCAACGAGAAAGGTAGTGACGTATATCATCATTCCCNTTAAAANAGCGTTTTCCATCAACTCAGGATGCGTAAANACTATTATCGGACCGGCAAAACTAAGTATTATCAAAGTTATGAGGGTTCTTATTAGAGTAACCGCAAAGCCCACGCCTATCGGAACCCCCTTACGATAGAGAACGTATATCTGAAAAGGACCTCCACCGCTCTGCAATGGAGTAACCGCACAACCGAAGTAGTTTANCCAAACTAAAGCTAACCCCTCCCTAAAGTTTATATCCCAACCAGCAGAGCGAAGAAGCTCTCTAAACCTCAAGAACTCGAAGGTCCAGGAGGCAAATATNCATAAGAAGGCTATCATGAGCGAAGCTCGCCTCATTCTCATAAGAGCGCCTAACGTTTCCTTACTGAAGGTGAAAAAAAGCACAAGAAAGGCAGCCACCAAAGTTATAAGGAGAAAGATCAGGATACCCCTCTTGAAGGAAGTTCCTCTCATGAGAACTATTATATCACATCACTGAGAATATATGAAGCAAAGTAATCCCCCCAGATCAAGCTTTCATTCACTCCCTTTCTCAGGTGATAGTGATAGCATCCACCCTTTTAAAAGCCCCTCCCATCCCTCATCTTCGCTAAGATAATTAAACTTCAGGGAACTCCTTAACCTCTCCCTCCAGCGAGAGAACTCCCCGTCAAAGGAAGAGAGAACCTTCAAGAATATGGCCCCACTGGAGGTATCCTTGACCCCTCTTGGATCGCTGAAGTCCCATGGGGGAACNCCATCCTCCCCGACCATCCTCATGGCAAACCGTAAAACCTTCTCACAGGAAAGCTTAAAGATCTCAGCTTTAGTAACCTCGTAGGCCCTAAGGAAACCAAGAGAAGCCCAGGCCGCGCCCCTCGACCAACAGCTTGATGGACTGAGCCCCTGACCCGAAAGTGGACCATCCCTCATCGAGAGTATATGAACGGTAGAACCATCTCCTCTCAAGAGGAGCCTAATAGAGCTTAGGACGTGCCTTTCGGCTATCTCACCTAAGTGAGATCTACCGAGCTCATGAGAAACCCACCAAAGAAACTCCAGGGAAGCAAGCGTATCTATCGCTATCTTATCGTTATGGGGGTAATCCATGGGGATGAAGCCTAAGCTCTCGTCAAAAAGTGAAGCCATCCTCTCAGCCTCATANACTATTCTTCTCTTAAGCCTAGGGGCATCAGTCTCCATATAAGCTGGAACGAAGGCATGATAGAACAAAAACCCCAAGTTATGGTTAAGCGGATAGCTTCTCTCCTCGAGGGACTTAAGGANCTTTANCCCCTCGATCCTGATACCGAGCCTAAATAGAAGGCCAATGAAAAACCCCAAATCCCAAAAATCCTGATGATCTAAGGGCTTAACCCACCATCTCCCATTTACGGTATAGCTCGGAAAGCCCAGCTTAAGCCTTCCGCTACTAATCAACCTCATAACCTTTTCAACGAACAGCGTGGATCACCTCTTCCACCTATTAACGAGCTTTAGTACCCTATCCACGACGAAGTAAAACTCCTCATCGCTCATCTCAGGGTAAAGGGGAAGAGTAAGCTCGCTTTCAGAGACCCTTTCCGTGGTGGGCAAGGAACCTTCACCCACGCCGAGCTTAACGCGATAGTAAGGATGAAGGTGAACGGGAGGAGAGTAATGGATGCTTACTCCTACCCCCTCCTCCTCAAGGGCGATGGCGAACTCGTCTCGGGAGCACTTCAAAGCATCGAGATTAAGCCTTAAAGGGTATATATAATAGGAAGAGTAAACATAGCCTCTGGGCTCCGGTCTAATTAACGCCTCGTTGTCCTTAAAAAGTTCGTTATATAGCTTGAACCATCTCTCCCTTTTAGCATGAAGATCCTTAGCCTTAGAAAGTTGAGCCAAACCTATTGCAGCCTGAATATCCGTGAAGTTATACTTATATCCCAGCTCAACCGCTGAATACATCCACCTGCGCTCCTTGATCGGATAAACGACACCATGGTGAGAAAGAAGCCTTATCTTATCTATTATATCCTCGCCTCCACAGACCAACCCCCCCTCACCCGTGGTTATGGGCTTATTGGGATAGAAGCTGAAAACCGTGATACTACTGAAGCCTTTGCCTCCTATCATCTTACCCTTGTAAGATGCCCCGAAGGCATGAGCCGCATCCTCAACTATGTAAATACCATGGGAAGAGGCTATCTCCTCAAGCTCATCCATCTCACAAGGATGACCAGCAAAGTGAACCGGAAGGATAACCTTCGTCTTGGGCGATATTTTACTTAAAACATCACTGGGCGAGATGTTCATGGTAACGGGGTCTATATCAGCGAATACGGGCCTTGCCCCAACGTAAAGTATGGCTTGAACTGTCGCAACATGCGTTAAAGCCGTGGTTATAACCTCGTCCCCCTCTCCTACCCCCAAGGCTAAGAGTGAAAGGTGAAGGCCAGCGGTAGCCGAGGACAAAGCAATGCATCCGTTAGCTCCCAAGAACTCCTTACATCTAGCCTCAAACTCCTCGGTTAAGCTTCCCCTCGTAAGCCAGCCGCTCTTAAGAACCTCCGACACCCTACTTATCTCTTCCTCACCTATGGATGGCTTAAAGAAGGGAACGGACCTCACTCCAGATCCTCCCAACGTATATCCTCTCCCTTCGCAATATTCCTCCTTGCTTTTCTACCGATAACCTTAAAGAGATCCTCCGCTCCTATCGCCCCCCTAGGCCTAAGCAGGGAAAGCATACCTCTCTCTATAACAACCCCTTTGGGGATATCGACCTTAGCCTTTACCCCCCTCCTTCCTCTCAATTTGAAGCTTGACTCACACGGCATCGGCTCTTTTCTACCACTCGCCAAGCATCTTTTCTATCTTTCTTATCCTCCTAACCATCTCGGCTAACTCCTCTGGCGTCAGGGAGTGAGCATGATCAGGTCCAGGAAGGTTTTTATCCAAGGTAAAATGCTTCTCTATGGCGACAGCGCCAATGGATACAGCAGCTAAAGCAGCCTCTATACCCAACGTGTGATCAGAAAAGACCCACCGGAACATAAAAGTAGGTTCCAAAGATCCTTAATGGCATTCAGATTAACCTCTTCCTCGGGAACCGGATAGCATGACACACAGTGAAGAAGTATTATCCTATCGTTCTCCTCACCGTGGATACACTCCAAGGCTAAGGATATCTCCTGTAAAGTTGCCCCCCCAGTGGAAAGAAATACAGGCTTCCACTTCCTCGCCACATGGCTTATGAGTTCATAGTTCGTGAGATCACCGGATGCTATCTTGTACGCAGAAACTCCTATGCCTTCTAATATCTCCACTGCCCTAAGGTCAAAGGGGGTTGCCATGAAGATTATCCCTTCCTTTTCAGCCAATGAGGCTAGCTCCCCCCAGGCATTCATCAGGAAGCTCAAGCCCTTTAAAGAACTCAAACTCTGGAGCTCTCCTTTCCACGAGATCCTCGGCATGAAATATCTGGAACTTAACCGCATCAGCTCCGCTTAAGGCTGCTTGCCTTATGAGCTCCTTGGCCAGCTCTAAGCTACCGTTATGATTTATCCCCGCTTCAGCTATTATGAAGCAGGGGAAACCCTCCCCAACAAGCTTCTTTCCAACCTTAACCATTACCCTCCCCACCCTTCATCTACATCAAACTTATCCCTCTGGGGTAAGTCGCGGTTCAGCAAAAACAAGTTTGGATCGTTTCTAAAAAGCTCCTTTAAATCCTCCAATCCCCAAAAACTCTTGTCCCCTATCCTCTTACATATCCTCCTTAAAAGCTCAAGGTCCTCAGGATAATCCACAGTTAAGCGAAGCTCCTTCAACCCTTCCTCCGCTTTAATATAAACAACCTTGAACCTATCAGGATTCTCGTTGATGTAAGGAGTAACGTGTTCCCTTTGATAGGGGGCCTTCGCCTCAAGGTATGCCTCTTTAAGAGCTCTAAAGGATACCACCTCACAGGCCATACCGATCGGCAATCCTACAATGCCCACGTAATCAGCCTTGCTTAAGACGGCAATTAAAACGGCCTCATCCATATAACCTATATCGGTTAAGGGGTTATCAGCCGTGATCCTAACCACGAAATCAGCCCCATACAAGGAAGAGGCCTTATAGATTCTGTCGAGAACGTCAAGATGATGTCCTCTGAAGACCTGATAGCCGTTATCCCTAAGCAGATCGACTATTGGATCATCCTCAGGTAGGGTTGATGTGGCAACGAGAAACTTATCTACCCTCCTTGAAAATTTTAAGCCTCTCAAGCAAGAATAAAAGAAGAGGCTTACCGTTTAACTTGGCTAAAACCTTTCCGGGCAAGCGCTTAGACCCCATTCTCGCCTGAATAACGCCTAATATCCTCACCTCTTCTCCCCCCTCGCTGGCGACTTAAAAAAGACTGGCTCATTATAGCAGCTCATGTAAATCTCCTCGAAGTCGTAAAAGGGTGTTAACTTCTCCCCCTTCGCTAAGGATAAACTCCACCTAACGAAGTCTGCTCCTGAAGCGAGGGTAAGCGCTATACCACCTGAAAACCTCGGGTTTACCTCCGTAAAGAATAGACCCCTATCTCCCCATATACATTGAATATTGATGGGGCCGAGGGGCTTTAAAAGACCGCAGATAAGCTTCCCCCAATGGATGAGCTCACCGGATTTAACCGTTCTCCCTCTTATTGAAACCCCATCACTCACCAAAATCCTCTCCCTTGGAACTACTGATATTACCTCCCCGTCAACGTCCACGAAGGCATCTATGGTGTACTCTTTGCCCTCTATGTACTCCTGAACGAGGTAATCCTCACTTATATTTTCGGGAATGAGTTCACCCTCGTTAAGGCAAAAACTTCCTCTTCCTCCCCTTCCAAACCTCTTCTTAAATATCGCATTAAAGGNTAGAGGCCTCCCTCTTTCAAGATCCTTCAGCAGGAAGGTCTTGGGAGTAGGAATACCATTATCCTTAAAGAAGGCATAAGCTTTCCACTTATCGTTACAGGTTGAAACCACAACAGGGGAAGAGACCAAGGGGAAAGCTCCTTCTCTCAAAAGCTCTTCCCTCAGCGAAGCTATAACCGATAAGTCGTCATCCGTCGTGGGAACAATTAAATCTATTCCTTCCCTTCTTATAACTTCGAGGATGAAGGGTATGAAATCCGGGCTTAAGGTTAAAGGGGCTCTGTAAAAGAAGTCAGCAACGTAGATGGCTGGCGAAAGGGGGTCTATGTCGGTAACGTAAACCAGAGCTTCCCTTTTAAAGCTTCTGACCAACACCACCTTTCTTGAGGCTGAAGTGATGAGAACCTTCACCATTTATCACCCACTCAGCGACGTCCGAGAGATCCCGCGCTACATAAACTGGTTTAAGCGCTTCCACCTTATCCCTCATATACTCGTAAAATCCCAACCCAAAACCAGTTAATACGAAAACCCCCGGACACCCAACCCGGTTCGCAAGCTCAAGGTCTATGAGCTGATCCCCAACTATGAAGGAGCCCTCCAAGTCTATGTCAAGCTCCCTAACCGCACGCTCAATCATGCCTACGTTAGGCTTCTTAAGCTCCGACTCACTTACGAAGGGGCAATAGTAAAGAGCATCTATGGTTGCCCCATCCTTCCAAAGAAGCTCAAGCATCCTCAAGTTAATTAAGTGCAATATGTCGTGCGTATAGTAGCCTCGCTCGATCCCTCCCTGATTAGTTATGACAACTATCTTCCACCCCGCTTCCCTAAGGAGCCTTAAGCCCCGGGAGGCACCCGGAAGGAGACGCACGCGCTCAGGATGATTGATATAACCCATATTGTCGAGAATGGTACCATCCCTATCCACAAAGGCAGCCTTAACCATGATCAGTGTTTAGCTTGTTGAGCTAAGGACAAAAGGTATCTCGCCACTGCCTCCCAGCTATCTATGGCTGGGGCTATCTCATAGGCCAAAAGGTCTGAGAGTCTCACGAAATCCCTATCCTCCAAGGCCTTAGATAGATCGCCCATCTTAGCTATAACCTTGTCCCTCTCTCCTCTGAAGTCCAAATCCCCCAAGGTCTCCCACTCAACGCCAAGAAGGATAGCGGTATACTCTAAGACCTTTATAAGCCAGCCGATTCCCTCCACCGCCTTGGGAAGAAGGGCCAAGGCCCTCTTAAACTCCCCAATCCTGAAAAGAGAGGCGATATCCTTAAGCCCGCTGGCTAGCTTGGGAAGATAAATCTGAAGGTCCCTCAAGGATTCTAAAACGAGCTCAGATACGCTCTTACTAAAAAAGGATATCTCCTTAACCTTAGAGGAATCGATCTCCTCGATCCTCCTATCTCCCAAGGGCCTGCCATCGATCTCTATCCTGCTGATCACTTTGCCGCCCTTCCTTAGATCCTCCTCGACCTTGGAGAGGATCTCCCTTACATCCATATCCTCAAGGTCTATTCTCTCCTCCTCATCGACGAAAACCCTCAAGCTAACCTTCCCCCTTTAATCTATTTTGAGCCGGTCAAGACTGCCAAATAGGACGCAAGCCAGTTGCTCTGGGTCTGAAGCTTGCTTAGGGCCTCCTCAAGCAGACTAAACCTCTGCCATAAGAAGCTCTCCTTCTCAGCCAGCCTCGCTTCCATCTCCACTTTCTCCTTTTCAAGAAGGTTAAGCTGCCTATCTATGGTTCCACCCGTCCCAGCTACTGAAAGTATTATTCCTCCCCATCTCGTGTAGTTATAAAGTATCTCCTTTAATCGCGAGGCTATGCCCCAGTAATCCTTATTTTGAGCATCACCCACATAGCTTGCGCTCACGTTAGAGCCTGGCAAAGGAGCGTTCCCAAGGATAACCTTACCTGTAGCGTAATCGATGTTCATCTCCCCAACGCTAGGAAGACCGACAACAAGAGAATAAGGGCTCCCATTAACCTTAACCTGAGGAGACTGCTCCATTGAAATCGGAGCACTCGGTAGATAGTAAACAGTTCGACGCAAAGCAGAATATCGCTGCGCCAGCTCTGACGTGCTTAGGACAGAATCGTATATAGCTACCTCATCTATTATACCATTAAAGGGATNTTTCTCAGAATAGTTATTTGCAGAACCTATATTTAGACTATGAGAGTTAGTGCTTGGGGAACCGCTTCCATCACCCACAACCCAGCTACCCGAGACAGAGCTATTATTAACCCTAAAGGCTATCGAATCACCTCTGCCGAAGGTGAAGCTCACCGCCACATGAAACCAGCTCCCAGAGACAATTGAAGCGAAGGCAGTTCTATAGACGTGCTCAAGGCCACCTGTGTCAACGTAGAAGAACTCAAGCTCACTATCCCTAAGCCTTAAACCGTAGTTCGTCTCTCCATCGCTTCCCTTAACGAGTATGGTTTGAAGCCCTCCTATGTTGGCTGGCTTTATCCAAGCTTCAAGGGTTATGGAGTCGCTCAAGTTAAGCAAGGGATTAGACGCTATACTGACGTAATCTGAGACGCCATTAAAAGACAGGGCATAGTTTCCGTCCACAAGGACCCTATTAGCCCCCACCAATTGAGCCGTTATCCCATTCCCCGAATGATCATAAGAAGTAGATCCTACTCTCTCATCGAAGTGCCATAAAGCTAAGGGTCTACCGACAATGTACTCCGTCAGGTTCTCTACGTTCATATTACGCCCCTGGGCGGCGAAAAACCTGTATACTTTAAGAGGATCTTCCCCCATTACGCTTCTAAACTTATCTTCGTCAAACTCAAGATGCCCCCTCTTAGCCTGCTCTATGGCCTCCGAGCCGAGGCTCCAAGATCCCGTTGAAAGCCCAACCTGATTAGCTATCTCCAACCCAGGTATCCCGGGGACCTTCCTTGTGATCTCATCCCTAAGCTTATAATAGAGGATGCGCAGGCTCGTTTCCTCCCTCAGTATTCCTTGCTTTTTTTCCTTCATCCGTCTTAGGGTCAACGACAACCCTCTCCTTTAGATACTTATTCATAAGGTCCACGGCCTCATTGTACTTCTCCACGAAACTTTTTATCGCGCTAACAGCTTTATCCACATCATATTCCACGCTAAGGCGAGCGCTTCCCGTCCCCTTAAGATAAAGGGTTACCTCTGGAATCGCTCCACTAATTGTGTTACTCGATGATGTAATGAGCACACCGTTCACCTTAACCAAAGCATCTTGAGCCTCTTGAAGAAGGTTAGCCTTACCTTTAGAATCCGTAAGTATTCCCAGTGACTCCAANACCTCGCTGGAATCTGTCCCCCCAGAAACATCGGCTGAATCAACCAGGGATATAGTAGCTGAACTTCCCGTTCCCCTGTTTTCCAATACCAACCTTCCACCGATGATATAGGCGATGACGTTGGTTTGACCTGAAACGGCGTTTATAGCATCCTTAACCTCGTTCAGGGAGTAAGAGTCGCTAACCGTTACCGCAACGTCATTCACGTAGAAGGTATAACTTCCCGACCCAGACCCTCCCCCTATAGGTGCACTTGGATCGGAAAAGTAGCTGCCGCTCAGCCTCTCACCATAGGCGAGCTTCTGAACCTCTATATCATAGCTTCCAGGCGAAGCGTAGTTGGTGGCCCTTCCAGTGACCACGCTCTCGTTGGTGGATTTAACCGTTCGGGAGGTGAAGGTGACAGAAAAGTTGAGATTGGTAACCGCATTATATAGCGACAGCAACGACCTATTAACCTCAAGGAGGGCCTCCTTCTTCCACTTAAGGAGGTTTATCCTCTCCTCAAGCCTCTTTAGAGGCTCCTTTTCAACCTCCATCAGCTTCTCAACTATGGAGGATGTATCTAAGCCTGAGATCAATCCCCCAAACTGAATGGGAGTTGTACTCGCCATCTTCCCCTCACCTCCCTTTCTATTATCGGCAAGCTAAAGATGAAGCTAAACTCTCTCATCGAAGAGCAACCCCAGAAACTCCATCATCTTGGCATAAATATCAAGTATCCTCTCAGGAGGTATTTCCCTTATAACCTTGTCGTTCTTAACGTCTACAACCCTAACGATCAGGGATTTTGTCTCCTCATGAATCTTAAATCGAAGCTGGATATCGAAAAGATCAAAGGCCCTATTAAGCTTGTCTAATATGCCTTTAAGCCTCTCCTTGTCCATCTCCCCTTGAGCTACCTTCTTTTGATCTTCCTGAATCTCCTTAAGCGGCTCTTGAAGACCTCTCTCTTGCCTGGCTTCCCTCTTAACCACCGCTTCAAGCGACANAGTCTCCCTACCCAATCCCTCCGGCCCCTCAACCCTCATATCTCAGGACACCTCCAGATCAAAAAAGACAAAGGGAGAGGCGCTCCCTCATGAAAGCGCCTCTCCCCTCCACCAGTCCACCTAAAAACTTATCTTAAAAGCTGAAGAACGGTCTGAGGAAGGGTGTTAGCCTGAGCGAGCATCGCAGTGCCAGACTGAAGGAGTATCTGAAGCTTGGTGAACTGCATCATCTCCTGAGCCATATCCACATCTCTTATTCTCGACTCAGCGGCTTGCGTGTTCTCTTGAGCTACCCTGAGGTTTCTTATGGTGTGCTCAAGGCGATTCTGGAAGGCACCAAGCTTAGCGCGCTGATCAGAAACCTTGTTTATCGCATCGGTGAGCCTGGTCAAGGCGAGCTCAGCCCCCTCATGGGTCGTGACGTCAAGCTCGGTTATCCCAAGGCCGTCGGTGCTAAGCGAATCTATATCTATCTTCATCGTCTCACCCTCGTTAGCCCCTATGTGAAGGAAGAGGCTTTTATCGGTGTTAACCCTTATCTCGGCAGCACTTCCCCAGAGGTAGACATTTACAGTCGTATCGCCTTCGGACGGATCCACATAAGAGAAGGTCTTAGCAGTAGCCCAAGGAGTATTCTCTCCGCGTATCTCAAAGCTTAAACCGATGGCCCTCCTTGTATAGTCGTAGTTCAAGGGGGTAAAGATCTTGTCGCCCACTTTCTGCTTATCCAGGTTGACCCTGTAACCCTGCCCTTCGACTATAAGTGCCTTATCGTGGAATATAGCTATGTGATTTCCAGCTTGATCCGTGGAGTAGAGCCTGACCTTAACATTAACCCCAGTTGTAGCGCGCGCACCGATCACCGTCGAGTCACGGATCCCGTTTCTGCTTGCATAATCGAATCCAATAGCAGAAAGAGCCTTAGAATCACTGGTCGTCACCTCTCCCGTGGTCATATCTAGCTTTTTATTGTCGGAAGAAACATCGGAGTAAAGTATTATCTTGTTGTTGGGATCGGGCGTGATCTGGTAAAGCCTTAAGCGAGCCCTGCCATCACTACCCACACCGGTGGTAACTACCTCAGCTTTAACGCCGGTTATCTCAGAATAGGAGTTGATCCTGTTTGCAACTTCAAGGAGATTTTGAAAGAACAGATTTATACTATCATCCCTAAAGGTTATCCAGGTTCCGTTTATCCTTATCCTATCAAGGTCCTCAAACATGTTGGTTATGTTACCCGTTTCTACAGTCTCGGCACCCTCTAGCCACCTTTCGTTGGAGTCTCCACCCCTTCTTATAAGGGTATAGCTACCGTCAAGCACATTGGTAGAGCCACCGAAGCCCAAGGCGCTAAGCAGAGTGGAATCCGTATACTGCAGGTTTATCCCCACGCCGGGATTTGCCTCGATCAACCTCAGTCTCCAGGCACTACTTGCACTTCCGATGCTAACCTGAACGGCCTCAGCGAAAACACCGGTCTCATTGGCTTTTTGATTTATCATTTTAACCACGTCTTGAATGCTATCTGTGGTCTGTATAACCCCTACCTTGACGTTGTTTATAAAGAGGGAGCCAGATATATTAAGCACGTCGGTACCCAAAGCCGCAGTTATTTCATCACCCTCGGCGCCCATCCTCATCCCGAAGCCTAAGTCCTTCAAGGTCTGGTCATCACCTGAAAGCTGAATCACGTTAGAGGTTCCAACGTCAAGCTGAACGAGTTCAAAGGTATAAACATAATAATTGCCATAGGGATTTGCAACTTTACGCGCTTCCACGTTCGTCTGGGATCTCACGGCGTTTATCTTATCTATGATGTACTGGAGCTTATCGGAGGCGGCGTTATACTCATCGGAGTCGAAGTGGACCGCAACGCCGTTTATGTATATATTACCAGTGTGAAGAACAGCGTTAGTTTCACCATAGTAGCTAAAGGCAGTTCCGCTCATAAGCCTGGCAACGTCAGCGGCCTGGTATATTGCTACCTGATACTTCCCAGTCCTCGATCCTGCTATCGGCACTCATGTTGAACACCGCAGCATCTCCTCTGACCTTGTTCAAGCTATAGGAAAGCTCACCAGTAAGAAGCTTCTTGGTGTTAAACTGGGTAGTCTCAGCTATCCTATCGATCTCAGCTTTAAGCTGATCTATCTCCTTCTGTATTTGTTGACGATCGTAGGCCGTATAGGTATCGTTTGCAGCTTGGTTGGCAAGTTCTCTCATCCTCTGAAGTATAGCATGAACCTCATCCATCGCTCCCTCAGCCGTCTGGATCAGGGATATACCATCCTGAGCGTTCCTTACAGCCTGCGCCAGNCCGTTAATCTGGGTCCTCATCTTCTCAGAGATCGCTAACCCTGCAGCATCATCGGCAGCGCGGTTAATCCTCAAACCAGAGGAAAGCCGTTCAAGAGATTTAGACAAACCCGATTGCGTGATCGTCAGATTACGGTAGGCATTCAACGCGGGGATATTGTGATTAACTATCATAAACCTCACCCTCCTTGGTTAAGGTGTTTTAGCCTTAAGCTTCCATGCTTAAGGCCCGAGCCCTCCGTTGGCTCTAAAGCTTAAAAACCTCCTTAAGACTAAAATCTACCCTACAACTTCCTCCTAACTAAACCACCTCCTTCCACTTACGTATATCGGCACACCTTAAGCTGAACTTTAGCTCTCGACCAAAAATTTAAGATATAAATTTTCATAGGCCCTAACGGTTCGATCAAAGGAAAAATCCTTAAGAACTCTTTCACGAGCCTTAGAAGCAGTATAAAGCATCTCACTATAGTTTTCAATGGCGTATATCAGCGATCTAGCTATCTCACTACCGCTGATCTCACTTAAAGCTAAAGCATACTTTCCATCGCAAACTAAATCTTTTACACCCTCAACGTTAGACGAGATACAGGGAACTCCAAGCGCCATGGCCTCCATCAAGGCCAAACCCAGCCCCTCGCTCCTACTCGGAAATATAAAAACATCAGAGGCCTTAATCAGCGAGTGAGGGTCGCTCATCTGCCCCATAAATCTCACCCTGCCGAGGATATCCCGACAAAGGGATAACAATCCTTCAAAGTAAGGTTTCTCCCTAACGGGTCCTATTATAAAGAGATGAGCGTCATAGCCCTTTTCCAAAAGAAGCTTAAACCCCTCTATCAGCTCTAAATGCCCTTTCCTTTCAGAGATTCCTCCTAAAGTGGTTATCCAGAAGGAGCTCAATGAAACTTCGTATCTGCGGCTAAGCTCATCTCTTAAAGCCTCCTTGGAGGGGTAGCTATCTTCGATATAGAGCCCTGGCGTTATAACGGAGGTCTTATTCCCATCTATCTCAAAGGGCAATCTCCTAACAAGAGCATCTTTATACCCTTGAGAGACAAAGCATATGTGATCCACCTTAGATAAAGCCCATGAATCCCAAAGGTCCATCCAATCGGGTCGATTTATCCCCCAGCTGTGAAGAGTTAAAACTATGGGAGATTTAAGGCCTAATAGATCCCTCGCAAAAAGGCAGGCCGATGCAGGAACGCACGATTGAGGGGCCAATATGCCGAAGCTCTTCTCCTTAAGTATCTCCATCAAAGCCCTAACCCCGTTCCAAAACTCAGGGGAGGACCTGTTGAAGAAGTCAAGCTCATATATATTAGAAGCTATAGATCTAAATCTATCTTTAAGGTGAGGCCACTCAACCCAATCGCCGCTTTTTGAGGCAGAGACCAAGGATATATCCCATCCCCTCTCATGAAGCCCAAGGGCAAGGTGGGTCAAGAAAACCCCAGAACCGTCCTTGAGCACAGGTATAAGAAAAAGGACCCTCTTTAAGCTTTGAATATCACGTATATGACATCACCATCCTGAACCTCATAATCTTTACCCTCTATCCTAATTAAGCCTTTCTCTCTAGCTAACCTGTAATCCCCTACATCTAGCAGGAGCTCACAGGAAATAACCTCCGCCTTTATGAAGCCCCTCTCCATATCAGTGTGAATCTTGCCGGCAGCTTGCGGAACCTTAGTCCCCCTCCTTATAGACCAAGCTCTAAGCTCCTTCTCGTTAAAGGTGAAGAAAGTTATCAAATTCAAAAGCTCGTAGGAAGACTTAATTAACCTCTTTACCGAGGGCTCAAGCCCCATCTCCCTAATGAACTCCTGAGCCTCTTCAGTTGAAAGCTCAGAAAGCTCCATCTCTAAGCGAGCACACCCCCACACAACGGGAGAAGACCTCGAGGATGCCCAAACTTTAAAGCGGTCAAGTAAGACCTCGTCCACCGTCTCAGAGGTGTTTAGGTAGTAAAGGTGGGGCTTACTTGAAAGAAGCTGATAGGTCTTAGATAGTCTCTCGAGCTCCTCCTTAGAAAGGCAACCCCTTAAAGGTACCCCTCTCGATAGAAGATCCTTAACCTTTGATAGAAACTCGACCTCCTCCTTCGCCCTCTTATCGCCAAGACGGGCGCTCTTACCCAACTTCTCAATCCACTTTTCAACTAACTCCAGGTCCGCAAGCATAAGCTCAAGCTCGACTATCTGGGCATCCCTAACCGGGTCGATGCTTCCCTCTGAGTGAGATATGCTACCATCCTCGAAGGCCCTAACCACCTCAACTACCGCATCAACCCCCCTTATATGGCTTAGGAATTGATTACCGAGCCCCTCACCCTTACTCGCCCCTCTGACTATCCCAGCTATGTCGAAGAACTCTATTTCAGCTGGAACAACCCTCGGGGGCTTAAGCATCTCGGACAGGGCCTCAAGCCTCTCATCGGGAACCGATGCTACCCCTTTATGAGGATCGATTGTAGAAAAGGGATACTTTGCCACCAGAACACCAGCTTTAGTTAAAGCGTTAAAGAGAGTTGACTTNCCCGCATTAGGAAGACCAACTATGCCAACGGAAAAAGTCATCTTCGTTCACTCCGCAGGGTATCCTACCGGGAATATATAAAGGGGGTCGATACCCTTAGGTAATCCTAAAACACGAGAGACTAACTCATCGTTAAAGGCGCCTATCGCTACCGTTCCCAAACCTTCTTCAGCGCAAGCGAGGTATATGTTTTGACCTATATGTCCTGCCTCAAGGATCGCATACCTCACCCCTCGCTCACCGTAAACCGAGGTAATTCTAGGATAGTGAACGGCAATAACTATGTTAAAGGACGCTTCAGCTACATATCTTTGGTTTAGACACGCCCTTGAAAGATCGCGCATGAGGTCTCCTTTAAGATGAAGAGTAATTTTACCTTCGCGATTGAGATATCTATAAACGCCAGCTTCCAATCCCTCAACGTCTCCTAATACAGCATATATGTGAATCGGATAGGTAGCCCCTCCTGAGGGAACAACCAACCTCCCGTTAACCTCACCATAGGATACCCAAAGCAGGTAATCGAATAGCTCCCTCGGCATCACCCTCTTAATAAACCTCCTAACAGACCTCCTTCTCATCAAGAGCTCCTTAAGCATCATGATCACCACCTTTTGCGGTCCTTAACACAGTCTAAGTATAACACAAAAGGGGATACCCCATGGGGTATCCCCTTCATACTCTTCATGTGGAGCCGGTGGCCGGACTCGAACCGACAACCCGTGGATTACGATTCCACCGCTCTGCCTGTTGAGCTACACCGGCACCAAAAATGGCGCTCCCGACGGGATTCGAACCCGTGCCGCCGCCTTGAAAGGGCGGTGTCCTAGACCCCTAGACGACGGGAGCACCCCTGGTGGGCTGTGCAGGAATCGAACCTGCGGCCCTCGGATTAAAAGTCCGATGCTCTGCCACTGAGCTAACAGCCCGTTAAGCAAGATAAATATTACTATGAGGGGTAAAATATGTCAAGCCTATTTTTTAGAGGAGAAGACCATGCTATAATGCTCAAAGAAGAACCCACGAGGAAGGTGATGCTTTTGTTAAAGAAATTCATTATTTTCAAGATCTTTTTGAGCCTCATGTTAACTCTTCCACTATCCCCCACTCTCGCTAAGGACTCAGCGATCGAAGCCAAGGGGATAGAGCTCAGGGTCGGGCTAAGCACAAGCGCAAGAAGCGCTTCCTTCTCTTCAGATGGCGGCCTAATTATAATCTGCGGTGGGAGGAAGATCTATAAAGATGGAAAGATTGAGTTAACCTTGGAGGGAAGTTCAATAAGGATCGATAATCTGAAGGTAAGCGAAAAACTAACTATCCTACCGGCAAGCAGAGGCCTTTTATCTTACAATAGCAAGCCCTATAGAGGGCGCTTCGAGATAATACCTAATTCGAGAGGGCTTACCATAGTGAACGTGGTCAACGTAGAGGAGTATCTATATGGCGTACTTGGGGCTGAGATCCCTTCCTCGTGGCCTATGGAGGCTCTAAAGGCTCAGGCAGTCGTAAGTAGAACATACGCTATAGCGAACCTCGGCAAACACAGGGCCAACGGCTTTGACCTATGCGCTTCCGTTCACTGTCAGGGATATGGCGGGGTTTCCAGCGAGGATCCCAAGTTAAAGAGAGCGGTCGATGAAACTCGAGGGGAGATATTAACCTATCGAGGGGAAATCGCCAAGGTGTTCTATCACTCCGATAGCGGCGGATTCACGCTCTCTGCTAAAAGCGCCTGGGGAGAGGATCTCCCTTACCTTAAGAGTCTAAAGGAGGACTTTTACCAAGAGACAAGCTCTCCTTATAGCAGTTGGAAACTTGAAATACCATCCACAAAGCTTATGGAGCTATTAAACGACATAGGCTTAGATGTTGGACCCCCAAAGGATATATTGATAACCAAAAAGGATGAGTTCGGCTTCAGGGCTTTATCCTTGAAAATCGTTGGGAGCAAAGGAGCCGTTGAGATCCCAGCAACTCGCTTCAGACAGCTAATCGGCTTCACCACGCTAAGGAGCACAGCTTTCACGATATCAAAGAAAGAGCCTTTAGAAAGGGTTAGGAAGGCAAATCAAAGGGAAACGCAAAATGAGGCCCCCGATATCGAGAAACCAAAAAAGAGAAGAAATGTAAATGTTAGAGAACTCTTAGCGAAGGGCTTATCCTACGACGAGATAATACTGATTTTAGCCGAAGCCTATGGAATTATAGAGCGAGATGTGGCACCGAAGGATGAAGTATCAAAAGAGATAATATTCCCATCAAAACCTGATGAGAGGGTATTCATCTTCGAGGGAAGAGGTTGGGGACATGGGGTTGGTATGAGTCAGTGGGGGGCAAAACTTATGGCAGAGAGAGGGAAGAGCTATACTCAGATATTGGAGTTTTACTTTCCTGGAACCAGGATAGAGAAAAAGCGGTGAAGTTAATTGGGAGGACCTGCAAACCGAGGTCCTCCCAACATCATCAATTAAGCAGAAACCGGCGCTATCCTTCTTTCCTCACCCTCGACCTTGAACTTGGCCAAGGCATCCTCAAGCTTAGCCGACCCATCCTTCAAGCGAGCGCTTATCTCCCTTATCTCGTTAGATAGCCTCTCCTGATCCCCGACAGCACCCTCGATGCTCGATATAACATCAGCAACATGCCTCACCGACTTAACTATAGAGTCCATAGCAGCAGCCATCTCCTCAGTGGCAGCAGACTGATTCTCAACCAAAGAGACTATCTCCTTTATGCTCTCACCAACAGCCTCAATGGCCCTTATAACCTCAGATACCCTATCTCGCGTCAGACTCGCTAAGTCAGCGCTCCTCCTAACAGCACCCTCAGACTCCTTCATCATCGAATCAAGCTTCCCTATCTCCTCAACCATCCTCCTCGATAAACCCTCTATCTCAGAGGCAGCAGAGTTNGACTCCTCAGCAAGCTTCCTTACCTCCTCAGCTACAACAGCAAAACCGCGCCCAGCTTCACCAGCACGCGCAGCCTCAATAGCCGCATTCAAAGCCAAAAGGTTTGGTCTGATCAGCTATACCGCTTATCCTGCTAGCTATATCGCTTATCTGAGATAAGCTCGAGGTGAGGTTCCTAACCTCCTCAGAAACTCGACGGGTCCTCTCTAAAACCAACTCCACAGCCTTAACCGTCTCCTCAAGGTGAGTCATACCATTACGCGCAGACTCAATAACCTTGTTCGACTCATTCTCAATCCTACCAACAGCCTGAGAAACAGACTGCGCAGAAGAAGCAACCTCCTCTATCCCAGCGCTGGTCTCCTCAGAGGCAGAAGCAGCCCCCTCAACGTCACCCTTAAGGCCCGTAACGCTCTTATACTCAGAGGAAACCATGTCGTAAAGCTTCCTCCCAAGCTCATCAAGCTTCAAAGAATGCTCCCCAACCTCCTCACCCTGAGACTTCACGCTCAATATTAGCCCCTTTAAGGATGAAATGGCATTGGAAAGCTCGCGCCCCATAACCCCTATCTCATCCGCACCAAGATCGCTAAGCCCAACCGTTAAATCACCCTGAGCCAAAGCAGTTATAACATCCTTGACTTTGTTCACCCTCTTAGATATGCTGCCAGAAACGAAGAAGAAGAGTAAAACGCCTAAAGCTATCAAGGAAACCCCAACAACTAAAGTTCGAGAGATAAGGGTCTGACGAGCATCAAGATAGCTATCAGCAGGGATAGATACACCNAANGCCCCCAAAACCATGCCCGAGGAGTGCTTTATGGGTAAGATAGATACAAACCTCAAAGATCCCCCCATTTCCATAAGCTTGAGGAAATCTTCCCCAGCCACCAAGACCTTATCCCTAGCCTCCTGAGGGATCGGNTNNCTCACCCTCTCCCCCTTAAGGGTGAGGGTCGTTGCAGCCCTCGAACCCTCTATATCAAAGAGGCTCATGTCGAAGTTGGCCCCACCCTTAAGCCTGTCAAGAAGCTCATTACTTAAAACGCTACCCACGATGACAACCCCACCAGCCTGAACGTAGGAGCAGGAGATTACCTCCATCCCCTTAAGCCCCTTAAGCATCGTCTTCTGGTCCTGCTTGCTATTCAGGGTAAGCAAGGCCANCTGAGCCTCAGGGATAACCTGGTCCTCCTTTAAGCCTAAGCCAGCCTCATAAACCCACTCCCCGTTGTCGTTA
>Ga0065718_1005120_pt1 | contig 39367 bp, 37 predicted proteins | sample GBSCel77sediment_2_FD_59105 | JGI IMG/M metagenome (GOLD analysis project Ga0065718, IMG submission 59105) | Hot spring sediment microbial communities from Great Boiling Spring, Nevada - cellulolytic enrichment CS 77C v3 (version 3) | ecosystem: Environmental > Aquatic > Thermal springs > Hot...
CACCAAAACTTGGAGAACAACGCACAATCGTTGCTATGGGCTTGGCTGACCCGAATCCGCTCTAGGTGAAATTATCCGCTAACGCCATCATCCCGTATCGCCACCACTGCAAGGCAAAAAATAATTCCATGGTCACTGGTAAACTCATAAGGGGATTTATCCGCCGACTCACGTCGGCGGCTACCAGATTTTTCCCCGTATCCACCGTCGTAAGACGGTGGAATAATTCTACGATTACTGATGGGTCAATAGGGATGGATTTATCCGCCAAATTTATTCTTTGCGTTGTGTTGGTAACAAAAATTAGGACTAGTCGTAATACATTAAGAGGTCCGAAACGGCAATTTTTTCGGAGGGGCAAAATTTGNGACGGAGGTTTTGTGTGAGTTTTTGGAATTGGCGCATACGACGCCAACAGGATAAGACAAGATTTTTCTGAACTAAGCTCGTAGGTACGCGTCCTGAGTAAGCTACCGTTCTGCAGCTGGAAGTAGGAAGATNTTGTGGTTGAAAATCGGAGGGGAGTAGTGAATTGTAATCGGCATTACGGGAGTGGAAGGAATTATTAGTTTTTTGGGGTCTTACTAATGGTGACAATTTTGTGGTCATCTAAAGTAAGGCGTGAACATTGGGGGCTGGGTAAGCGGTTAAGGTTTTGGTTGTGATTGTGGGTCGGTAAGTTGCGCCGCGGTTTTGGGCAATTCGAGGGATTTATTGACTAGATCTTGGATGGTAATCGCACTGGCGATTTGGCGTTCGGATTCGACAAATCGAGCCAGTTCTGTCGACACGGGCGATGGTTCCTGCATAAACTTATCAAATCGTCTGTGTTCTTCGCGGGCGGCAAGAAGCACATCATATGAAGTAATTTTGTTCAAAGCCCGGCTGGGGACATATCGATGTCGTGTCCCGATGGTTTCAAGTACAAGGCCAGCATCGATAAGTTTTTGCAATATATATCTAACATGGGAAGTGGGCCAACCGATGGAGTTAGCGATTTCTTCAGTTGTTGGTGGCGGTTTACCTAGGACGAACCTTTCACCTATAAAAGTTAACGCTTTGAGTGCGAGGAACTCCTTGGCGCGTTGGGACAAGATTTCGGGTGAATGAGTAGCATTTGGGTTTAAGATCTCATTTTTATGCTGGAACATATATGCAATTTGTGCGCCCAAGAGGAAATCGAGCCAGGAAAGGTAAACCCCTACCATGAAGATTGGAACCAAACCCAAGCTACCGTATATTTTGAAGTGCAAAATTGTGCGGGAAACGAAGAGGAAGCTGAAGGAGTTCATTAAGTGCCAGATGGTACCTGCGACGAGAGCGCCGACTGCGGCTGCTGATGGTTTTACACGGGCATTTGGCATTAATAGGTATACCAGTCCAAATGCAGTCCAAACAACTATTAAAGGTACCAATTGGAAGAGTAATTTAGCACCCGGTACAAGCTCTATGTATTTCTGGGTGGTTGCAAAATAAGGGCCGGAAGTGAAGGCAATTGCAGCAGCCAATAACAAAGGTCCGAGGGTTAATGCGGCCCAATAGTTTGTGATTCGGGTAACCCAGGAGCGGCCTCGGGTGACCCCCCAAATATCATTTAGAGCCTGTTCGATTTTTGCAAGAAGCGCGATAGCAATAAAGATCAACGCTAGCACGCCTGTTACGCCCAAAGCGCCGCTACGCGTATTTTGAACGAATTCATAAACCCGCCGTGCTGCTTCTCGGCGAATATAGAGCAGGCGTTGATCTGAAGCGAGGGGTAGTGGCGTGGTGGACGACTTTGGGGCACCTGTTTCGGGTTGTACCGGGAAATTTGATGTACTAAACCCAAAAAGCAGCGATTCTTTCTCTGTCACGGGAGGAAGTGTTTTTGGAGAAGGACTAGAAAGGCTGAGGGAAGGAGTCAGGAAGAGGCCTTCAGAATAAGTGAGCTCTCTGTCCCATCGAAAGGGCGAAAGTGCGTATGCACTTAGTGTATTCGTATCAACAAAAATTGCGGGCATGATACGCTCCACTAATTTCTGCACGAAGACTGCTATTTGCTCTTCACCTTCCCTTTTTAAGAAAGCACTTGTTACGCTAAGTATGACTGCAAATGCTGGGATGAGAGAAAGCAGCGTGGCATAAGCTAGGCCTGCGGCTCGCATTGGCGCTCGGTTGGCTAAAAACCCACGTACCACCCAGACACAGAAAGTCACTAGGGATTTTAAGGAGATACTTGCTTTTGCGGCCAGCTGTTTTAACGATCCGATGTTTTGCGTTCTGACAGAATCAGGTTTCGGTTGGAAGCTCAATCCGCTCATTTCCAAGCTTACGTTATCATCGTTGGGGAATACTGCAATTACGTAAAACCTCAATTACTAAGACTGGATGTGAGGACTTGTTTCATGAGGTTATTCAGCGCCCATTTATCTGGTGCCCAGGCAATAGGTGTTGGCAACGGTCTGTTGCCATATTTAGAAAGAAAACCTGGGTTGGATGTCACTATTTAGTAGGTTTAAGGCGTTTGAGCGCTCGGGCCAGTTTTTCCCTGATTTGTGGGGTATCTTTGACCTGTAATACTTGTTGCCATGCGGAGGCGGCTTTTGAATACTGGCGCAGAGAGAAGTACACTTCGCCCAAATGATCGTATATTTCGGGGTCCACGAATGGGGCTAGCAAAGCTGCTTTTTGGAGGTAGGGGAGTGCGTCTTTTGGCCGACCGAGCTTAAAAAGGACCCAGCCCATGCTATCGAGGTATGGTGGGTGGTTTGGGTTAATAGCCAAGGCTCGTTCAATTAGTTGTTTGGCTTGGAGTAAATTTGTCCCCAACTCAGCCCACATGTAACCAAGGTAGTTAAGTGCCTCGTCGAAGTCCGGTCGTAAATCAATTGCTAATCTGAGGTATCGCTCCGCTTGCGGATAATTACCGAGGCGCTCAAACGCACTACCAAGGTAAAAACAGAGTAGTTCATTGGTTCTGCCATTGGCAGCAGTAACAGCGATAATTTCTGCCGAGGTGAAAAATCGCAAGGCATTGGTGTAGTCCTCTTGTATGCTATATGCGAAGCCAGTGAGAAACTCTGTTCCGTATGTGGCACCGAACTTTCTTCTAGCGTTTTCCAGAACATAAATAGCGGCATTAGGTTCCTGCATTGCCAACTTAGCCCTGGCTAACTCGTAGTAAGCCGTTTCAAGATCTGGATTTGTACCGAGTACATCTTCTAATAGTTGGGCAGCAAGCTCGGGGTGCCTAGACTCGTTACAAACAATGGCAAATTTAAGGAGTGTGTTTGGGTTATCACCTACGAGGTGGCGGATTTTTTGGATTGCTGTGGGAAGATTGGTTACTTTCCCAGCGTACTGGTACATGGATAGGTACCTTAAGATAACCAGGTCTTTGTATTCATTTGGAATTCCTGGTCGTCCCAAGAGTTCGGTGTATATGTCAATTGCGGTTTTGGTATTGTCCCATCGCAGCGTAAAGGTTCGCTAATCTCACGGTGGTTTGGAAATCTAGGTTGGTATGTGTGATTTGGTCCAACATGTCGTTAGCAGACTGAATGGCAACTTGCCATCGGTTTGAAACAGTTCTTCCATATTGAATCCAAGCTTCGGCAATCTGAATGCGGTTTAAAGTATTGGTAGCGAAAGCAGAGCTTGCTGTGTGGAGCGTTTTTTCCGCCAATCGGTAATCATTTTTTGAAGCTGCAATTAAAGTTAGGGTTAAATAACCCGGCAAATAAGTGGGGTGTTGCCTGATAAGGGTATTTAGGATTGCAATTGCTCGGTTTGTACAGCCAAGTGCGAGGTTCGCAAGTGCTTCCATTTCTTTAAAGACGGGATTTATAATCCCGGCGGAGGAAACGGCAGTCAAAACTTGGAGTGTTAACTTAGGTTTCCCTTTGCACAAAAAATATTGGGCCACATCTGCTGCGAGGGGTTCATTAATTGGATCCAGCATTACAGCCTGGAAAAACTCAATGAATGCGCGGTCTTCGTCACCTTCACTTCGAGCAAGCAACCCGGCCACAAAATGAGCGTATGCCTGGGACAACCTATCAGTTGTGGGTTTATTAGAACCTGGTACGCGTGGGAGAGATTCCCCCTTGGCGTCAAGAATATGGGAGGCACACTGTGGGGTAGCTGCTCGGATTAATCCTGTAGTACTTACACCCCAAGAGAGAAGGAGGAAGCAGACAAAAATGGTAAGTAGACTACCACCTCCCCTTTCTTTCCACGAACAAAGAAGGGTTTGGGATCTAGTGGATCCAAACACCTGGTTCATTTGGGTGGGCAGGTGCTTTAGACCTGCCAAGTCCGTTTCTTATGACGATGCATTCGACGGCGTTTCCGCCGTTTATGTTTATTCATTTTGGCCTTTCGCCGTTTTTTTAACGAACCCATAAGCCTGCAACTTAATAAACCACTTTGTTGAGTGGATACTCAATAATCCCCTCAGCTCCTGCCGCTTTTAACTGAGGGATGATCTCCCGCACGATATGTTCATCAACAACTGTCTCGACGGCAAACCAACCTTTTTGGCTGAGGGGCGAAATCGTAGGATTTCGTAAAGCGGGGAGTTTTTCCAACAGCTTTGGCAGATTGGTCTCGGAAACATTCATTTTCAGGCCCACTTTAGATTCTGCTTCGAGGGCCCCCCGCATTAACATTGCAATGATCTCCATTTTTTGGCGCTTCCAGGGGTCAGCCCAAGAGTTTTTGTTGGCTATGAACCGAGGCGTCGATTCTAATATGGTATCAATTATTCTCAGTTTGTTAGCGGCCAATGAAGCGCCAGTTTCCGTTAGCTCAACAATCGCATCCACGAGTTCATGTGCTTTGACTTCTGTTGCGCCCCAAGAGAATTCCACGTCGGCTTTGACTCCGTGTTTTTTCAAGTATTTTTTTGTGACGTTGACTAATTCGGTGGCGATACGTTTTCCCTGGAGGTCCTTAACTGTCCTGATAGGTGAATTCTCTGGTACACAGAGGACCCACCTGGCAGGTTGACGGGTTGCCTTACTGAAGAGCATCTCACATATCTCATGCACTTTTGAACCGTTTTCCATTATCCAATCATAACCAGTAATGCCACAGTCTAGATACCCGTGCTCGACATATCTGCTTATTTCTTGGGCGCGGATCAAACGCAATTCAAGTTCTGGGTCGTCAACGTATGGGATATATGACCGGCTGGAGACTTGGATGTTAAACCCGGCCTTAGCCATACGGGCAATAACTGCCTCTTGGAGACTGCCTTTTGGCAATCCCATTCTAAGTTTCTTGGCATTTTTGTTTTGGTCAGTCATGCTGAACTAACGCCCAAACAACTGTCACTGTTTTCTTCATCAAACGCATGTCTTTTTTTATCGGGCAACCTGATCGTATTATGGTGCACTACAAGTTACTAGCTTACTCAGTGCAACCGATTTACGGTTAGCAAACCACTGATAGCGCTCGACATTTTGCAAAGTTATGCGTGTCTTGCAAACTTTTTATTTGGCATTTCTTTGATGGTACCACTTCGGAATTCGGAAGGTTAAAGGCCTGTGATCCTGAACTATAGGGGTTGGTGAAATCAAGGGCCACCAAACCAAACGTCCGAGACATTTTTAGCTTTAGCAAGCGTGGGAAAAACGGTTTAATTTAGTTGTGCAGTGGAAAACGATTACCATTGTAGGAGTGGGTTTGTTAGGCGGGTCAATTGGGCTGTGCTGCAGGCATACTGGGATCGCTGCCCGCGTGGTAGGGTTAGTGCGACGGCCTCAAAGCATTAAAGAATGTGTGGAGGCTGGGGCTGTGGATTATGCCACAACCGATCCTGGCGAGGCGATAAGTGAGAGTGAACTAGTGATCCTTTGCACACCGATTGGGCAAATGGTTCCTGTTGTAAAAACGATGTTACCTTATTTGCAAAAAGGGACGATAGTTACGGACGTTGGCAGTGTAAAATGGCCAGTAGTTAAGCAATTGGAACCACTTATCAGTCGTGCAAACGGGTATTTTGTTGGAGCACATCCAATGGCGGGTTCGGAAAAAACGGGAGTAGCAAATGCACGGGGGGAGCTATTTCGTGGTGCAGTATGTGTTATTACGCCCACTACCAAAACCAACCGGGACTGCCCTATGCAATGTAAAGAGCTTTTGGCAAGCACTCGGTGCAACCACTTTGGAGATGCCCCCATACATACATGATCGATTAGTAGCTTATGGCAGTCACTTGCCACACGTTACAGCTGTATCCCTGGTTAGAACCGTTTTGAACGGTAAACGGAATCAACAAGAATACCTGTGTGCGAGCGGCTTCCGCGATTCAACTCGGGTTGCATCAAGCAGTGACCAAATGTGGTGCGACATCTTAGCTACGAATAACAAGAATGTAATTAAAGCGATTGATGATTTTATACGCGAACTACGGCGGTTCAGAACAGCGATTGCGAAGGGGGATAGGTGCGCAATTGGACGTTTTCTGAATAAAGCGAAACAGCAGCGAGATAATTGGTGTTTATTGAAAAGAAAAAAACTCTATGGCAACTTACTTTACTCCGTTACAACAAGGCGCCCAAATCAAAAATTGAATACGGGGAAAAACAACCTCCTAATTGTACTCAGCAACTCATGTGAACCGCCAGGATGAGCCTTCCAGAAACAATTGAAATAGTTCCCACTCGTGTCCCAGTTGGGTGCAAGGTGTCTGTTCCCGGTTCGAAGAGTATTACAAACCGCGCCCTTATCCTTGCAGCACTAGGGGATGGTCGCACTGTACGTTCGGGGGGCCCTCTGGAGTGAAGATACCCAAATTATGGTAGATGCTTTGCGCAAACTCGGATTTGAAGTCCTGGTTGAGCCAGACCCAGCCCAGTATTCGAACCGTACAATTACAGTAAGGGGTTTAAACGGATGGATACCGGCGGGGGGCACACCAGCTGCGCCCCTTGAATTATTTGTTGGTAATGCGGGTACTGCTGCAAGGTTTTTGGCCGCATTCGTTTGTTTGGGTAAAGGGGTTTACAAGCTTGTTGGTACCGAGCGAATGCATCAACGACCTCAAAAGGGGTTATTTAACGCATTACGACAGCTAGGGTACAGGGTTGAACCTGCGCCTGGTGATAAATTACCTGCCCTAATTTACGGAAGCGGGCCTTTGGCCACTCCTACTCCTTGCATAGTGGACATTACGGAAAGCTCACAATTTTGCTTCCGCGTTGTTACTGTGTGCCAACACTGGAAAGTGGTTAGTAAATGTTGTTGGCGAAAATCCCGACGAATCGCCCTACGTTGCAATGACGAAAGCAATGATAGAGCGGTTTCCCAAGTTAGGAGGTGAGTTTGTGATAGAACCTGATTCATCCAGCGGAAGCTATTTCTGGGCGGCGGGAATAATAAGCCATCCTGAGTACATAAACACTTGGACAAGCCACTCAATTGAAATCCTGGCCAAACACCCGGAGCGGGTCTTTCCTGTAGTTGTTGAGGGATGGCCGTTTGAATCTGAATGGCAGATCGATTCCAAATTTCCTATGGTGCTGATGAGACTGTTCCGCCCCGATATTTTTGGTATCGATCCACAAAAAAACCTGGTAACGATTTCCCGCAAAAGTGATCTAGGGGATAGCATAATGACTGCGATTGTGGTAGCGAGCTTTGCACAACAACCGACGTTATTCGAAGATTTAGGTCGGCTTCGCTTGCAAGAGTGCGAACGGGTCTTGGCGTTGCGGGCGGAACTTTCCAAGTGTGGTGTTGTGGTGGTTGAATCGGGTGATACGCTCCAAATTGAACCTAGTCGGGTGCATGGGGCGGAAATCGAGACCTACAATGATCATCGCATGGCAATGTGTTTCTCGATTTTAGGATTAAGGGTGGCTAACATGCGAATTAGAAACCCAAACTGCGTACGAAAGACCTTTCCCGATTTTTTCCAGAAACTGGCGGCTCAACCGCCTCAAGGATTGGGTGTGAAAATATTGGATGGAAATACGCGAAGCCAGATCGAGCTTGATCGACTTCTTGCCTCTTGATGGGCCGTCTCTGTATAGGTTAGGAGGCTTAATGAAATGAACCAGGGTAGAAAACCGATTGTAATCGCCATTGATGGTACCAGTGCCAGCGGAAAAAGTACCACTGCACGGATGGTAGCCAAAAAACTAGGGTTCAAGTACGTTGACACTGGGGCAATGTACAGGACCCTGGCTTGGTACTGCCTTCAGAAAAAGGTAGATACAAACGATCCCCAACAAGTTATTGAGGCGTGTAAGCGTTGGAGAACGCGGTTAGTATGCGAAAACGATGAAGTGCGTCTACTTGTAAACGGCTATTACCCTGAAAAGGAAATCAGGTCAGCTGAAGTAAGTGCCGTGGTCCCTCGAATAGCAGNTATTCCGGCCGTGCGAGAATGGATGAAGAAAAAGCAACGTGNATGCATTAAGTTTGGCAACCTGGTCATGGAGGGACGGGATATTGGTTCCAATGTGTTTCCAGAAACGGAATTTAAGTTTTACTTGGATGCTTCGCCTGAGGAAAGGGCTAGACGCCGGGCGGCACAAGGCATATCCGAAAACATCATTGAGCGGGATCGNCAGGACAGTCAAAGAGCTGTAGCTCCGNTGATGATCCCGCTAGGCGCTCGTGTAATCAATAATTCAANCCTTACGCCAGAAGAAACTTGCGAAATTATTGTGAATGAGGNTCGAACTCGGCTAGCCCAGGAAAAGGCATCCGACACCCAAACCCAAAAATGAATTCTGGGCCAAAACCAACTCTAGCACTCCCCAATCGTTTCTATCAAATGGACTGGTTTTATCGGGCTGGGTGGGTGCTCCTCCGACGAGCATTTAGGGTATGGTTTCATCTACGCGTTAATGGCCTAGAATTCGTACCAAAAACGGGGGGTGCAATTATAGCCTCAAACCACGCTAGTTATCTTGACCCCCCTCTGATAGGAGCCGCCCTCCATCGCCCAGTCGCATACCTTGCCAGGAAAAGCCTATTCAGGTTTAAACCTTTCGGTTGGCTCATAGCGCGGTTGAACGCGGTACCTCTCGAACGCGAAAGGGCCACGGCAGCCGGATTGCGAACCGCGATCGAGCTCTTGGAAGCCGGGGTAGCGGTGGTTTTATTTCCGGAAGGCACTCGCACCCCCAACGGATCCCTTCAGTCAGGAAAACCCGGGGCAGGACTAATCGCTCTTCGCTCAAATGTGCCTGTCATACCCACCCGAATTAAGGGTAGTTTCGAAGCGATGCCACGCGGCAGCTGGTTCCCCAAACCTACTCCGATCTCCATTTCTTTTGGGCGACCAGTGGCGCTTGACGATCTTCGCGCCGCTGCAAATGAAGCCCCGCAAAAGACATTTAAATCTCTTTGCCAGGCGGCATCCGATCGGATCATGGCATCGATTGCAAATCTCTAGCGTAATCAGGCCGAGGACCACTTAAAATAGAAAGGGCAATATGCATTTTCGGTGTCGGGTTTATTTTTGGGTAGTTTTCCCACCCAAGGTTCAGGGATCATCCAAGATATCCGCCCTGGACCGGTTTGTGGACATTTCACGCCGTAACTTGCCTTCCTACTTAACTAGAAGTCTAGTTACATGGCTTCCTATGGAACGCCCTATAAGGCCCCGCACGCGATTTTCAAAGAGGTCATGGTTGATCATTTTTGCGCAGTGAAAATGGGCTGGTCTGTCAAGATGAGATGGATTTGGTCACATTTGGTTGGGGAGGTGCAAGAGTTACAGAAAATATGCCCCCTTTATAATACCTTGGCTGACAATTCGTAGGGAAAGGTACACTGACAAACTAACCTACGATTTCGCTTTAAAGGTAGGGCCGACTCTTTAAAATTGGAAATTGTGTTACAGGAACTGATCTCCAAGTTAGAATTTGGGTTAGCCCTGAACGAGGAAGAAATCGATGCAGCCATTAAAGAGTTAGTCTCTGAGGCTGAAACACCTGAGGCGAAGGCGTTGTTTCTGGAAGCTCTAAGTAAAAAAGGTGAGACNCCNGAAGAGATCGTTGGTTTTGTAAAGGCTGCACGGCGGTTATCAATTCTTGTAGAACTTCCGAANCAGTTACGGGAGCGAGGTGTTCTAGATGTAGTTGGGACCGGGGGCGACAATGCAGGTACTATTAATGTGTCCACGGCGGTAGCGATTATTTGTGCAGCAGCTGGAATCCTAGTCTGTAAACATGGGAATCGAGCTGCAACATCTAAATGCGGCAGTGCAGACTTATTGGAGGCGCTGGGAATTAAAATCGAACTGGACCCCGAGGAAGCCGTAGAATGGCTTGAACGCCACAATTTTGCTTTTCTCTTTGCGCCAAGATATCACCCTGCTTTCAAACATGTTGCGCAAGCACGAAAGATTTGTGCACAACGAGGTGTGCGGACGATTTTCAATTTTTTGGGTCCGCTGCTTAATCCTGCAAACCCCACCCACATGTTATTAGGCGTTATGAACGAAAAATTCTGTTTGCCTATTGCCCAGGTATTGGCACAGACCGGGGTTAAGCGGGGAATGGTTGTAACCGGGCTACTCCCAGACGGCGAATCACTTATTCGGATTGATGAGCTGTCCACTGTGGGGCCAAATACGATAGCCGAGTTTGACCAATCCGTACCCCCGAGCTTGTTCATCCTAGACACAAGTTCGTGGGGATTTGAGAAAGCGGATGCAAGCAGATTCCGTGGTAGCGACCCGCGGGCAAATGCCCAAATTATCACAGAGATTTTCAAAGGAAGATCAAAGGGACCACGTGTTGAAATCATTTGTCTCAACGCGGGGGCTGCATTTTTTGTGGTGGGAAAAGCAAAATCCATTCAGGAAGGTGTAAAACTGGCGGCTGAGGTAATTGAATCTGGTTCTGCCGCTGAAAAACTCTGCCAACTTCAAAATGCGAGCAGGGTGTGAATTTCTTACAAAAGAAGCTATAAAAGCAGCATGAAAATTTATAACCCACTTGGGTGATCGATAAAAACCCACGGGAGGTTAAACTTTTTCGATAGCAATTGTGCGAGCGCCTTTACCCCGAAAGCCTCGGTGGCGTAATGCCCTGCGTAAATTACGTTGATACCGAGGTCTTCTGCGAGGACAAAGGTCCAGTGGGGGCCTTCCCCAGTGAGAAAAGTATCAACACCTTCGGCAGCTGCCTTTGCGATCTTGGAGCCACCGGCTCCAGTGACAATTCCAATTCTACGCACTTGTGCAAGACCTCCCGCAATCAACCGTGCTGGGGAACCAGTTGTGCGAGAAACAAGTTCAACAAGGTCTTCCCTAGTAATCGTCAGTTCCCCCTGTATACCCAAGGGTCGTCCATTCTCATAGAGGAATGGCTTGGGGTTTTTCAGACCCAACTTTCGCGCGAGCTGTATATTGTTACCGATTTTGGGGTGAAGATCCAAAGGCAAATGCGAACTATAAACTGCGATCTCGTGTTGTATCAATAGCCGTAGCATCTCATACCTTGCCCCCGTAATTGGCATGGCGTCATGCCAAAATAAACCATGATGAACAATGAGAAGGTTCGCCTGCGCAGTAACTACCTTTTGAACGATTCGAAGGTTAATATCGACGGCCGCTCCAATTCTCTTAACACATATATTTGACCCCAACTGTAACCCGTTCACTGCACGTTCGTAATCAGCGATGCGACGAGTATTTAGTANCTGGTCGCAGTATTTTACTACGGTTGCCAATCGCACTGCCATGAGCTCAAAAGTAATTGCTCGGGGGTCTATTAAACAAACACAAATTATACCTAAATTGTTGTCGGGGACACTTTGGCTCTTCGCAGGGGAACGCTTTGGCTAGGATTGAAGATAACCGTTAAAGTATGTACGATGTCAATTAAATCAGCCTCGACCATAGAAAAAGAAAGCAACGACCAAAAAAACCGTATATCGAATCGGCATAATCGGAGGGACAGGCTTATACCAGATAGAAGGCCTGACGGAGATGCGCTGGGTCAGGGTTAAAACCCCATTTGGGAGTCCTTCAGACGACTTGTTAGTTGGGAAATTAGCGGGGCGCGAAGTGGTGTTTTTGGCTCGGCATGGACGAGGTCATAGAATCTTACCAAACGAGCTAAACCATCGTGCCAACATTTGGGCGATGAAAAAGCTTGGGGTAGCTTGGATTATAAGTGTCAGTGCTGTGGGTTCGCTCCAAGAACAATACAAGCCTTGCGACGTGGTTGTTATCGACCAGTTTATTGACCGTACGAAGAAATCACACGAACACACATTTTTCGGCAATGGCATTGTAGCTCACATTGCTTTTGCCGAACCGATTTGTCAGGAGCTGCGATGGTTGTTGGTTGAAAGCGCACGCGAACTTGGGGTCAGAGTCCACGACGGAGGAACATACGTGTGCATCGAAGGACCTGCTTTTAGTACTAAGGCAGAATCTATTACGAACCATAAATTGGGTTATGACGTGGTAGGGATGACAAACCTGGGCGAAGCTAAGTGTGCGCGCGAAGCAGAAATAGCTTACGCCACCCTTGCGATGGTGACCGACTACGACGCCTGGAAAGAAGGCCAAGAACACGTAACCGTAGACATGGTAATCGAACACCTTCAAAAGAACTCCGAAACAGCTAAAAAAATTATTTTAACAACCATACCCAAGATTCCCCATGAACCTTGCTGGCCGGTTCATAATGCGCTTGCAAATGCGTTGCTTACCGACAGAAAACTTTGGCCAAAGAAAACGGTTGTCGCCCTTAAACCAATCCTGGAAAAATACTTAAGCCCGACGAAAAAGTAGCTGCCGTGAAAACTTAACAACCACCGGTGGGAGCATATTCAAGACAATATTCCTCGTTTTCGTGTTATCAAGGGATAAGTGGGAGTGAGTAGCCGCGACGACGTGCTTTGATAAGCTAAACCATTGGGATGGCAAAAATGACACAAGGGGAAAAATGATAGATGGGTCCTCACAGCTACACCTTTTAGAAGTCCAAAATCTGCGGATAGAGCTCACCAAAACCGAGGGGGCTATACCAGTGGTGGATGGGGTGAGTTTCCGGCTACTCCGTGGTGAAACCTTGGCCATTGTAGGGGAAAGCGGGTGCGGCAAGAGTGTAACAGCCCTTGCAAGTAGGTCGACTTTTACCACCTTGGGTTTTCAAAATTAGGGCGGAAAAAATAACAGTAGCTGGGAAAAATATCTTGTCGTTGCCAGAAAGGGAAATGTGCGCAATCCGTGGTAGGCAAATCACATATATATTTCAACATGTTGGTGCGGTACTAAATCCAGTAATGACAGTACGGGCACAAATCATGGAGATGCTTCAGCTCCATCGACCAGCTCATGCAAACGAGGAAGAAGTTAAGCGTTTATTGGAGATGGTGGGGTTTGATGCCCCTGAACGAATTGCCAAAGCATACCCCTTCATGCTCTCAGGGGGCATGCAACAACGGGTAGCAATAGCGATTGCAATGGCTAGTCACCCACAGGTGATCATCGCAGATGAACCCACCTCAGCCCTCGACGTCACTACGCAAGCCAAAATCTTGGAATTGTTTGCTTTTATTAAACGGAGCTACCGGATCTCCTTCATCTTCATCACCCACAATTTACGACTTGTACCACGCATTGCAGACACTGTAGCCGTAATGTACGCAGGCCAAATTATCGAATACGGCCCTGTAAAAGCCGTGTTAGAACACCCTTCCCATCCCTATACCCAGGCTTTAATTGAATGCATTCCAGATTTAAACAACATGGAGAAACCGCTTTGTGCTCTACCTGGAACGGTGCCAGTGCCTGGGAGTTGGCCAAAAGGCTGTCGATTCCAACCCCGATGCAAGCGGGCTGTAAGCATTTGTGTTCGTGAACAACCACCGCTACAAGAAATATCGGCCGGTAAATACTGTCGGTGTTTCCTTGCAAACAAAACAGCCTATACCACCGAATCAATTGAAATCCGGCGATCTGCCGTAGACTAAATTGTTGTTTTTGGCAATCTGGGTCGCTAGGATGCAGAATGGCATGGATAACCACGCACAAACGGTCGCGTTGGTACTAAAAATTAAACACCAATCTGGAGAGAATGGCATCAAATAAGGTCATAATTGATGCTGCAGGAATAGAGCAAGCACTTCGGCGAATGGCCGGGGAGATTGCAAATCAGGCCTTCAGCCCCTCAGAAATTGGGTTAATAGGGATCCAAAGTGGTGGGGTAGTGTTAGCGCGAAGGCTAGCACGGATACTAAGCGAAATCCTTGGCCGAACTATTCCGGTTGGGTGCTTAGATATTGGCATGCACCGGGACGACCTGAATCACCGTGGTGTGCCAACACTTTATCCAACTGAAATACCTTTCGACATTAACAACAAATGCGTCATTCTCGTAGATGATGTTCTATATACTGGACGTACCGTCCGTGCTGCCATGGACGCCCTAAACGACTACGGGAGACCCCGCATGATTAAACTCGCAGTCCTAGTCGATAGGGGTCATCGAGAATTACCTATCCGGCCGGATTATGTAGGAATCACGATTCCGACTAAACCGAGCGACAAGGTCCATGTAATTGTGAGTGACTCAGGCACCGACGATGCAGTCATTTTACACGAGGCATAAGCCATGGTTTGGCACAGGAAAGATTTACTAGACATCCAATCATTAACCCCAGAAGAGATAAACCTTATTTTAGATACAGCTCGTGCATTTAAAGCTGTCTGCCTTAGGCCAATTAAAAAAGTACCCGCATTGCGTGGAAAAACCATAGTGAACCTATTTGTGGAGCCATCCACGCGGACCCGAATTAGTTTTGAACTGGCTGCACAACGACTCACTGCGGACGTGGTAAACTTCACTGCGGAAGCTTCCTCATTTAGAAAAGGAGAAACCTTACGGGATACCGCAAGAAATCTAGAAGCATTGAACGCCGATATCATTGTCATCCGCCACAGTGCCGCGGGCGCTCCTCACTTTCTGGCACGCGTTTTAAAGGCGAGTGTGATCAACGCCGGTGATGGTGCACACGAACATCCTACACAAGCACTGCTGGATATGTTTACCATACAGGAGAAAAAGGGATACATTGCAGGGCTTAACGTCTCGATTATTGGTGACATATTATACAGCCGGGTGGCACGCTCAAACATTTGGGGACTGCTGAAACTCGGGGCAAACGTGACATTGTGCGGCCCCCCTACTCTTTTACCACCACATTTTGCAAAGCTTGGTTGCAAAATAACCCATGTACTCGATGAGGCTATCGAAAATGCTGACGTTATCATGCTATTGCGAATTCAGCATGAACGGCAGCGCCGAGGAATGTTTCCTAGCTTAGGGGAATATACCAGCCTGTACGGCATAAACGCAGAGCGGTTGGCAAAAGCAAAACCTGAGGTCTTGATTATGCATCCCGGCCCAATTAACCGCGGGGTTGAAATCGATAGCGAAACTGCAGATGGAGAACGATCTGTCATTCTGGAACAAGTTACAAATGGACTGGCCGTAAGGATGGCTGTGTTGTACCTGGTCAGCGGTGGACAAGGTCCACAAGGGATTCTGGTTTCTGCTTAAGGGCGCGAATTTTCCCGCTTAACTTTGTTCCAACAAGGTTATAAAAGAGACCTAAACCACCGCACACAAATGAGCGCACACGAACTGCTAAAATTCTTAACATTATTACCACGCGCCCCAGCCCAAATAGGCGCAATCGTCCCGAGTTCCAGATGGCTCGCCAAGGCAATGGTAGAATGGATACCACTGGAAAAGCACGGCATAGTCGTAGAGCTAGGCGGTGGGACCGGGGCAATTACCCGGGCGATACTTAACCGTGGTCTGCACCAAGAACAATTAATTGTGATTGAAAAGTTTCCCGAATTTACGACTCTGCTTAGGCGAAAACACCCAAATATCCGTGTTATTGAAGCTGATGCGTTCGAACTTCGTTCGGTCCTCGCCTCAATAGGAATCACCCAGGTACACGCCATCATCTCAAGTCTGCCATTACGTAATTTCAGTTGCAGTCAAATCCAGAAACTCATCGAGGAAATTGCACAGGTATTGGTTGTGGGAGGACTGTGGACACAGTTTGGGTACCATTTATACGATCGCACACTTGTAAAACGGCGGGAATTTCTCAACGGCAAATTCAGAATGATAGGCACAAAAATCGTATGGTTAAATNTGCCTCCTGCCCGGGTGTGCGCATTTAGGCGGATCTGAAGGAGGGGGTAGTGGATCCACTAGAGTTCCTGATTATGGATGATTTTTATGACGCAGGTCCTTACCAGGCTACGGGGTCCAAACTGAGTGGGTTAGAGTAACTCTGTGGTTAATGAGGTCGTTGCCAAAGACTAACAATCCATCAACGACCTCAGAACAACAGGTAGATAAGTGCGTAACCCTGTTTCCATACCTGAACTTCTATACCCCATGGTCACCTCCGTTTTACCATGCTTTCCTGTCTGTAAACATATTTTCCCGGAATTTTGCTATTGCAATTTACAAAAGGATGCGTGATTTTTTGAGCGGAAAGGGGTGGTTGTCATGAGACAGTCAGACACCACAATAAGTGGCAAGACCTTGACTCCCAGTCAGAAAACAGCGTTAATCACCCTCCTGGGCGATGAAGATCCTGCAATTTACAAACAGGTTCGCGAATTAATTTTGTCTTTCGGTGTAAGTGCTAGCGAATGGCTAACCAAATACGCTGGCACAGAGGATTTGGTGCTTAGACGACGCATTAACGAGATCATTTACAAATTACACCAAGAAAAAAGTGACGAGGAATTTCTTAGTTTTTGCCTCAAATGTGGTGACCAATTTAACATCGAAAAGGCCGTTTTCCTTTTAGCCCAAACTGAATTTCCACTTATCGAGTACGAAACGTACTGCGCGCAACTGGACAACTATGCCCACGAAGCTCTCCAAGAAGTACTTTTCACTCGGACATGTCTCCAAATCGTGGAGGTATTGAACGAAATAATTTTTGAGCGCCATCATTTTGTCCCTGATTTTGACCACAGCACGAATCCGGAGCTGCACTATATCAACGTGGTGCTTGATAGGAAAAAAGGGCAACCCAATCACTCTAGGCCTGCTTTACCTGTTTATAGGCCAACGCTTGAAATTACCCATCGCGCCAATAACAATCCCAGGACACTTTCTATGCCGTATACAAACGAGCACTGAGGAAATCTATATCGATTCCTTCAACTACGGCACGCCAATGTCACGGACTGATTGCGTTCACTATCTTGTCCGAAACAACTATGAGATCAGAGAAGAATACCTTCAGCCCGTGACCCCCAAACAAGTACTTATGCGCCTTTGTTCGAGCTTGCATCGGGGATATGCAATGAACGATCAACCCGAACGAGCCAAGCAGATCCAACGATTCTTAATTGCCCTGGCCCATTAACATCCGCTCCTTTTTGTAATCTCCTCCAAAGTAGCTTTGCAGCGACCGCAAATAGTAGGATGTTCAGTAAATGTTCCTACATCTGTAGTCCAGCGCCAACACCGCTCACATCTTTTGCCTTCGGCATGAACAACTTCGATTTGGAGGTCGGGATGGCCATCCACCCGAACCACCTCAACCTGAGAAACGCATAGCCGTTCTAATAAATCGGCTTCATTAGCTTTTAAAGTATCGTAGGTTGAACCGCTGCACCGGATTATAACTTTTGTCTTCGAGTGACTTCCCTATTAGTTTGGCTTGTCTCTTTTCTTCCAGCTTCGGCAAAGTCTTCTGACGTATTTCTTCGAGGAACTCCCCGGTAGGGCATTTCGGATAGTTTGTGGGGATCCAACGGCTCATGTGCACAGTTTCTACGGGACGCCCGGGGATTCGCTCCCAAGCTTCCTCAGCAGTGAAGACCAAAATTGGAGCCAACATATGGCACATCCCAACCAAAATTTGCCACAAAACTGTCTGAGCAGCCCTCCGCTGAATTGCATTCGGGGCCAATGTGTAAAGCCTGTCTTTTATGATGTCGTGATAGATTGCAGACAGGTCCACCGCGACAAACTGGATCAAGCGTTGATAAACTTCGTGGAATTCGTATTCCTCATAGGCCTTTCGAATCTGCGCTTCCAAAGCTGAAAATCTTCCAAGGATCCAACGATCCAAACCGTTTAATTGTTCATACGGAACAGTGTGAATTGCAGGGTCAAAGTCATACAGGTTAGAAAGCTGGAAACGTAAGGCGTTCCTGATGACGCGGTACGACTCGGCCACTTTTGCGATTCGCTCCTCACTTACTACGATGTCGGCCCTAAAATCTTGTGATGCTACCCATAACCTTATTATGTCTGCACCCCATTTATTCACATAGGCCTCTGCAGTTTGCGGTTTATCGTACATACCTTGTGCTTGAGCGCTCTTTGAAATCTTCTCACGATCCGCATCGACCAAAAATCCGTGGGTTAACACTGTTTTAAATGGTGCGGCGCCCTCACCCGCCAGCGCCAATAACATCGAAGACTGAAACCAACCTCGGTGTTGATCACTTCCTTCGATGTACAAATCACTTTGGAAAGGTTTTGGATCTCCACGTAGTTCGGGTCGGCGAGCAACTACTGCGCGCCATGAAACCCCAGAATCAATCCATACATCCAGGGTATCGGACGACTTCTCAACTGGGTCAGCTCCAGCCCAAGCAGGCGGTTTTACTAACGCCCAGAGTTCATTTACACTCCTTTCAAACCATATGTCAGAACCGTGCGCTTCGATCAAATCTGCCACGCGCCGAATGATTTCTGCGTCAAGGATTGGATTGCGGTTCGAATCGTAGAACACCGGCAAAGGCACACCCCAACTGCGTTGTCGTGAAATACACCAATCTGGCCTGCTCCGCACAGCAGCCTCGATACGATTCTGTCCCCAAGCGGGTATCCAGTTCACCCTTCTTATTTCCTCCAAAGCAAGCTCTCGCAAAGTGACCATTCTTCCTTCCACGTTTATAGGATGATCAATTCTTATGAACCACTGGTGCATTGCTCGGAAAATGACGGGCGTCTTGCTCCGCCAACAATGAGGATAACTGTGGAGATATTCCTCAGCATGCAGCAGTAGTGCCCGGCGTCGAAGCTCATCAAGAACCACCTCATTTGCCTCGCTCTTACCATTGACTTCTAACACAGACTTTCCAATAAAAGATTCGGGCATTTGGGCATCCCGCGGCAAATCATCGGTATAAATAAACCGGCCATCGTCATCGATAGGCGAGTAAATCGGCAAACCTACCCTGCAACCCAGCTCATAGTCTTCCAACCCGTGTCCTGGAGCGATATGCACTAGTCCAGTACCAGTGCTTGACTCCACAAATTCATCTCCGGGATAAAGTCGTCCCGTTCGCTCACAAAATGGATGTTTGTACTCGATTTTTTCTAGCGTGTCCGTTTCCAATGGTTCCACTTTGTAACGTTTCCAACTGCATTTATTCGCCACGCTCTCCACTAATCCCGAATACATTATGTATGTTTCTATGCCCACAGTGACTTTGACGTATTGGAAGGTACTGTTATAGGCCACAGCCAAATTTGCGGGCAAAGTCCACGGAGTGGTAGTCCAGATGAGCACGTAAGTATCAGGCATTCCTATCACAGGAAATTTCACGTAGATGCTCGGGCTCACATGATCTTTATACTCAACCTCTGCTTCTGCTAAGGCAGTACGACAAGGGATGCTCCAGTAAACTGGTTTTTTACCACGGTAGACAAATCCCTTTTCAACCAGTCCAGCAAAAAAACGCAATTCTTCCGCCTCGTACTCAGGGGATAGCGTCAAATACGCATTTTCCCAATCACCCAACACACCTAAACGCTTAAATTGCTTACGTTGAATTTCAACATACTTTAGCGCGTACTCACGGCATGCACGTCTAATGGTTAGCGGGTCCTGCCCGATGTGTGCCTTTCTGAGTCAACTCCTGTACCACTTTAAACTCGATCGGCAAACCGTGGCAATCCCATCCAGGAACATAAGGCGCATAATAACCAAACAACGTTTTTACACGCACGATGATATCTTTCAGAATCTTATTAAGGGCAGTCCCGATATGAACGTCGCCGTTTGCAAATGGGGGACCATCGTGCAACACAAATCTAGGACAACCATCCCTACCATTAAGGATGCGTTTATAAAGGCCGGTCTTTTCCCACATTGCAAACCGATCTGGTTCTCGCTTAACCAGATCGGCCTTCATCGGAAAATCCGTTTGCGGTAGATTTAATGTATCTTTGTAATTCATTTCACGTCCACATGCCTCAGGAATTTTGGACAGTACCAACCCAAACCTCTAAAGTCAACGCATCGAACGCACCACTTCCAGCAGGCAACTAAACAAAATAATTCCCGCACCAAACGCAAATCACGCCCTGAAAACATATTCCGGACGCAACAGCTGAATGTAATTGGCAATAATTGATAAAACAAGTTGACAGATTTAACGCACAAGGATAAGTTCTCTTGTCAAATGAATATCAGGGCGCTACAAGTTGCAACCATGGTCGTAGTAGCCGTAGTAGTACTTACCTACGGGGCGGCCGTGGTGGCTTGTTGCGCGTAAGCAGACTTTTAAGAAAGATTGGGGAAACCCACGGCCGCTGAAAGGTGGCCGTGGGTTTCTTGCTTAATTAGCAGCTAGAAGTAAAACTCGAAAAACACCAAAATTATGAAAACTCAGACGAAGCAAAAAACGAAAATGACCCCCACGCCGGGTGGCGAACGAGGCCCATTAATGCGAGGATGTGAGATTCTTGTTGCAGCGCTTGAGCGTGAAGGCGTAGATACCATCTTTGCCTATCCTGGTGGGGCAAGCATGGAGGTGCATCAGGTGCTGACCCGGTCCAAACAAATCCGTACCGTACTCCCGAGGCACGAACAAGGGGGTGCGTTTGCCGCAAGCGGTTACGCTCGAGCCACAGGAAAGGTTGGCGTGTGCATGGCAACTAGTGGACCCGGAGCCACTAATCTCATTACTGGAATTGCAGACGCGTACATGGATTCTGTGCCCTTAGTGGCAATTACGGGCCAGGTCCCAACCCATCTCATCGGCCGAAATGCGTTCCAGGAAACCGACATGTTTGGCCTCACACTGCCTATTGTCAAACACAACTACCTTGTGACAGATGTGAACGATCTAGCCCGTATTGTTAAAGAAGCATTTTACATAGCTAGTACGGGACGGCCGGGCCCTGTTGTGATTGACTTNCCCAAAGATATACAACAGGCCAAAACACAACCCATTTTCCCATATGAAGTGAGTTTACGCGGTTACGATCCCAACCCCAAAGCTACAGAACTCGAACTCAATGAAATAATTGGTCTGTTGGAAACCAGCGAGCGACCTTTGCTATTAGTCGGAGGCGGGATAATTGCAGCAAATGCCGCAAATGAACTACGGGAATTTGTGGAACTAACAGGTGTACCAGTTGTAACCACTATCAAAGGTATCGGTGCGTTCCCAGAGACACATCCGCTTTCCTTAAAATGGCTTGGAATGCATGGCACACCATATGCAAACTGGGCAGTAAATGGCGAACTGGTCAGAAAAGGCGACAAAATTGTCCAACTGGCGCCTGGTGCTGATCTCCTGTTAACTATAGGCATGCGCTTCAACGACCGTGTCACAGGCGACGTTAAAAAGTTCTGCGAGCACGGAACGATTGTCCATGTGGATGTTGACGTCTCCGAGCTTAATAAGAACAAACGTGTTCATCTCGCTATCCATAGCGACGCAAAATACTTCCTAAGCCGATTAAACGCTTTGCTTAAAAAACGCCCGCTCGGAAAGAAATATCATGCATGGCATCAACAGATCGCAGCATGGAAAGAAAAAGCCCCTCTCAAATACAGCGTTTCGCCCGACGCGCTAAAGTCAAAATACCTACATGCACTGGTTGGAGGCAATCTCAACGAGGTAATCCAACCGCAATACGTGATTGAGCAAATCTACAAAATGACCGAGGGTAAGGCGATTATTGCCACTGGGGTGGGACAACATCAGATGTGGACTGCGCAGTATTACAAATTCACTGAGCCACGCCAGTTCATATCAAGCTGTGGGCTGGGCGCAATGGGTTTTGGCCTCCCGGCCGCAATCGGCGCTAAAGTGGGTCGACCAGATAAAATAGTTATAGACATCGATGGCGACGGCTCATTCCTAATGAACATCCAAGAACTTGCCACTGCCCATATCGAGAAAATCCCAGTCAAAGTCGTTGTACTTAATAACCAACACTTGGGCATGGTAGTGCAATGGGAAGACAGATTTTACGGGGGCAATAGAGGACACACGTATATCGGAGATCCTAAACATCCTGAGAAGGTTTACCCCGACTTCTTGACATTAGCCGAAGGATTCGGGGTGAAAGCTGAACGGGTGGCGCGTAAAAGCGAGCTTGAAGCTGCATTAGAACGATTGCTCACTGCTGATGAACCGTATGTCCTGGATGTGGTTGTGCCATACACCGAACACGTGCTTCCGTTCATACCACCAGGCAAGACAGTAGCGGATATGATGTAACGAAAAGTAATAGGCATCTGCCACCTTCGTGCTTTCCCGGCCGGATCATTTCAGGGTCCGGCCGGGAAACTCAGCCACCGCCAAATATTGATGCGTCCGCTAAGGTGAATCACTTCATCCCAAACAAATGCATTTAGCACGATCCGCAACGGTTNATCTCTGGTTAATAAAGTGTGAGATCCAAGAAAGCNGATGGCTAAATGGTCCTTACAAAACTGCCGGTGGGATAATTATGCTTCGTATTTGCAGCAAAATCCACTGGTCTCAAGATTCGCCCTTCCCTTCACAAATAACCCTTGGTACAAAAACTTCATGATCGAGAAGGTCATCGCTTACTTAGATGCTAATCAGGAGAAGTTTGTCGCCGAGCTCCAGGAATACGTTTCGTTTCCGAGCGTCTCCACCGACCCAGCCTATACTCAACAAGTTCGAGCCTGTGCGGAATGGCTAGTTAACCATTTTCGGACACTTGGACTTAGCTCCGTTCTGCATGAGACGCATGGTCACCCAGTGGTGTTAGCCCGAACATTTAAGAGTGAAAAACCGAAACGCCCACACATAGTAGTTTATGGGCATTACGATGTACAGCCTCCCGACCCGCTCGATAAATGGGTTACCCCACCATTTCAAGCCACCATCCGGGATGGACATTTCTACGGGCGTGGCACGGCAGATAACAAGGGCCAGCATTTTGTCCATATTAAAGCTGTAGAAGCCTACCTTAAGACTGATACCGATTTACCGTGCGATATAACCTTTGTAATCGAAGGCGAAGAAGAAACTGGCAGCACCGGTTTTGCCTCATGGTTAAAGGAGAACGCAGCTTCCCTCCATTGCGATGCGATTGTCATCTCAGACACCAGTATGCCAGCACCTGACAAGCCAGCGCTCACGTACAGTATCCGTGGATTAGTGAACTTCGAAATTTTAGTGGAAGGCCCTGGCACTGACCTACACTCAGGAGTTTACGGAGGCATCGTGGACAACCCAATAATAGTACTCTGCAAGTTATTAGCAGCCGTCCACGACAAGTCAGGTCGAATTCGCATCCCAACCTTTTACAACGACGTTAAACCCATTACAGCTAAACAGAAATCTATTCTTTCCAAAGGTTCAATCCCAGCCAAGCAACTCAAGAAAATACTTGGTGTTCGTGCTTTTGGGGGCGAGAAAGGATTCACCCTAGAAGAGCGCCGTACCTCTAGACCCACATTNGAGATAAATGGTATCTGGGGTGGATATATCGGTCAAGGGAGCAAAACCATTATACCATCAAAAGCCGGGGCCAAGATAAGTTGCCGCCTCGTTNCCAACCAGGATCCTCACCGTNTTTACAACGCAGTAAAAAAGTTTTTAACCTCGCTAGCTCCCGAAACAGTCACGTTACGATTCCAATATGGTGCGGGTTGTAAGGCTTACATGCTGGACCCTGACACGGAATTGGACAAAAGCGGCGTTAACGGCTCTCCAAAGAGCGTTCAATAAAAAACCTCTACTGATAAAGGAAGGCGGCTCCATTCCCATCGTATCTGAGATGACCCGACTATTGAAAGCAGATGCGATTATGATTGGATTTGCGTTACCAGACGCCCAAATTCACGCGCCAAATGAACGCTTAGACCTTGAATGCTTTCGCAAAGGGCAATACACCAGTGCGTTCCTGTGGCAATTACTCCCTAAAGCGTGCAAGTAGCTTAGATCGAACTAATAAGGCGAATACCCACGGAAGCACGCTCCCTCCAAACTAACAATTTCCCCGCTTAAATTTATTGGGGATCATTTGATTTATCTTTGGGACCCCTCCTTTCCCACCACCGCTACCGGCCAACCTGCAGGAAATAACTTGCCAATTAAGAACTGAAGCTACATTAAGTACCAAAGACATTACGCGGAGGATGAACTCAAAGCGACCCGAGACTAAACATCCGTGTAGTGACCAACCAGCCGATTTAGCCCCGTTAAACTCAAAGCGAGTATGGATATACAGGTTGATCGCGTTGGTTGTAATTCCACTTCTGTTAATACTTTTGGTCGAAGTGGGTTTGAAGATAGTTGGGTTTGGGTATAACCCACACTTTCTGATCAAGATACGCAAAGACGGCAAACTAGCTTATGCCTCAAATCCAAAGGCTGGGTGGCGCTTTTTGGGGCGTGACCTAGCCAGAGAACCATTTCCATTTTGTGTGCCAGCCGAAAAATCGTCTAACACAGTCCGAATCGTAATTTTTGGTGAATCTGCAGCCTATGGCGACCCACACCCACAAGTGGGACTAGCGCGAATGTTACAAGCCATTCTGGAATATCGTCACCCGGAGACCCACTTCGAAGTGGTAAATGCTGCAATGACGGGAATCAATACCCATGCGATTCGACTGATCGCTAAAGATTGCACTGCGTTGAAAGCCGATGTTTGGGTTTTGTACATTGGCAATAATGAAGTAATCGGGCCATTTGGGCCTGGCACAGTTTTTACGACCAGAATGCCGCCATTATGGCTGGTGAGACTGGTAACATGGGCTAAAGGTACACGATTAGGACAATGCATCGAATCTATATCCTTGGTGCTTCAACCTAAAACCGCCTCGAAACGTCAATGGCTTGGTCTGATGATGTTTGCCAACAGCAAACTACACCCACTCGATCCCAAACTACAAATCACTCAAAAATGGTTTGATAAAAACCTGACGGAGATCATCAACACGGCGCTTGATTCTGGAGCATCAGTGGTAGTCAGTACAGTGGGTGTCAACCTTTTGGATTGTGCCCCATTTGCTTCATTACACAAACCCGACTTGACCCCGGAGGATCTAAATCGCTGGACCAACTTTTTTGAAAAAGGCAAGTCGGCTGAAAAAAGGGAAGACTGGCAAAGTGCCATCGAAGCTTACAATGCAGCCATTTCCATAGATGATACTTTTGCTGAACTACGATACCGCCGTGGCCTCTGTGCACTCGCTTTAGGGCTTACAAACTTAGCTGTCGAGGAACTAACGGCAGCGTGTGACTTTGATGCCTTGCAGTTCAGGTGCTCGAGCCGACTTAATGAACTCACAAAACAAATAGCACGCCGGTACGACCATAGAAGGGTTATCCTAGTTGATACCAAGAGTGCATTAGCTCAACTCTCCCCGCGGGGGATTCCTGATTCAACACTGTTTTATGAACATGTCCATCTCACGGTTGAAGGGACATATATTGTGGCAACCAACATAGCACAAGGAGTTGAAGCCATAATTTCCCAAAAAGGTTTATTGCACCCCCATAACTCAGATTGGCCTTCGATTGAAGAATGTGTTTTTAGATTAGGTTGGACCGAGTTTGACAAAATTAGCACCCTGTCAGACATGCTGATGCGGATTTCCGACCCACCATTTATCTGGCAATGTAACCATGAACAACATCGCCAAAAATTAGTCGCCAAAATCCAATCCCTCATTTCAGTCGGACATCACGCCATCGTGTCAAATTCATTGGCCCAAGTGGAATCTGCACTCTCCAAATGGCCATTCGATCCAGTCCTCCTTCAACGCGCCGCAATAATTAGGCAGGCGGCTGGAGATACCGACTCAGCGATCTCAGCCCTTCAAAAACACATTGAAATAGTGCCTGTTTCGGTAGACGGACTACGAATGCTAGCTATTGCGTACCTTCGAAAAGGTTTAACGCGGGCAGCCATCAAGGCCACCTCTACTGCGCTCACTTTAAATGAGCGAGACATATGGACGTTGCGCCTCCTCGCCCAATGCCAACTCCAAGCTGGCCAAACAAACGATGCAATGAAAACATTGCAGAAAGCAGTTCGTATCAATCCAGTATTTGGCCCAGCATGGCTTGACCTCGCAAAAATCTACGAAAGTAGGGGGGAAACCAACCGTGCAATCGAACTTTACAGGTATGCTCTCACAAATCGAGTGCTCCGCCCTGCTGAATTACTCCAGCTTGCAAGAACTTGTGTGCAAAAAGGTTGGCTTGATAAAGCAATTCAAAATTATACCGACCTAATTTTACTCAAGCCGGCAGATCCGGAACTCCGAATTGAAGCTGCTCGGGCGTTAAGCCTTGCAGGTCGCCACAGAGAAGCAATTGAAAACCTACAAATCGCCCTGACGCTTAATCCCAATTCCGGAGTAGCTAGGTATTTACTGGGGCTAGAGTTAGGGCGGGTTGGTCAACACGCACAAGCTGCCGAACAATTTAATGAAGCGTGTCGCATTATGCCCGATTTACCAGAGGCATATCTCAATCTAGGCATTGCACTAATGAACGCCGGCGAGAACAAACGCGCACTTGAAGTATTTGAATCGGTCTTATCTCGTTGGCCGACAAACCAACTCGCTCGTGAGAAGATACAACTCTTGCGGGCGGTACTAAATCCTCCTACTGGAACAAATCTATCCCACCCCGAAAATTAACGTGTCCCAAAGGCTGAAAGTTGAGTACTGCAAAGGCGTGTCAGAACAATGTATAGATGAATGGTGCTATGCCCGTACTCGACAAAGCCAGAAGTAACCCGAACAACAAAAGACAAAATTACAATTGGGATCATCCACCACTTCCGGTTTCTGATCAGGAAAACGAACAGCTCAACAAAGAAACCCCTATTACGAACGGGGGTGAGAGTGTGCCGATTTAAACTCAGATTAGCATCCGACTGTTTCTCTTTCTTCATGCAATGCATTATTAGATCTCAGAATTGACGAAAGTACTGCTCAGGTTCCGGTTGTGTATCACGAACCCTCCAGTTTGAATGTGGAGGCGAATTGAGTCGGAGCGCGTCTCGATCCCGGAATCGCATTATTAATCCGATAGGAGTCAGTAAACCGAAAAAAACCAATGCCAGAATGACTTGTGAGATCAACCATCCAATTGGCCACGCCAGAACTGTTACGCCCGTGTAAACGCCCTGACCTAGCTGCGGACGCAAAATGGCCACTAGTGTCAGCACGATCATCAATCCCACCATCAAGCTACCAAGTTCGTATTTGCCTTTCCTGAAAAAGCTCACAGCTATAACCCCGCATAGAAACACTAAAACTCCTAGAAACTGTCGCAGCTGGCAGGTTGTTGGGTTAAACACAACCTCAGGAAGACGCTGAAACAACCACAAGCGCTTCGAATTGGTGTTCTTGGATGTAATTAATGCACAGGTACGGTTGCGCATATAGGCGGTGTAAGTTTCAATCTGGTTCAAATGCAGCCAGATATTCCTCAACCATTTGTGAGTCTAGTTGGTACGCTAAATGATCCTTTGCCACCAAATAATCCCCTATTACCAAGGCATCTAGGTTCGTAACCAGAAAACACCGTATCGCATCAGCCGGGGTACATACTATTGGTTCCCCCCTGACATTGAAGCTGGTGTTTAGCAGAACTCCACATCCGGTTACCTCTTCAAACTTTTTTAGCAACCGATAAAACCTGCCGTGACGCACAGGATCTACTGTTTGAATCCGGGCGCTGTAATCAACGTGCGTTACTGCAGGTATGCTTGAGCGCGGCACTCGCAATCGGTCGCGGAAATCCTGAGCAGTTTCCATCACTTTGCGTTGTTCTTCCGAAAGCTCCAAGCGATAACGGGGATGCACAGGGGCTACGAATAACATATAAGGGCTTTCAAAATCTACTGGCACATCGAAATACTCGGTAACACGCTCTTTCAAAACAGCCGGCGCAAACGGTCTAAACCCCTCTCTGTGCTTTATCTTTTGGTTTACGATCAATTGCATGTCGGGAACGCGTGGATCAGCCAAGATGCTGCGGGCACCCAAAGCTCGTGGCCCGAACTCCATCCGCCCCTGGAACCAACCAATTACTTTGCCAGAAGCAATTAATTGGACGGCCGCATCGATTAAATCGTCTTCCTCTGGAAAACGCTCAAACGATAATCCCAACTGATCCAAAAGGGTGCCTATTTCTTCATTTGAAAACCCCGGGCCGAGAAAACTGCCCTGTTGAGAATCCTGCGGATTGGGTTCGCGTTCCGCTCCCAATAGCTGATACCATGCAAACAGTGCTGCGCCAAGGGCTCCCCCCGCATCTCCTGCGGCTGGCTGAACCCAAATCCGTTCGAAAGGCCCCTGACGCAATAACACACCGTTAGCAACGCAATTGAGCGCTACACCACCGGCCATTGTAAGATTGCGCTGATGCGTTAATTCATAGGCATGCCCTGCCATGTGGAGGATAACCTCTTCAGTCAAAGCCTGTATACTAGCAGCTATGTCAGCGTGTCTTTGTTCTAGCGGATCTTCAGGCTGCCGCGGGGGCCCCCCAAAAAGTGCATGAAACCGCTCATTCGTCATTCGTAATCCACCACAATAATCAAAATACTTCAAGTTCAACCATAAACTGCCGTCAGGATACACTTTAACCAAGTGTTTTTTAATTTCTTCCAAGTAAACGGGTTTACCGTAGGGAGCCAACCCCATCAATTTGTATTCACCGCTGTTGACCTTAAATCCACAATAGTATGTAAAAGCAGAATACAACAGCCCCAGTGAGTGAGGGAAATGCAACTCCTTCAAAATTCTAATCTTATTGCCTTCCCCGACTCCGATGGTGGCAGTGGCCCATTCACCTACCCCATCAATTGTTAATATAGCAGCCGACTCAAAAGGACTAGGGTAAAAGGCACTGGCGGCGTGACTTTGGTGGTGTTCCAAAAACAGGACTTCTGCACGGGCAGCCTTTTTTAGATGCGATCTAATTACACGGCGCAAATCTATTTTCCCGCCGACCCATAAAGGCATTGCCATTCGGAAACTCCTAAAACCTCTTGGCGCAATGCCCAAATAAGTCTCCATTAAGCGGTCAAACTTTAAGAGTGGCTTGTCATAAAAAACAATCAAATCGAGCTGATCCTCGCTAATCCCAGCGGCTTGTAAGCAATACTTGATTGCTTCTTTGGGAAATTCAGGGTCGTGTTTCTTCCGGGTAAACCGCTCGTTTTGCGCAGCAGCGACCAGCCATCCGTCCCTTACCAATGCTGCAGCACTATCAATGGTAAAACGCCGATATGCCCAAAATTGTCGGCATGCACAATACCTTAAGCCTCCAAAGCCTAAAGGTAAACCTTACCACCTGAAGCGTCAACTCGCTTGCGAGACTTAAGGTGATTCCAAGGCATCACTTAAAATCCCTAGGGGATTATTACGCTAATCGGCACCTCCAAAGCTCTTCGTAGATAACCTTGTACATTCCCCTTTCCTGGCACCTCCGGAAAAGCAAAAATTAGAATGCGGTTTTGAATTTAACGTGGTAGCTTTGCCTTTAGAAAATTTCGGAAATGCGAATGCAAGTGTCTCACCCCCAATTGTTGAATGTAGCAGCATACTTGGAGCGTTCCGTAGTCAATGGGCCAGGGACAAGGTTTGTTATCTGGTTGCAGGGATGCCCAATCCGATGTCCCGGTTGCATCAACAAGGATTTATGGCCCTTGGAACCCAAGCTTCTAATCCCGGTAACGGAGATGGCCGAACGTATTTTACGAACCCCTGGAATAGAAGGGGTTACATACAGCGGTGGCGAACCTATGATCCAAGCCGAACCTTTATACACCCTGAGTCAAATCTTGCGCAGCCAAGGACTATCGATACTTTGCTATACAGGATATACATTGACGGAACTACAGACAAAAAAACGACCTGTGGATAAACAAACTCATTTCCCTATGCGATATCATAATTGACGGGCCATTCATTGAATCTGAGGCAGCACCCTTACTTTGGCGCGGAAGCAAAAAATCAACGAATTATCTGCTTGACCGAAAGATACCGTAATGTACTTGAAGCCGCCGAATTAAAAGCAAGCAGGGACGTTGAATTTATCATTGGCTACAAACGGTATTTCCTGCTCTGGCTTCTTCACGGAGGAACTCATAGACCGTATTAAAGAAAAACTTCGGGCGTTGGACTGATATGTTGTGCCCATTTTGCCTGACAAACCAGAAAAACTTCCACAACATCGAGCGAGACGGCATACCAAGACTTCTATGCCCGAAGTGCAAAGAGGCAATTCCATCTCGCTACATAGCAGATTACAAAACTTGTCCTCCGGTTGTCGTGAGTGTTGTTGGATTTCGCGGCCACGGCAAAACCGTCTATTGCGCTTCACTTTTTTACGCTATGCGTCGATCGGGCCTTGCTTCTATATGGCCTGGCTTCTTCACAACAGCCCTAAATGAAGAAAGTCTTGATATAGTCATAGCCAACTCATCAATGCTTGAGAAAGGGGAACTCCCTCCCTCAACGGTGAAAAATTTCCCTCGGCCCACCCTACTACAAATACATGGCATACCGGGCTACCCTCCCAGGACCTTACTGTTTTATGATACTGCGGGGGAAGTTTTTGAACGCGCCTCAGCTGTTAGTAGATATGCAAGTTTCGTCATGCGGGCCCATACAGTGCTGTTTCTGGTTAGCATCCGCGATCTAGAAAATCCAGCTCCAGAAATGGCACGCCTTCTCAATACGTACATAATTGGTTTAGAAGAACTAGGTGGCAATCCTAGTATGCAAAACCTTGTGGTGGTCCTTACCCAAGCAGATCGTTGGTTACCTGCTATAGATGGGTTTCCCAAAATTCGAGAGCACCTTGTACGGGGCTCCATCGCGCACCTAGCAAATTCTGGCAACTATGTACAGACTTTGCAGGCTATCTCGTCCGAACTCCGTTATTTCTTGCTAACAAAAGTTGGCGCTCACGAGTTCGTCCACGCAGCAGAAAAATTCTTTAAATCCACACGATTTTGTGCAGTTTCCGCTCTAGGAGCAGCACCCATGGGACACAAACTACAAACGAAGATTGTTCCCAAACGCGTGTTGGATCCATTAATATGGTTAATGGAACACTCCCTAACACCATGGCAAAGGTTTTTTGATCAAACTCAGATCATGAAGGAGTCCCAATTGCCATCTGAGGGTGACCGTTTCGACAGTGTTTTCCTAGTTGTGAACGTGTCCAGCCAGGACCTTTCTGCTACAAAATTTTTCACATGGATTTCAGTTCATTTAAACCCGAACAACAGACAAGCTTATGAGTGGCCTCAAATACTCTGTGTTCGACGTACTGGCAACCGTAGCAGAGATACTGTTGCTACGCCGGAAAATCAAAACCGCTAAAAAAGAACTGGACGCTATACGCGAGCAATTAAAGGACACCCTTCAAAACATCCCTGAAGGGGCCAAATCCACTCTACAAAAACAAATCAGAGCCACCGAAACATGGTTCGACAAAGTTGGTTCTCTGGAAACACAGAGTTCTTATGAAGGGGATGATGTTGAAACTCTTCGAACGATCGTAGAATCTCTGCAGGATGCCATTCGCACAGGTCGGGCGTTACTGGAAGTAATAAACGCCTCAGTGCGCAATGGGTTGGACCAACTAAGCTCACGGGTAATCCAAGCATGCAGCTTAGCTGAACAACAATTTACAGCACACCGAGAGCTAATAGAAAGGTGGCTGGGGAAAGAAACAGCTTCAAGAATGACTAGCGTGTTCTCAAACGTAAAAGACATGATGAACCAAAAGAAGTATTCCGAGGCTGAAAAATTACTTGCTCACACCGCAAACCAGCTTCAAGAAAACATTCGTAAAGCCACAGAGCTTGAAGACAAACATCAAAAGCGCCTCTATCTGTTAAAAGCAATTAGACAAGTCTGCTCCGAACTAGGTTTTCAAGAGGTTCAGGAACCGTATTTTGAGCACGAAAATTCATTACAGAGCAGGATTGTTTACCGTGTTGACACACTCGACAAAGGCCAAATCACTTTCTACCTAGCCCTTGACCACATAACAAGCCATTCCGAGATTGAGGAAAACAAATGCTTCGGTGAATTCGAGGAAATCTCAAAATTCCTAAAGGACCGTTTTGGGGTGATAACAAATTTCAAGCGACCTGAGCTCCCTGAACAACCCAAACTGATCCAGAAAGGCGAACTTGAAGAACCCACGGATTCCGGCGTGGCAGCTGCTGCTTAAATCACTCTCGTGCATAAAGCGCCTTGTACATCACCGCATCAAATCCTTTGGCGAGAGTGGCGAAATACCAATGATACCACTCTTGCAGCACAAATTTATGAGCTAGTTAAAGACAGCCCGGTCGGTTGGCCTTTTGTATTCTTTTGCACAATTTTAGGAGCAGTGTTTTTTGGCACAACAACAGGGATTACCATTACAGCCCTAGTAACCAACGCGACCTGTTTCAGCGACCTAAATGTTTGGAAAATTACATGGCCTGAAACATTAAAATTTTTGCAGTACACCATTCCACTGTGCGCATTTCTGGGCCTGTTCATAGGATATGTTTTCAAAAGGCACCTCTGGTGGGGCGACTGGATCACCTGGTGGGCACCTGGCCAGGATACAGGCCCCTTAACGCAATTCATTGCAATCACAGCGATCCTCCGGGGTCTTGCTGGTATCATGATTATTAAACTGATTGGGATGTTGGCCCATCAAAAGTGGCCAGGGCCAACAACGCTTTTAGTAACGGCACTGAGTGGTTACCTAAGTGTTTTTGGGATCTTATCCCTCAGGGGTGAATTAGGATTTAGGAAGCTTTCTAGGCTCTTTTTCGGTCTGGTAGTAGCGTCAGGGTTAAGCACAAGTACCATGGAAGTTTCCCACTGTATTTTCCTTGCCATAATTGGTGGCATTAGTGGCCTAATTACCAGACTCGGTGGAATGCCAATTACAAATCTGTTTTTACGCTGCTTATTTGGGTCGCTTATCGGACTTGTTCTCGTGGGGGTAAATCCATTCAACTCCCCTCCTTGGAACTTAGTTTGGGCTCACCTGAGCGTGCACGCATGGGCCCTAATAGTCATTGCATTGTTACTCATGGAGTCGACCCCATTAGATGGGCTGTTTATAACTGAATCACAATTCCCCCCCGATCCCATGGCAGCCAGACCATACTGTTTCTGGTGGAGCAATAGACCATCACCGTCCGAAACCGAACAAGCCCTCGTAACTCTCGCGCCGGCCTCGTGGCAACCACTACTTAAATCTATCGAGGCTCAGCGCCGAAACCCACCTCCTCTTGAAAACCTTGTAATGAGCCTTCAGCGGGTCTCATGGAAAGAACGATTTCTATCAAGGCAGGTGATTTTCTGGCTCGGCACCGAGTTAATCCCATACCTTCTACCGTTACTCCAGAATCAGAGTACAGAGCTTGCTAAGGAAACAACCTGGTTAATTCGGGAAATTTCAAAAGACTCAGAAACACGCTTCCAAAAAAACTTTCAAAACGCTATCTGCACTAAATGTTATACCCGCTTTGAAAAACACTTTGTCGATCTACCTGGCCCATTCAACGCCTACTACTATGGGTGTCGCACCTGCAAACAAAATAGAAACTACATACAGTGGGACGGCAAAAATAAATTGCCGTCCTAGATCATGCGATGGACGCCGAATTTGTGATTCGGAAACAATCTCTATATGTCAACTGGCTGTGGTTAAACCGACTCTTTGACTTTGATGGCGTAGAAATTGTCCAAGCCACCGAAGAAGAGGTTGAGCGATTCATAATCCAAGTGCGAAATGACACCGATCCTGGGAAACAAAAACAGTACAAATCGATGACCTGCCGGNTAATTAATCGCACGGCACTCACGCAAGAAACCATAAACTTGCTTGAAAACGTATTTGGTAGTGTAATTTTTCTGCAGGACGTTATATGTCCACCTGGATCAAAAACTTAATTGGGACCCTCGAACNCTGCGCAGTTATTATCCTTCACGGGAATGTGCGGGATAAATACATCGACCCTGAGGGCAACGTTTATCCAAATCTAACAGCACTTTTACAAAACGTTGCCCAAAAATTAGCCTATAAAATTTCATGAACTAGTGTTTTTTCGACCCTGTAACCCCAGAACGGCGGATTACCCTACAACCCGTTTCTACCACTCCCTCATCCACCCAGCCCCCGCCGCCACCCGGATCTGCCACGGACGAACTTCGCGCAACAGCCCCAGCAGGTACAAGCCGACCTGACCAAGTACGTGAACCGCCCACTAGGATGCTAGCCCGATGGATGCGGGAGCTTACTGCACCGGATATTAATCGATTCGCAGTCCTTTACTATCTCGATAAATTCGTTGCGTTTCGCCAAACAGGTTACAACGAGGAAGAACGCCAGACCCTTCTATGGCTGGAAAAACTCGTTGATAATGTAAAGCCCAATCACAGACTAATTCTAGTAGCCCTTAAAGACTCAATGGTCCCCATTGAGCTTTATACTAATTCGCCTAACACTAACTTGATTGCCATCCCCATGCCAGACAAGGCTGACCGACTCGCATACTTGAAACATCGATTAGGTGAACACCAACATTTGGAGCTCGCAGCAGATCTTACCGATGGTTTGTATCTCAAGAACCTCGACCATATAGCTGATGCCATTAGGAAATCTCCTGAACTCTCTGCGCGGGAGCTGCGCCGGTTACTAAACAAATATCGCTTGGGTGAACAGGCTGATTATTGGAGCGCTCTAAGCATAGAAAAACTGAACGAAGCCTTCAGTTGGTTCGTCGAGGAAGAAGGTGTCAAAGGACAAGACGAAGCCGTGCGCGAAGTTATTGACCTACTTTGCATGGCCCGAGCGGGCCTTTCTGGAATAGCCTCAGGTACACCATCTAAGCCGCGCGGCGCTTTATTTTTCGCTGGACCAACCGGTGTGGGCAAAACCTTCCTAGCCAAAAAACTCGCTAAATTCCTATTCGGAACTGAAGAAGCCTTCCTTCGGTTCGACATGAGCGAGTTTAAAGAAGAGCATACGGTGAGCAAACTCATTGGTTCCCCTCCAGGATACGTAGGCTATGAACAAGGAGGTATGCTCACCAATGCAGTTAGACAGCGGCCGTTCTCGGTGATCCTCTTTGACGAAATTGAAAAAGCCCATCCCAAAATTATGGATATTTTCCTCCAAATCCTTGACGAAGGCCGGCTCACCGACAGCCGCGGCCAAACAGTTTATTTTACCGAGACAGTAATCATATTCACCTCCAATATAGGCACCCGCACTACAGATTTTCATGGTCGACCCGTCAACGAACGCCAGCAAGTCGATGCGATAATCAATGACGCTACGATTCCCCACGACCAAAAGAAAAAGCTTTTGCACGAACATTTTAAGAAAACCGTGGAACAATTTTTCATGTACGAAATCTCCCGACCCGAACTTCTAAACCGTATCGGCAACTGCATCGTTCCATTTAACTTCATACACACGGAAGAAACACAAACCAAGATTGTCACTTCGCATCTCCGGCGGATAAAAGAAGAGTTCGAAGATCGATATCGGTTAATGGGTTACAAGCTCGATTTTGCCCCTGAGATTGCAAAATGGTTAGTTGAAAAATATGGCGATCAAATGACAATCTTTGGAGGACGCGGCATAACAAACGCTATCGAATTCGAGATCATTCGACCCTTGGCCCGAGCAGTGTTGCGAGCCGAAAACCAAACCCGAAAAAATGTAGTTTTCCATGTGCGAACAGATGCAGGGAAAATTGTCATTCGAAATGAGTAAATAATCTAATGCCCTTAACCCGTATTACAAACAAACTAACGGTAAAGACTAGCGAATCGGTGGCGTTGGTGCTGGACGCATCAGAAAGTGCACTTGACCATTGGCCAGAAATAGCAACGGCTGCTACAAACCTGATCGATATCCTTCCGGCGGGTGTGATTCAAGGGTTATGGTTTCTGGGTAACCCCAAAAAATACCCCGCAGCTGATTTCCACACTAAAAGTTCCGAGTGGTTTGCTGAAAATAAAAATCGAATCAGTCTTATTGCTCCAGTAATGGAAACCCTTACAGCACCCGATCAAACAAAGATCGTTGTACTTGGGAACGGCCCTATCTTTGACTTAGCAGATTGGTGGTTAAGCTACGCGGAGAACTTCATTCTAATCAATTTTGGTACACCCCTGGCTGAAAGGCTTGCCCGTCGCGAATTATCAACAGTTGCCGTCTCCGACCTAACTCAACAAGTTTCAGACCCAGTGACAAGGATTGAGATTTACAGCGGTGCATTAGCTCCAATATGGTGGGATAACCCCGCTTACGAGGTGGGCTACGACGGGACGCAATTCAGCTTGCGTGCCGAACAAGCGGCGAGCTTCGAGGTCACGATTACTTGGCTAGGGCCCACAACGCAATCTATCGACGCAATCGTAACAAGGGCTAGCGGCAAAAAACAAACCTTAAGGTTGGATCCAGTTGAGAACTTTTCTCAACCCGCACCTGAAGAGTGGACTCCGCTAACCGAGGCCGAAGTCGATTTGTTCAACAATGTGATTCAACACCAATCATTTTTTTTGCCCAGTTTGTGGCACGAAACATAATTGGGATGTGATCCGGTGCCTCGATTCGCCCTCCATTCTCGGCCAAATAATCTATCCTACCGTTCAAAACTTAAAGCCGAGCGCCTTTGTGATCTTTAAAAAAGACAGCGAAAATGTCAGTGTCCGTGCTTGTCGGAACACAGTTTTGGAACTGAGCCCGGACACCATTGCAGTTTATACTCCCCAAACACTCCGCATACTAAAGTTCAATGAAACAAACCCAAAAATGGATCGATACCAATACCGCCTTCCCACAGTATGCTCAACTTGACCGAGACATGTATGCAATTGTGGTTCGATAGGATGGGGTTTCCTATACTAACGATCCCCCAATGCGCCTTGGAAATGTACTTATGGCCTTTTACAAAATTTCAACTTGAACAGTTCCTGGTAGAAACCAACGCCTTCACCGATTCGTGGTACGAAGAATTGATCCTCCTCAGTCCACGACAATCTTATACCCAAATTTCCCCCAGCACTGTAATGCACGCTTTCGCTACTGGACTCCTCTTCAGGGAAGCCGAACTGATTACAAAATGGCGTGGTGAGGGATTCCGATTGCCAACAGCCAACGAATGGAGGTCCCTTTACAGTTTTCTCAATAGCTGCACAATAGAAGCTGCCGATCTGGAATCGGTTATCGAAACCGTTCCAAGCCCTCCCGCCCGCGCCCTATTCGGGGCCATTTCCCAAACCTCCACCTTAGCTTGGCCAAAACTTTCTCTAATGCATGATGGCTTGGTGGAATGGGTCATCACAGACCAAGGACCTGCAGGGCTGGGGTCGCCTTCATTTGAGCTTTATCCTAACTTGTGGGATCCAATGACGGACTTTGTAGTGCCTATTAGCAGCACCGAAAGGATCAAATACTTTGGTTTCCGACTCGTTCGCACAATTTCGCAAAATGGAAACACATAAAAGTTTAACTGCTGCACAGCTGATATATACGAATGTCGAGGCGAGCCTTTCGCCCAACCGCAGAGGTGGGTACCAAACCCTTTGTTATACCCACGAACTGATAACCCCCGAAGACCTCGAAGAAATTGAACCCAGATTGTTTTATACACCCGCGGAAGTACAACCCGAAAAACTGGCTTTCTTCCATCTCACGTCTGGGAAAGTTGCCCTGACAAAAATCGTTCCTATTGAAGCGCCAGACGAGTTTGGTCGAAAAGGTAGGTACCTTGCCCACTGTTTAGTGTTTAATGCCAAAGAATTTATTCGCGCTGAAGTCACACCATTCGACGTGATCCGCAATTTCAAGTGTTTTAACTCCTTGTCAGAAGCACTAGATGCCTTCGATCGGAAATCGGGTTACATCCCACCAGCGATAATTTCAGTACCAAGCGCACCTGGGCCGGATAAAAATACGCTCCCACTAAATTGGCCCTGGGTTGCAGTGCGCGACTTATGGTTAATAACACTGAAATCTGCTTTCTCGGAATTCCCAACAATTGAAATTATTAGCCCACCAAACATCGTTGCCGAGGTAATAGAGTTGGCTCTCTCCTGCCTGCCTCCATCAGAGACATGGCGAATTTCTTTCGATACCTACTTTTACAAAGGTAATCCGGTAACCACGCCTTACCATATGGTCGGCCTACTTACACCTAGCAATCGGATTGCAGCAGTAGTCGATCCTAGTAAACCATCGATTCGCACTCCAGAGCCAATTTCACCAGAAAGCTCAATTGAAGAGTTTGTTTCCTCATTAGTCCTAAGAGAGCAAATCCAAATGTTTCTTAGTAACAAATCGCTAATATTCCAAACCGCGCGGTTCCTAGATGGTGAGACAGTGCCGCCACCAGAGCTAACCCAAGCTCCCAGTGAGATCTTGCAGCTAAGCAAAACCGTCTGGGGTAAGCGCATTGAAACCAGGATTTCCGATCTAGTTCATGGCTTATTCCCCCCGAGACTTGCTTCTATCCTGACCAATCACCTTATCGAGTCCCGTCCACTTCCGGAGCTGATCCGATTCCTCTACCCAAAAACCATCGTATGAGGAGTTATACCAACTCCGTTTGGGACGGCTTGTTGCAAAGAAATGCCTCAGCAGAAACCACACTTTTACGAGAATTGAGACAATTTGTTAAACTACATCCACATCCAGGTCTTGTCTTTCTTTATCTTTGTTGGAGCAATCAGCTCAAAGCTCTCCAACAATTCCTTGCAAGCTTAAGCCAAGATGAATACAAAAAACTTGTTGAAATCGGCTTGAATCATCGCCTTTGTCCCCCAAACGCATTAATCGCCGCAGACAAAATTAGAGCGTTTCTTGAGGTATGGTTGCCACGGTATCAGCAATCAGAACTAGTGCCCGTTGTCCAAACGCTACTCAAACTTGGCCAAATTGATGTGCTGAACCACGTGCTGCAACACGCTCAAGGATTTCCCCCGGAAGCAATAAAACAACTAACCGATGTTATAAAGACAGCCCAGCCAACTTCTACGTCTGCACTCAAAGGAAAACTGCATAGAATATTTGAGACAATTAAAGCGAGTCTACAACAATTAATACGATAAGACCATCCTGACC
>Ga0065718_1004988_pt1 | contig 39067 bp, 33 predicted proteins | sample GBSCel77sediment_2_FD_59105 | JGI IMG/M metagenome (GOLD analysis project Ga0065718, IMG submission 59105) | Hot spring sediment microbial communities from Great Boiling Spring, Nevada - cellulolytic enrichment CS 77C v3 (version 3) | ecosystem: Environmental > Aquatic > Thermal springs > Hot...
GAACCTAATAAAAAATGCGGAGGAGGAGGGATTCGAACCCCCGGAGGGAGAGCAAGCTCCCTCAACGGCTTTCAAGGCCGCCCCCTTCGTCCACTCGGGCACTCCTCCAAATATAAAATATACTACAAAACTTAACAAATGTAAAGATAATAAAGAATAAATCTATTATTGCTAAAATAAGAAAAAATCTTGACCTTTTAAAAGAGATTTGATAAAATTCTTAAAAATTAAAATTGGGAGATTGAAATGAAAAAAATAAAAAATTTAAAATCCTTAGGAATATTAATTTTATTAGGTTTTTTATTTGGGATAATAGGCTTTTTAAATAAAGGTATCACTCAGGAAACTAAAACCGAAGAGCCCTTTTATGAATTAAGTTTACACTATTATGCTCACGGGATGGCCTATTGGTATAGTAAAGAAAATGGAGGTTTAGAAACCCTTACAGGGATACCCTATGATAAACTTGCCTGTAATCAATGTCATGCAAAAACCTGTGACAGATGCCATAAAGTAGAGATGGACGGGAAATTAGCTTATTCAGTTAAAAAAGCAAAATCTATGGAAAATTGCCTTAGTTGCCATGGAAGACATAAAACAATGTTAAGTATGTTAAAAAGTGAAGAAGTTAAAGATGTACACTTTTCAAAAGGAATGGAATGTATGAATTGTCATACTCAAAAAGATCTTCATGGAGATGGCAAAAAATATATATCTATGAGAGAGAAAGGAGCAATGGATATTAAATGCGAAAATTGTCATCCAGGAAGACCCGAAACAATCTCTCATAAAATTCATAAAGATAAACTTGATTGTACAGCCTGTCATGTTCGTCAGGTTGTAACCTGTGCAAGTTGTCATATGGATACATTTATAAAAACAGGTAAAAGAGTTTCTGTACCTCTTAAGAATTGGGTTTTTCTTATAAATTACGATGGAAAAGTTGTCTCTGGGAATATCCAGACCTTTGTAGTTAACAAGAATAAAACCTTTATAATCTTTGCTCCCTATTATAGTCATGATGTAGTTAAAAAAGGAAGAAAATGTGAAGAATGCCATGCAACAGATATAGTAAAAAAAGTTAATACTGGAGAAATAGAAATTACTTGGATTGAAAATGGAAACTTAACTAATTTAAAAGGTGTTATCCCTATAGTAGAAGGTGTTGAGTATAAAAATGCCTATATGGAATATGTAGATGGAAAATGGATTCCTTTAAAGGATCCAGAAAAGCCTTTATCTCAATTTGTAGCTTTTGGGAAGCCACTCACAAAAGATCAATTAAAAAAATTAATGCTTCCCTTTAAAAGTGAAAAGTAGAACCTACTTTTAAATTGATTTTCTTTCAACTTTATAAACCCTAAATCCGGTATTATTATATAAAAATAAAAATATGAAGAGGCACGTTAATATAAGAGTTAATGGTATTGTCCAAGGAGTAGGTTTTCGTCCATTTATTTATCGTCTTGCTCTTGAAAATAATATAAAGGGTTATGTTTTAAATGATACAGAAGGGGTTACCATAGAGGCAGAAGGAGAAGAAAAAGAATTAGAAAAATTTATAAAAGCAATTAGAGAAAACTTTCCTCCACTTGCTATTGTTCAAGAAATAAAAATAGAAGAAAAAGAAGTAAATAATTTTAAAAGTTTTTGGATAGAAAAAAGCAGAAAAACAGAAAAAAAGATAACCTTTATCCCTCCAGATACAAATATATGTAAAGATTGTTTAAAAGAGTTTTTTGACCCCAAAGACAGACGTTATCATTATCCATTTATAGTTTGCACTCATTGTGGACCAAGATTTAGTATAGTTAAAGATATTCCCTATGATAGGCACAATACTTCTATGGCTGAATTTCCTATGTGTGAAGATTGTAAAAAAGAATATGAAGACCCCCTTGATAGAAGATTTCATACACAACCTACAGCTTGTCCAGTCTGTGGTCCAAAGCTCTTTTTATATAAAAATGACAAAACTCTTATTTCTGAAAATATAAATGAGATAGTAGAAAAAGTTTATCAATATTTAAAAGAGGGGCATATTGTTGCTATAAAAGGAGTTGGCGGATATCATTTAGCATGTGATGCAACAAAGGATGAACCTGTTTTAAAGTTAAGAGAAAGAAAAAGAAGACCCTTTAAACCTTTTGCTTTAATGGCAGGCTCTATAGAAAAAATAGAAGAATTTTTATACATATCTCCAAAAGAAAAAGAGATTCTTCTTTCAAAAGAAAGACCTATATTAATTTTAAAAGAAAAAAAATCTATAATTAGTAAATATGTAGCTCCATATCTTTCTTATATTGGCATAATGCTTCCTTATACACCCTTTCAATATCTTCTTTTTTCTTTGGATAAGGATTTAATTCTTGTGATGACAAGTGGGAATTTATCCGAAGAACCCATTTGTTTTAAAGATGATGAAGCCTTTGAACGTCTTTCTCATATTGCAGATTATTTTGTAACTTATAACCGAGAAATAATTGCTCACAGTGATGATAGTGTAATGTTTGTTATTAAGGAAACACCTCTTTTTATAAGAAGATCCAAGGGATTTGTTCCAGTTCCTATTCTTCTAAAAAAAACTTTTCCGATTCATCTTTTTGCTTCAGGAGGAGACCTTAAGAATTCTTTTGCTATTGCCAAAGATAAAGTGGTTATTTTAAGCCAGTATTTAGGAGATTTAGAATCACCTATTACTCAGAGGGTTTATCAATCCACTGTAGAACACTTTTTAAAAATTTTTGATGTTCATCCGGAAGTCTTTATATCTGACATGCATCCCCATTATTTTACTACAGCAATAACAGATAAACTTGCAGGAGGGAAAACAAGAATTAAGGTTCAGCATCACCATGCTCATATTGTAGCTGTTATGGCTGAGCATGAAATCGAAGAGCCAGTGATTGGAGTTTCCTTTGATGGAACAGGATTTGGGATAGATCACAAAATTTGGGGAAGTGAGTTTTTAATTGCGGATAGAAAAGAATTTAAAAGAATGGGGCACTTTTCTTATTTTATGCTTCCTGGAGGAGAAAAAGCTATAAAAGAAGTGTGGCGTATAGGGCTTTCCCTTCTTTATCAAGTAGGACTTTCTATAGATTATTTACCCTTTAAAGAAGGTAAACCTTTAAATATTATTCTGCAAATGTTAGAAAAAAAGCTCAATTGTCCTTTTGCTTGTAGCATAGGAAGAATTTTTGATGGTGTTTCAGCCCTTTTAGGTATTTGTGAAACTATTAGTACAGAAGCAGAGGCAGCCCAAAAACTTGAAGAAATAGCATTAAAAACAGAAAAATTTCATAAAATAGAATTAGAAATTGAAGAAAGAGAAAATCAAATTATTGTTTCAACAGAGGATCTTATAAGAAAAATTATAGAATTAAAAGATAAAAAAATACCTATTCCAGAAATAGCCCTTTCTTTTCATCGGGCAATCATAGAGGCAAGCTTTAAAGTTGTAGAAAGAATAAAAGAAAAAAGTGGTATTAAAAAAGTAATTTTAAATGGTGGGGCCTTTCAAAATAGAATCCTTTTAAAAGGTCTCTGGGAAAAACTTGAAAAAGCAGATTTTGAAGTGTTTTTACCTCAAAAAACCCCTTTAAATGATGGCGGAATAGCTTTAGGACAAATAATCATAGGTAGAGAAAATCTATCCCTTTAATATGCTCTGGTTCATTTTAACTTTCTTCCTTATATATTCCCTTATGCATTTTTATATATTTTATACAAAAATTAGCCCCCTTATTTCAGAAAAAAAATTAAAAAAAATTCTTTTCGTAGTAATACTAATTTTAATTTCCTCTCCAATCTTTTTGAGATATGCTGATAAATATGCCTCTTCACAGGTTTCTTATTTAGTTGCTCTATTTGTTTTATTTTGGATGGGAATTTTAATTTATTTAGTCTTTTTTAGTTTAATTTGGGATGCTTTTAAGTGGTTTATTAAAAAAATTTTTAATTGTCATTTTTCCAAAAATAAAGAAATTTTCTTTTTATCTTTTCTTTCTTTAGGTTTTTCAATTTATAGCTACTTGGAAACTAAAAATTTAGAACTAATTCATATTAAAATTAGGAGCTGTAAATTACCAAAAAGTATTAAGAAAATTAAAATTCTTCAAATATCAGATTTGCATTTAGGGCCATTGATGGGCATGGATAAGATAAATTTAGTAAAAGAAGTATGGGAAAAAGAAAAACCAGACTTAGTGGTTTCTACAGGAGATCTTGTGGATGGAAATATGAGGAAAAGGGATGAATTTGCTGAGAAGCTTAAAGAATTGAAGGCACCCTTAGGTAAATATGCAATTTTAGGAAACCATGAATATTATAGAGGATGGAAACAGGCTATAGATTTTACTCAAAAAGCAGGCTTTAAATTATTGAGAGATGAAGTTATAAATGTGGAAAATATTTTATATATAGTGGGGATAGATGATAAGACCTGTAAATATTTTAATGCCTGTGATCCTAATTTTGATGAAGTAAGGTTTTTAAGAGAAATCCCCAAAGACAAATTTATCTTACTTTTAAAGCATCAGCCAGAGATTAAAAAAGAAGCTATTGGACTTTTTGATATTATGCTTTCTGGACATACTCACGGTGGACTTTATAAACCCTTAGGTGCCTTTATTATGAAAAAAATATATGAAACAGATAGAGGATTAAAATATCTTGGGAAGGGTTCTTATCTTTTTGTTTCAAAAGGAGTAGGAACAGGAGGTCCACCAATGAGATTTTTAACTCCTCCAGATGTAGCTATAATAGAACTTATAAATTGTAAAAATTATGAAAATAAGGTAGAATAGAAACTTATGAAAATTGGAAGGTTTCTTTACAAGAAAAAAATCTTTTTTGGAATTGTTAAAGAGGATAAAATTTTAGAAATAAAAAATCCCTTTAACTTAGAAAAACTCACTGGAAAGGAATATAAATTAGAGGAGGTAAAAATTCTTTCCCCTTGTCTACCTTCAAAAATTATAGCTGTTGGGCTTAATTATAGAGACCATGCAAAAGAACTTAACATGAAAATACCAGAGGAGCCTATTATATTTTTAAAGCCTCCTACCGCAGTTATAGGACCTGAAGAAAATATAATATTACCTCCTGAAAGTAAAGAAGTACACTATGAAGGAGAATTAGCAGTAGTTATAGGAAAAACCATTTATCGACCTAAAAATTTTAAAGACATAGAATCTGCTATATTAGGATATACATGTTTTAATGATGTTACAGCAAGAGATTTACAAAGAAAAGATGGACAGTGGACAAGAAGTAAAAGTTTTAATACTTTTGCACCTTTAGGTCCATTTATTGTAACCGAAATTGACCCAAGTAACTTGAAAATAGAAACTAAGGTTAATGGAAAAATAAGACAAAGTAGTTCAACTAAAGAATTAATTTTTAATGTTTTTGAACTTGTAAAATTTGTTTCCAATATAATGACTCTTTTCCCAGGAGATGTTATAGCAACAGGAACACCACCAGGAGTAGGAGTATTAAAAGAAGGAGACATAGTTGAAATTTTTATTGAGAGAATAGGAGTTTTAAGAAATGGGGTTAAAAGAAATGAATATTAAAGATAAATTTTTGCCAAGATTAATAGCTTTTGAAGTAACAAGAACTTGTAATCTTGATTGTATTCATTGTAGAGCTGCAGCATCGAAAGGACCTTATGAAGGGGAACTTACAACTGAGGAAATATTTAGAATACTTGAAGAAATAAGAGAGGTTTCCCAACCTATAATAATATTAACAGGAGGAGAACCCCTTTTAAGAGAAGATATCTTTGATATAGCAAAAAAATGTATAGAACTGGGATTAAAGCCAGTTTTAGCAACAAATGGGACCCTTATTACTGAAAAGATGGCTCAAAAAATTAAAGATTCTAAGATAGCAAGAGTAAGTATAAGTCTTGATGGGGCAACTAAAGAAACTCATGATAATTTTAGAAAAATGCCAGGTGCTTTTGAAGGGGCTATAAGAGGTATAGAAATATTAAAAAAACAGGGTATTCCCTTTCAAATTAATACCACTGTCACAGGGATAAATGTTGAAGAACTTCCTAAAATTCATGAACTGGTGATTAATTTAGGTGCGATTGCCCATCATATTTTTGTTCTTGTTCCTGTAGGAAGAGGAAAAGAGATAAGTAAAGAAAGCATAACCCCAGAAAAATATGAAGAAATTCTTACCTGGTTTTATGAAAGAAGAGAGAAATCCCATCTTCAGCTAAAAGCTACTTGTGCGCCTACTTATTATAGAATTTTAAGAGAAAGAGCAAAGGCAGAAGGAAAAAAAGTCACCTTTGAAACCTTTGGGCTTGATGCTATAACAAGAGGGTGTCTTGCTGGTACAGGATTTTGTTTTATTTCCCATATTGGTATAGTTCAACCTTGCGGATATTTAGAAATACCTTGCGGAGATTTAAGGAAACAAACTTTTAAAGAAGTTTGGGAAAGTTCAGAGATATTTAATAATTTAAGAGATTTTACAAAATATAAAGGAAAATGCAGAAAATGTGAATATATAAGAATTTGTGGTGGTTGTAGAGCAAGGGCTTATGAAGCAACTGGAGACTATTTGGAAGAAGAGCCACTCTGTCTTTATGAACCAATAAGATCAAAAATAATCTTTGCCAATTGAGCTTTTGGTAAATTTTCAAATTCAAGTACTTCCTTAGGAGTAAAAATTATATAATCACTTTGGTCTTTACCTGCAGAACTTAAAGGGTTAGCAATTAAAATATCAAAAAATTTTTCCTTTTTCTTTGCTTTTCCGTAATTTAAAAGCTTTTCTTTTTCTTCTAAAGCAAAGCCTATGGTAAATTGCCATTCAGATTTGTAAGAATTTAATGTTTTAGCGATATCCTCTGTAAGTTCTAACTCAATAGTTAATTCTTCCTTTTTCTTAAGTTTTCCTTTAAAGGGTGTTTTTGGTCTAAAATCGCAGGGAGCTCCTGCAAAAATAGAAATTTCACATTGAGGGAAAAGGGATTTAGCAGTTTCAAACATCTCTCTTGTGGTTTTTACAAAATATATATTAGGAAAAGGAATATTGGAAAAATAATTTAACTTAGGGAGTACATAAGGAAAAGCATCTAATCCCCATATAAGATGAACTTCAGCTCCTCTATAATAAGCCTCTTTAGCAAGAAAGAAGGCTGTTTTTCCAGAAGAGGCATTAGTAATAAATCTAACATCATCTATATATTCTCTTGTTGGGCCCCCTGTTATTAAAACCCTTTTACCTAAGAGATTTTTTTCTGTAAAATGAGCCTTAATTACTTCTAAAATTTCTTCAACTTCAGGAAGTCTTCCTTTCCCAAATTCTCCGCAGGCAAGAGGTCCTTCAGCTGGCTCATAAATAAGGTATCCGTATTTTCTTAATTTCTCAACATTTTCTTTAGTTGCAGGATGTTCCCACATAGAAGCATTCATAGAAGGAAAAATATAAACAGGGGTTTTGGTTGAGAGTAAAATAGCAAGTAATAGTTCACTTGCTGATCCAATTGCTAATTTAGAAATAAAAGAAGCAGTTGCAGGAATAATTAAAATTAAATCAGGATATTTACTAAGTTCAATATGAAGAATGCTTCCTTCAGATTTAAAAAAATCTTCATTAGTATAAGTTTTATTTTCACTTAAAGAAGAGAAAAGTAAGGGATTTATAAATTTTTCTGCTCCAGTGGTTAAAACAACTTTTACCTCTGCTTCTTCTTTTTTAAGACCCCTTATCAATTCACAAACTTTATAAAGCGCTATACCTCCACAAACACCTATAAGTATTTTTTTTTCTTTTAAAGCCCCTATAATAGACATAAGTACTTTTAAATTTTTACTTGAGATAACATTACTACAATTCTTAATTCAGTATAATACCACCCTTCAGAAATACTTATAAAAGCTGTTCCTTCAGGTCTTTTGTAAGCTAAAAAAGTAATTTTTGAGGAAAAAGACCCTATTTCTTCCCACCCTTGATTCACCATTTGGACCTTATAAAATTCTACCAGGGATTTAGGACTATAATTTCCCCTAAAAACAAGCATTCCTGTAAGAACATTACCTGTGCGCAAAAGAGCACTTTTTTCTGATTGATAATCTAAATCTTTTAATACAGGAATAAAAGGAACTGGGAAATAGGTTAAATCTTTTTTTTCTTGCAATTTAACTTCTTCTGCCTGAGGAGTTACTACTTCAACTTTTGGTTTTTCTTGAGCAAAAGCAAATGAAACAATCAAAAAATTTATAAATAAAACAATTAAAAAATTTTTCATATCTTTACCCCCTTATAAAAAGTTTGAATTCATTATTCAATGTAAAGAAAACCTACTAAAAGTCAAGATATTAAGTCTTATTAAAAGAAATTCTTGCTGAGATTCAAGTCTTTATCTATTAAAACAGGCAAAATTCTTTTTTGTCCTCGCAATTTTAAAAGTTCAAGCCCATTTTTAAGGATAGTTAAAATACTTTCTATTTTTGGTTCTATCTCTGGATCTATTTTTGATGGATCGTAAGACACAATACTTACATAGGAAGAAGGTGTTTTTTTATATTGTTTATAAAGTATATTTTCTATAATTTTTAAAATTCTTCTTGCAACTACTATAGCTCCAGATAAGGATGTTTCAGGCAATATAATAGCAAAATGTTCAAGTTTAGAAAGTTTAGCCAATATATCAACTCTTCTTAAGTTTTTGCGAAGTTCTTGAGCTAAAAGATAGAGAAGCTTTTCTTCCTCTTCTAAACCATAAAGCTCTACTATTTGTGAAAAGTTATTTATTTCCATTAAAAGAATACTTAAAATTCTTTTGTATCTTTTAGCTCTTAAAAGTTCTTCCTTTAATCTTTTTAAAAAATAATCTTCATTATAAAGTCCAGTTAGGGGATCTAAAATAGAACTTTCTTTAAGCTTTTTCTTTAAAACTTCTATCTCTTCAATAAGGGCTTCTTTTTCTCTGGTAACTTTTATCAACTCATTTCTATATAACTCAATAAGAGTTTCTTCTTTTTCTTTTTTTTCTTCAAGGGTATTTAAGATTTCTTTTAATTTCTCTTCATGAGTTTTAATACTTTGGCTATAGGGAATAAGAGAATAGTTTTTGTAGTTTAAAAATTCATAAAGAGAATTTGTATACTGGGGAAGAGTATCTAACATAGATTCTACTTGGGGCTCTTCTAAATTGAAATAAAGTTTTGCTATAGTTTTAAATTCTTTAAATTTTATCTCTTTTTCTGTACTAAAATAGCATCCCACTCCAAGATCTATAAGATTTAAAATTTTAATATCTTCAAAAACTTGAGGAGGAATATCTTCAGGCAAATCTGAAAATTGGTGATGATATTGAATATTAAGAATAAATCTACGAGGGAAATTGTAAGTTTCAAAATATTCTCCACCTATAACTGCATGATCAACTCCAAAAACTTCTCTTTCAGCCTGATAGGTAGACAAACCTAATTTTTTGAGTTTTAGAACTTTTAAATATCCTTCAGGAAAAAGAGAATACAGAATAATGATACCAAAATCCATAAGATAGGAAGATATAGGTAAATGAGGAGGAAGGGTTTCTAAATAGGAAGCACAAATAAAGGAAAAGCATAAATTAGCAATGGCTCTTGCCCAAAAATAATGAAAATTAAACTCATTAAAAGTAACTTTACAAAGTTTTGTAGAAATAAAACTTAAGACCAGAATTTTTACTAAGTCTTCTCCAAGAATTAGCAAAGCTAATCTTACATCTTGGACAGGGGGATTATCTTTTCTATATCTTGGGTGATTAGCTACAGAAATGATAAGTGAAGAAATCTCCTTATTATTAGTGATAAGTTCTGTAAATTCTCTATCACTTTTTAATAAAAGAGTTTCTAAAATATCTTTACCTACTTTTGGTAAAGGGATTAAATTTCTTGAAGAAAGTTTTAAGAGTCTATCTAACTCTCCCATTTTTTCTTGTTTAAGTTAAAATATTGAGTTAATATTAGCAGAAGTTTTTATTTTGGAAAGACATTAATTTTTGAATATTTTTAATTAGGAGGGTAAAATGGGAGAGGAGAGGTTTAAGGAGATGATCTTAGAGATAGCAAAAAAAGCTAAAATAGCCTCAAAAAATTTAGTAACTCTTTCTTCTAATACCAAAAATGAAGTTTTAAAAAGAGTTGCCCAAAAATTGCGAGAAAGAAAAGAAGAATTAAAAAGGATAAATGAAAAGGATGTGAATCAAGCCCTAATTCAAGGACATACCAAAGCTTTTATTGATCGCTTAACCTTAACAGATAAAATAATAGAAGGAATGGCTAAAGGATTAGAAGAAGTTGCAGCTTTACCTGATCCAGTTGGAGAAGTAGTTAAAATGTGGAAAAGACCTAATGGACTTTGGGTAGGGAGGATGAGAATACCCTTAGGGGTAATAGCTATAATTTATGAGAGTAGACCTAATGTGACTATTGATGCAGCAGGACTTTGTTTTAAAAGCGGGAATGCAGTAATTTTAAGAGGAGGAAAAGAAGCTCTAAATTCAAATATAGCTCTNGGTGAAATCTTTAGAGAAACTTTAANAGAATTTAATAGTACCAGAAGATGCAGTACAAGTTATTCCTACTCCAGAAAGAAAAATAATGGAATATATGTTAGAACTTGAGGAATATATAGATCTTGTNATTCCCAGAGGTGGAGAAGGTCTTATAAGATTTGTTACTGAAAAAGCAAGAATGCCAGTTATAAAACACTACAAGGGTGTATGTCACGTATATGTGGATAATGAAGCCAATTTGGAGATGGCTAAAATTATAGCTATAAATGCTAAGTGTCAAAGNCCAGGAGTTTGTAATGCNATGGAAACTTTGCTTGTTCATAAAGATATTGCAGAAAAGTTTTTTACCAGATTTGGCAGAAGAATATAAAAAATATGGAGTAGAGTTAAGAGGATGTCCAGAAACTTTAAAATACATACCTTGGGCAAAGGAAGCAACTGAGGAAGACTGGTATGCAGAATATTTAGATTTAATCTTAGCTATAAAAGTGGTTAATTCTTTAGAAGAAGCAATAGAGCATATTTCTAAATATGGAAGCAATCATACAGAAGCAATAGTTACAGAAAACTATTCAAAGGCTATGAAATTTTTAAAAGAGGTTGATGCAAGTGTGGTTTTAGTGAATGCCTCAACAAGGTTTAATGATGGTGGAGAATTAGGGCTTGGAGCTGAAATTGGTATTTCTACAACTAAAATCCATGCTTACGGTCCTATGGGGCTTGAGGAATTAACTACAACTAAATTTATTGTATTTGGTAATGGACAAATCCGAACTTAAAAAATTTGGAATATTAGGAGGAACTTTTGATCCACCCCATTTAGCTCATTTAAGAATAGCTGAAGAAGTAAGAGAAAATTGGGAACTTGATAAAGTTTTTTTCATCCCTGCAAAGATTCCTCCTCATAAAAAAGAAGTATCTATTTCTTCTTTTGAAGATAGATTACAAATGGTTAAACTTGCGATTGAGGGGAATCCCTATTTTGAGGTTCTTGACATAGAAAGGGTTATTATTCCTTCTTATACCTTAAAAACTCTTCAAAGATTAAAAGAAATCTATCCAGAAAGTGAGAAATATCTAATTATTGGGTGGGATAGTTTTTGTGAATTTGAAACTTGGTGGAATTATGAGAAATTTTTAGATTATACAAATATTATAGTTGTACCAAGAGGGATAAAAGACTGGGACTCAGCTTTAGGATACTTCCATAATAAAATTAGAGAACTTTGGAAAGATAACGACAAAGCGCTTAAGAAAGTATTTTTTGATAAAACCACATTATTTGATATTTCAAGTACTTTAATAAGAAAATTGGTAAGTCAAAAAAGATCGATTAGATATTTAGTTCCTGAAAAGGTATATTGGTATATCAAAGAAAAGGGGCTTTATAAGTAATGAGAGGAAGTATAAAAGTAGAAATAACTCCTATGTTTAAGCAGTATTTTGAAATCAAAAGTAAATATCCTGATACTATTCTCTTTTTTAGATTAGGTGATTTTTATGAGATGTTTTTTGAAGATGCAGAAACAGTTGCTCCACTCTTAGGGCTTGTTCTTACAAAAAGGGAAGCAGGCAAAGATTTGATAGCACCTATGTGTGGTGTCCCTGCAGATAAAAGTTCAATTTACATACAGAAATTGGTTGATATGGGATTTAAAGTAGCTATTTGTGAACAAATAGAAGAGACAACCACAAAAGGATTATTTAAAAGAGAAGTAGTAAAAATATATACTCCAGGACTTCTTACAGATCTTTCCGCTTTATCAGAAAAAGAAAAAAATTATTTGGCAAGTTTGTTTATAGAAAAAAAAGCAGGGTTGAGTTTTTTAGAACTTTCTTGTGGAGAATACATTTTTACAGAACTTAAAAAAGATGAAATACTTTCTGAAATTTTAAAAAGAGAACCTAGGGAAATAATATTAAGTAAAAAATTAGAAAATTCAGAATTAGTAAAGGTACTTAAACAGAATATTCCTAAAGCTCATTTAAGTTTTGTAGAAGAAAATTTTTTCAAAAAAGAGGGGTTAAAAAATTTTAATTTAGGAATTTTTGAATTTGAAAAATATGAAGAAGGTTTAAAAGCAGCTAATGCAATTTTAGAATACTTAAAAATCTACCAACCCTATTTGGTAGATAAAATCTCTGCACCCCAGTTTTATTATCCAGAAGAATTCCTATTTTTGGACGAATCTACTAAAAGGAACTTAGAGCTTATAAAAAATCTTTGGGATGGAAGCGAAAAATACTCCTTATTCTGGGTTTTAGATAAAACCCAAACTCCAATGGGGGCAAGACTTCTAAAAGAATGGATACTATATCCTTTAAAGGATATTAAAAAAATTCAAGAAAGGCAAGAAGTAGTAAAGTTTTTTGTAGAAAATAAGACTTTAAGAGAGGAATTAAAAAAAAGTTTAAGAAAGATTTCTGATCTTGAAAGATTAAGTACAAGATGCGCACTAAAATTAGCTAATCCCAAAGAAATGGGGTTACTAAGAGAAAGTTTAAAATATCTTCCTGAAATAAAAGATATATTAGAAAAGGAAAAACCCTTATTTTTTCCTAAAAAACTTGAGGAACTTTTAAAAGCTATAGAAGATTTTTCAGAACTTTATGAGCTTTTAAATGCTTGGCTTGTTGAAGATCCACCTACAACTTTAAAAGAGGGAGGAATAATAAAAAGAGGGGTTAGCCAAGAGCTTGATGAACTTTTAGATTTGAAAGAAAATGCAGTTTATTATCTTTCTGAGTTAGAAAAAAGGGAAAAAGAAAAAACAGGAATTCCCAATTTAAGAATAGGTTATAATAAAGTTTTTGGATATTATTTTGAAGTTTCTAAAAGTTATCTAAAAAGAGTTCCTATATATTTTGAAAGAAAACAAACTTTAACTAATGTAGAAAGATTTGTTACTCCTGAATTAAAGGAACTTGAAAATAAAATTCTTTCTTCAGAAGAAAAAATAAGAAATTTGGAATATGAGTTATTTTTGGAATTGAGAGAAAAAGTGGCTTTATATAAAGAAAAACTTAAAACTACAGCTAAGGCATTAGCAGAACTTGATGTTTTTCTTTCTTTAGCATCCGTTGCTATAGAAAATGATTACACCATGCCAGAAATAACAGAAGACCAAATATTTATAGTAGAAGAGGGAAGACATCCCGTTTTAGAAAAAATCCAAGGTAAGGAAAAATTTGTTCCTAATTCCTTAGAGATGAACAAAGAGGATGCTACAGTTTTAATTGTTACCGGACCCAATATGGGTGGAAAATCTACATTTTTAAGACAAAATGCCTTGATAGCTATAATGGTGCAGATAGGAAGTTTTGTTCCTGCAAAATCAGCAAAGATAGGTATTTTTGACAAAATTTTTAGTCGTATAGGAGCAGGAGATGAACTCATAAAAGGAAGAAGTACATTTATGGTTGAAATGAGCGAATGTGCATACATTTTAAAAAATGCAACCTCTAAAAGTTTAGTTATTCTTGATGAAGTTGGGAGAGGAACAAGCACCTTTGACGGTATGTCTCTTGCTTGGGCTATAGCTGAAAATTTGTATAAAAAAAGAGTTTTTACTCTTCTTGCTACTCACTACCTTGAACTTACAGAACTTGCTAAGCTCTATTCAGGGATTAAAAATTATCATGTAACTGTAAAGGAATGGAATGGAGAAGTAATATTTTTATATAAGGTTTTACCAGGGGTTGCTAATCAATCTTATGGAATAGAAGTTGCTAAATTAGCAGGAATTCCTCAAGAAGTTGTTGACAGAGCAAAAGAAATACTTTATAAATTAGAGAGTAAAAGTTTAAAAGAAACTAAAGAATTAACCTTAACTCCTAAAAAGGTTTTTCAATTGTCTATATTTGAAATGGCAAATCCTATAATTGAAAAGATTAAAAATTTAAATATAGAAGAAATGACACCAATTTCAGCTTTAAATTTCCTTTGGGAATTAAAAAAAGAAATTTTAGAAAAAGAAAAAAGAGAAAAATAATGAAAAATATCTTAAGAATTCTATTTTTGATATTATTTGGAGGTTATTTTTTTGTTTTTAATTCTTCAAATTTATTAGCTAAAACCAAATCTTCAAATCTATCAAAAAATCCTTCCCAAGAATACATTTATCATACAGTTAAAAGAGGTGAGACTTTAGAGAGTATAGCAAGGAGGTATGGTGTTAGTGTAAGTGAGATAAGAAAGTGGAATAAATTAAGGGGGGGTAGAGTTAAAGTAGGGCAGAGATTGATAGTAGGGGTTAAGAAGGCAAAGGAAGAAGAAAAAGCAAAAAAAGAGGGAGCAGTTTATCATATAGTGAAAAAAGGAGAAACCTTAGATAAAATTGCCAAAAAATATGGGATCTCTGTAAGTGAATTAAAAGAAATAAATAATTTGAAATCAGATAAAATTTATGTAGGACAAAAATTAGTCGTTAAAAAGAGAAAAGAAGAAAAAATAGAAGTTAAAAAGACAACAACTGAAAAAATTTCAGAGAGAGAAAGAAAGGTAGAATACATTTATCATACTGTAAAAAGAGGGGAGACCTTAGGGAGTATAGCAAGAAGGTATAAGGTTAGTGAAAGTGAAATAAGGAGATGGAACAAATTAAGGAACGATAAAATTTATATAGGTCAGAAATTGATAGTAGGAGTTAAGGAGGCAAAGGAAGAAGAAAAAGCAAAAAAAGAGGCAATTGCTGTTTCAGATATAGAAAAAGCTTTTTCAGAGCTTGAAAGAAAATATGAATCATTCCTTTCAAATCCGCAGACTACGAGAACAGATTGGTTAAAGCTTTTAAGTGAATATAGAAGACTTTATTTATTGTACCCAAGTAGTTATGTTGCACCGAAAGCTATATTAAAAACCGCAAATATTTATTTTCATCTTTATAAAAATTTTTCAGATTCAGAAGCACTTAATAAAGCAATAGAAAGATATAGTTTTTTAATAAGAAATCATCCCAGATCTTCAGAAGCAGAAGAAGCTTATTATAGACTAATCCAAATTTATAGAGAAGAAATAAAAGATAAAGAGAAGGAAAAAAGTCTTACAGAAGAATTCAAAGCAAAATATCCAAAAAGTTTATATATTTCTAAACTTGAAGAAAGAGTGGAAGCAAAAGAAAAAGAACCCAAAAATATAGAAAAAAAGTTAAAGACTAAAAAATCTCAAAAAGAGCCGGTAAAAGAGATAGCAAAGGAACCTCCAAAAGAAATACCTAAAGAAATAGCAAAAGAAAAAATAGCTTTATCAACTGTTACTCCTAAAAAGGTATTAGAAGTTCATCCAGTTACAGGAGAGGATTATAGCAGAGTTATTATAAATGTTTCTGATAATTTTGAATACCAGGCTAATATATTAAAAGGAGATAAAGAAAGACCACCAAGGATATATGTAGATATCTATCCCGCTATTCTTGATAGCAAGGTCTCTAAGGAGATAGAAATAAAGGATGCCCTTTTAACAGGTATAAGGGTAGCTCAATTTGATGAAAAAACAGTAAGAGTAGTGTTAGATTTAAATAGTTTAACTTCCTATAAAATTTTTAAGTTAAGAGAGCCTTATCAATTAGTTTTAGATCTTATAGGAAAAGAAAAGATTCAAAAAAGTTATGCCAAAGAAGTTCCTAAAAAAGGAGAACCTAAAAAAGAGGAATATATTAATTTAGCCCGTCAATTTGGGTTAGGTATAAAAAGAATAGTTATAGATCCAGGACATGGCGGAGAAGACCCAGGGGCAATAGGTCCTTCAGGATTAAAAGAAAAAGAGGTGACCCTTACTTTAGCTAAAATGTTAGCGCAAAAATTAAGAAATCAATTAGGAATTGAAGTGATCTTAACCAGAGAAGAAGATAAATTTATTTCGCTTATTCAAAGACCAGCTATTGCTAACAGCAAAAAAGCAGATCTTTTTATTTCTATCCATACAAATGCTTCTCCGGATTCTAAGGGTTGTGGGATTGAAACTTATTATCTTAATTTTACCACAGACCCTGAGGCAATGAGAGTTGCAGCTTTAGAAAATGCTGCCTCAGATAAATCCTTAAGTGATCTGCAAGATCTAATAAAAGCAATATTAGTAAATACTAAACTTTCAGAATCAAGAATGCTTGCAGAAAAAGTACAAAAAGAACTGGTAAAAACTTTAAGTAGATACTATCCAGATACTATAGATAGAGGAGTAAAATATGCACCTTTTCTTGTTCTTGTAGGAACGAGAATGCCTGCCATATTAGTAGAAGTAGGATTTATAAGTAATCCTATAGAAGAAAAGAGGTTGAGAGATCAGCAGTATTTAGAAAAGGTTGCAGAAGGAATAGCAAAGGGAATAGAAATATATATGCAAAGTCTTAAATTTTCCAAAACTTATTATGAGAAAAAATCCTAAGGTAATATATGGTGTAGAAAGATTTTTTAAAGAGGAGATCTTTAAGAAATATAAGGGGAAAAGGGTTGCTCTTCTTTGTAATCAAGCTTCTGTAAATTATAACTTCACTCCGGTATTTATTCTTTTTAAAAAGCAATTTAAAAGGGATTTTAAACTTATTTTTTCTCCTCAGCATGGTATTTTTTCTGAAAAACAGGCAAATATGATAATTTCTGAAGATGAAATAGAACCGATTACTCAAACTCCTGTAATAAGTTTGTATGGAAAAAGATTAAAACCAGAAAAAAAGCATTTGGATGAAGTAGATATAGTTTTTGTAGATTTACAAGATGTGGGTTGTAGAGTTTATACCTATATATGGACTTTATACCTTTTAATGGAAGCCTGTGAGGAAAATGGTAAAAAAGTGGTAATATTTGATAGACCTAATCCAATTGGTGCTCAAATTGAGGGTCCTCTTTTAGAACCAAAATATTTTTCTTTTGTGGGAATGGATACATTACCTTTGAGACATGGCTTAACTATAGGAGAAATAGCAAATTTATTTAAAAAAAGAAAATTTAAAAATCTTGATTTAGAAGTTATAAAAATGAAAGGATATAAAAAAAATTTTTTATATCCTGAAATTGGTCGTTCCTGGGTTTTTCCTTCTCCTAATATGCCTACTTGGGAAACAGCCTTAGTTTATCCAGGACAAGTGTTATTAGAGGGAACCAATCTTTCTGAAGGAAGAGGAACTACCAATCCCTTTTTAATTTTTGGTGCTCCCTATTTAGAGCTAAAAAATCTTTTTACTTTATTTAAAAAAATTTTTTCACCAGCAAAAGACGGTTTTATTCTCAGACCTGTTGTTTTTGAGCCAACTTTTGATAAATGGAAAGGAGAAAGATGTTATGGTTTCCAATTTCATATAGTAAATTATCATAAATTTAAACCAGTTAAAACAGCACTTTTAATAATTAAAACAATTAAAGAAAATTTTGAGAGCTTTAAATTTATTGAGGGTCCCTATGAGTTTGAAGAAAGAAAAAAGCCTATAGAGATTCTTATTGGGAATTCACAAATTCTTAAATGGTTAGAAGGAAAGGACGAAATTGACCTTGATTTTTACTTGTATTATAATTTAAAAAATTACAAGGAGGAAATAGAGGGGTGTAAATTTTACTAACTTAATGTATAAAACCAATAATTATAAAAAATTAAAATTTAGGTCTAATAAAGAAAGAATTAATTATTTTTTAAAACTTTTTAATAAAGAAGACAAAGTTTTAGTCCTTATTTGGGCAGATCCTGATGCATTAGCCTGTGCTTTTGCTTTAAAGAGGATTTTACAAAACAGAGTAGAAAGAATAGACATTTCTAATGTAAATGAAATTGTAAGGCTAAATAATCAATTAATGGTTGAGGTTTTGAAAATACCATTGGTTAAATTTTCTTCAGAGCTTCTTGGAATGTATAATAAATTTATTCTTGTTGATTCTCAACCTTCCCATAGAGAAGAATTTAAAAACATAAAATTTACCGCAGTTATAGACCATCATCCTTTTACAGAAGGATGGGAAGCAGAATATGTTGATATTCGTCCAGATTATGGAGCTGTTTCAACTATACTTTTTGAATATTTAAAAACTTTAAAAATAAAACCTTCTGTTTATTTAGCTACAGCTTTAATTTATGGGATAAAAGTAGATACTGATAATTTTTTGAGAAGTGCAAATCTTCACGATGTAATAGCATTTCAAAGATTATATAAATATATGAATAAGTATTTATTAAACAAAATAGAAGGACATCATATAAAAAGGTCTGAACTTAAATATTTTAAGATAGCATTAGATCAAATGAAATTTCAAAAGGGGAAAATTTTTGTATATATAGGTAAGGTATTAAATACAGATATTCTTGTAATAATAGCAGATTTTTTAAGTAGAGTTTATGAAACTTCTTGGGTTTTTGTAGGAGGAGAATTTAAGAAAAACTTAATAATTATAATTAGATGTGATGGATATAAAAAGGATGCAGGCAAATTAGCTAAAAAACTTTTTAAGAGTATAGGATTTGCTGGTGGGCATAGAGAAAAGGCAAGAGCAGAGATCCCATTTTCTAATCTAAATATAGAAAGTGAAAAATTTGATACCAAAAGTTTAATTAAATTATTTGAAAAATATTTTAAATATAAAGATGAAAGAAAAAAAAGCTAAATATGGCAAGATTTGTAGATCAAGTCAAAATTCATGTAAAAGCTGGAGATGGAGGTCCAGGGTGTATAAGTTTTAGAAGGGAAAAATATGTTCCTAAGGGCGGTCCTGATGGAGGAGATGGAGGAGACGGTGGAGATGTTATTTTAGTTGCAGATCCACAAGTTCATACTCTTTACGATTTTCATCATCAAGTTCATTTTCGTGCAGAAAATGGAAAACCCGGAATGGGTAAAAAAATGAAAGGAAAGGATGGAGAAGATTTAATATTAAGAGTTCCTGTAGGAACAGTAGTTAAAGATTTAGAAACAGGAGAAATACTTGGTGATTTAACAGAACCTGGTCAAACTTTGGTAGTTGCTCGAGGTGGTAAAGGAGGTAGAGGTAATGTTCATTTTGCAACACCAACAAGGCAGGCACCAAGAATTGCAGAACCAGGAACAAAAGGAGAGGAAAGATGGCTTGTTTTAGAATTAAAACTTATCGCTGATGTAGGCTTAGTTGGATTTCCTAATGTAGGGAAATCAACTTTACTTAGTAGAATTTCAGCTGCTAAACCTAAAATAGCCGATTATCCTTTTACAACCCTTGAACCTAATTTAGGAGTCGTGAGACTTTATGATGGAAATACCTTTATTGTAGCAGATATACCAGGATTAATAGAAGGAGCTCATAAAGGAATAGGATTGGGACATGAATTTTTAAGACATATAGAAAGAACAAGAATAATTTTATATATGCTTGATATCTCTAAAGAAAAAGAAGTAATAAAAGATTATGAAATCTTAAAGGAGGAACTAAAACATTTTAATCCAGAACTTTTAAAAAAGGAATATTTAATAGCTTTAAACAAAATAGATCTAATGCCTGATCCTGAAAAAATTAGAAGTATTGTTGAACTTTTTGAAAAAGAAGATCAAAATAAAATATATCCAATTTCAGCTGTTACAGGACAAGGTGTTGTTGAGCTGATTTATGCCTTGTGGAAAAAACTTGAAAAAATAAAAAAAGAACAAATATAGTTAAATATGGAAAGAAAGGAAAAAATTCAAAAATTACTGAATAAAGTAAAAAAAATAGTTTTAAAAGTAGGAAGTGCTGTAATTACAAAAGAAGATGAAGGGCTTGATTATCAAGTTCTTCATAATTTGTCTTATGAAATTAATAGACTTTGTAAATCAGGCTATAAGGTAGTTTTAGTTTCCTCTGGAGCTATTGCTTGTGGGAGGGCTAAATTAAAATATTATAAGAAACCTATTTCATTAACAGAAAAGCAGGCCTTAGCTGCAGTAGGTCAGGCAGCTTTAATTCAAGCTTATGAAAATATGTTTCAGCAATATGGAATTCAAGTTGCTCAGATTTTATTGACTAATGAAGATTTGTCTCAAAGAGAAAGATATTTAAATGCTAAAAAAACTTTAGAAACACTTCTAAATTGGAAGATTATTCCTATTGTAAATGAAAATGATACAGTTACTACAGAAGGGATAAGATTTAGTGACAATGATATTTTATCGGCATTAGTAGCAGGAACTATAGAAGCTGATATTTTAATAGTTTTATCTGATGTAGATTCACTTTATAAAGAGGATCCAAGAATTAATCCTCAAGCTGAAAGAATTAGTGAGGTTGAAGAAATAACTCCAGAAATAATGAATATGGCGGGAAAGAATCCAGGAAGATTAGGAAGAGGAGGTATGTATTCTAAGCTTCTTTCTGCTCAAATGGTAAATTCAATGGGGATACCGATGGTTATTCTTCCAGGAAGGATGCCTCTTGTTATAGAAAAATTTTGGAGCGGAGAAGATATTGGGACCATATTTTGGGCAAAAGAAAGAAAACTCAATATGAGAAAACTTTGGATAAAATATTATATAAAACCAGAGGGGAAACTTTATATTGATCAAGGAGCAGAAAAAGCTATCTTAGAAAATGGAAAAAGTTTATTAATTGGAGGAATTGTAAGTGTGGAAGGTAATTTTCCCAAAGGTGCCTGTGTAGAATGTGTTAATCTTAAAGGAAGACCCTTAGCTAAGGGTTTAACCAATTTTTCAGCTCAAGAGCTTATCAATTTGAGATTAAATGAAGCTAAAGTAAATAGAGAAGTTATTCATAGAGATAATCTAGTTATCTTAGAGTAATAATTAGGATAATAATTCTTAAGGGGGTGTTTCTTTTATGTCTGATTTTGTTCATCTTCATCTTCATACAGAATGGAGTCTCCTTGATGGAGCTATAAGAATAGAAGATCTTACCAAAAGACTTATAGAATATGAAATGCCAGGGTGTGCTATAACTGATCATGGAACTTTATATGGAATTATTCATTTTTATACCAAGTTAAAAGAAGTAGGTCTTAAGCCTATTATAGGTTGCGAATTTTATGTAGCTGAAGGGTCTCGTTTCGAAAAAAAGGCAGGGAAAAGAGGAGAAGCCGGGACACATTTAGTTTTGCTTGCTAAAAATAAAGAGGGTTATCAAAACCTTTTAAAATTAGCCTCAATTGCATATTTAGAAGGATTTTACTATAGACCTCGCATAGATAAAGAAGTTCTTAAGCAATATCATCAAGGGCTTATAGCAATGAGTGCCTGTTTAGAAGGAGAAATTCCAAAACTTCTTTTAACAGGAAATTTAAATAAGGCTATAGAAGTAGCCAAATGGTACAAAGAGTTATTTAAGGATGATTTTTATTTAGAACTTCAAAAAAATGATTTACCCGAACAAGACAAAGTTAACGAGGGTATTTTAGAGATAGCTGAAAAATTGAGAATTAAATGTGTTGCTACTGCAGATTGTCATTACTTAGATAAAGAAGATGCTCTTGCTCATGAAGTCCTTTTATGTATTCAAACAGGACATAAACTTTCTGATCCTGATAGATTTAGGTTTAATACAGATAAACTTTATTTTGCAAGTGCTGAAGAAATGAAAGAAAGATTTAAAAATTATCCTTTAGAGGTTATTACTAATTCTATGGAAATTTTTGAAAAAATAGATTTAGAAATCAAAACTGATGAAATTTTATTTCCTAAGGCGAAAATTCCAGAAGGTGAAACTGTAGAAAGTTATTTTATTAAGAAAGCAAGAGAGGGTTTAGAAAGGAAACTTAAAGAACTTAAAGCCAAGGGTCAACTTGCAGAAGATGAAGAAAAATATTGGCAAAGATTAGAATATGAGATAGATACTATAATTGAAAAAGGGTATGCAAGTTATTTTTTAATTGTGGCAGACTTTGTAAATTGGGCAAAATCTCGTGGAATTCCAGTTGGTCCAGGAAGAGGATCTGCTGCAGGTGCACTTACATCATATGCTCTTGGAATTACAAATTTAGATCCTTTGAGATGGGGACTTCTTTTTGAAAGATTCTTAAATAAAGAAAGGCCAAGTCTTCCTGATATAGATGTAGATTTTTGCATGGAAAGAAGAGATGAGGTTATAGAATATGTAGCTAATACTTACGGAAAGGAATATATTGCTAAAATTGCAACCTTCGGGCAACTTAAAGCAAGACAAGTAGTAAGAGATGTCGGGAGGGTACTTGGATTTAAACCTAAGGAAATAGATCCTATAGCAAAAATGATAAGTCCTGGAATAAATGTAACCTTAGAAAAGGAATTACAAAGAGAGGAGTTTAAAGAATTAATTAGAAGATCTGAAAAAATAAAAAAACTTTTTGAACTTGCCAAAAAACTTGAAAGATTACCAAGGCATGTAAGTCAACATGCAGCAGGAGTTATTATAGCAGGAAAACCAATTACAGAAGTTGCGCCTTTAATGAAAGGAGATGAAGGAGAAATTCTTGTTCAATTTGATATGAAAGCTTGTGAAGCTGTAGGACTAATAAAATTTGACTTTTTAGGTTTAAAAACCCTCACCATCATTGATCATACCTTAAAGCTTGTAGAAAGATATGAAGGAATAAAAGTAAATATTGATGATATTCCCTTAGATGATGAAAAAACTTATGAACTTTTAAGGAAAGGAGAAACTGATGGAGTATTTCAATTAGAATCAGACGGAATGAAAGAGTTATTAAGGAGGCTTAAACCTACAGATTTTAACGACCTCATTGCAGTATTAGCTTTATATAGACCGGGCCCCTTAGAAGGAGGATTAGTTGATCAGTATATAGAAACAAAACATGGAAAAAGAAAACCAGAATATTTGCATCCACTTTTAGAGCCCATTTTAAAAGAAACCTATGGAGTAATAGTATATCAGGAACAGGTAATGGAAATAGCAAGAGCATTTGCAGGTTATACTTTGGGAGAGGCAGATTTATTAAGAAGGGCTATAGGTAAAAAAGAAAAAGAACTTATGGAAAATCTAAAAAAAGAATTTATTTCTCGTTCTGTTGAAAGAAATATACCTCTTGAAATAGCTGAAAAGGTATATGATTTAATTGAAAAATTTGCAGATTATGGATTTAATAAAAGTCATTCAGCAGCCTATGCCCTTCTTTCTTATCAAACTGCTTATTTAAAAGCACATTACCCTGTATACTTTATTGCAGGAATCCTTACCTATTCCGCTAACAAAAGCGAAGAAGTTAGCAAATATATAGCTTTAGCAAATGAGATGGGAATAAAAATTTTACCACCAGACATAAATAAAAGTGAAGCAGGATTTACAGTAGAAGGTTCAGCCATTAGAATAGGACTTTATGCTATTAAAAATGTAGGAGAAGAAGCTGTAAATGAAATTTTAAAGAAAAGACCTTATGAGTCTTTTATAGATTTTTGTAGTAAAGTGGATACTAAAAAGGTAAATAGAAAAACTATAGAAGCCCTTATTAAAGCAGGTGCTTTTGACAGTTTAGAACCTAATAGAGCTAAACTTATGCACAATCTTCCTTCAGTTCTTTCTATTTCCAACCAAACTAAATTTTCTATTCTTTTTAAACAAGTTTCTTTACTAAGCTTAGATAAAACCTTTAATTTGGAAGAGGTTCCTCCTTGGGATTTAGATGAAACATTAAATTTTGAAAAATCCGCTTTGGGATTTTATCTTACTGATCATCCAATGAGAAGATTTAGAAAATGGATCAACATTTTTTCTTCTTATTATGTGGAAAAAATAAAAGAAATTGAGGAAGGAACAAAAATTATTGTAGCTGGGGTCATTTCAGAAATAAAAGTAAAAAACACCAGAAACGGAGAAAAAATGGCTATTATAAAAATAGAAGATGAAAAATCATCTTTAAAAGCTCTTGTTTTCCCCGATTTGTATAATCAGTATATACACCTTTTAAAAGAAGGAGCAATGCTTTGGTTTAAAGGGGAAGTAGATAAAGAGGAAGAAAACAAGGTTCTTTTAATAGAAGATTTGGCAGAATTAAAAGATTTAAAATTTTTTAAAGATGGGAAATTAAATGTTTTATTTTCTTCTGAAAATTTTAAAGAAGAAAAATTAGAATATTTTAAGAATTTTTTGATAAAAGAAGAAAATTTAGAATCAGGATTACCTATCCAACTTTATTTAAAATATCCAGACTATTTAGTATGTTTTGAAATAAACGGATATAAAATAGATCCCTCTTATGAACATTTATCCTTATTATTGGACACCTTTGAAGAAATTCATTTAAAAGTGATTTTTTCATAAAAATTTTAAAGTTTTTACTTGAAAATTAAATTTCTATAGGCTACAATAAAATTTTAAAAACTCTAAAGGAGGAAGATATGCTTTCCAAAATTCCTTTTGATCTTTCAAAAATTGAAGATGAAGATCTTGACAAACAAATCCTTAGAGTAGCAATTATTGCAGAACTTGATGCCATTAATCTTTATGAACAATTGGCAGCTATGACTGAAGATGAAAATCTAAAAGCTGTTTTTCTTGACATAGCAAGAGAAGAAAAAACTCATGTAGGAGAATTTTTGACTATGCTTCTTATGAAAGATGAAGAACAAGAAGAGGAATTATCAGCTGGAGAAGAAGAAGTAGAAGAAATTTTAGAAGGTGAAGAAGAGGAGGAATAAATTTTTAAAATAAATGAATGCTTTATTTATGTAATTTTATTATAATTATTTTTTTCTTCCTTTCTTTTATTATATCTTCTTGTTTTTCAGCTTATAAAAAGACTTTTGAAATTACAGCACAAAAGATAGAGGTTTTTCATAAACCAGAAATTGTCATTGCAAAAGGAGATGTAGTTATAAATAGTAAAGAATTTTTAATTTGGGCTCAAACTGCCAAATATGAAGTTGAAACAGAATATTTAATTTTGGAAAATTTTAAAATTTTTGATTTTCAAAAAAATGCAACTACTGAAGGAAATAAAGGGTTTTTAGATTTAAGGAATGAGGAAATTTGGGCAGATAAAGTCTTTATTTTTTTAAAAAAGGAACAAATAAGAATAAAAGCTATAGATTTTCATAAAAATGCTTTAAATGAATATTTTGCTAAAAAAGCACTTGTTACTACTTGTGAACTTGATTGTGAAAATGAAAAAGAGTTTCCCCCTTGGAGTTTAGAAGTTGACAATTTTTTATTAACACCAGAAGGTATAAGTAGTGGAGAAGCAACCAAATTTAAAATTAAAAATGTTCCTATAGGATATTTTCCTAAAGCTGCCTATATTCCTAAAGTTAATTTGCCTATAACTATTCCCAGAAAAACAGGATTTTTAACTCCAAAATTTTCTCAAGGAAGTAGATTAGGATTTGGAATACAGATACCTTTTTTTTGGGCTTTTACAGATCAAATAGATTTTACTATATCTCCCTTTTATTTTACTAAAAGAGGAATGTTAATGGATATAGAAAACCAATTTAGATTTGAAAAAGAATTTCAAGGACTAATAAAAATTAGATACTTAAAAGATATAGCAAAAGAAGGATATGCTATTGAAGAAAAACCAGAAAAAAATAAATGGTGGGTTGTTGGGAAAATAGATTACGGAATAAAACCTAATTTAGATGCCCATTTAGATTTTGATGTAGTATCAGAGAGAGGATTTTTAGAAGAATTTGATGTAGGAGAGGGGGGTTATACAAATACAAGGGCACAAATTTTAGGAAGATTTAATAGAGATATAGAAGATAAGGCACAGGAATATAGAACTTCAAAATTTTGGATTCAATATTATAGAAATAGTTTATATACAAGACTTGAAAATACTTATTTAGATTATCATGGAGCAATTGATAGTGATACCATTTTACAGCCCCTTTTTAATTTTAATTTTAACTTTTTGCCTACAAGTATTTTAAATATCTTATTTCCTGAAGTATCTTTAAAATATCTTTATACTTACAGAAAAGAAGGATATTATGGAGACAAAATTGATACCAAAGTGGGTATCACTTATCCTTTTAAAATTGGTATGTTTTTTAATTCTGCAAGCTTTAATTATAATTTTAGTTTCTATAACCTAAGAGAAAAAGAGAGTTTTGAAGAAAGTAGTATAAACCGAAATTATTATGAATTTTTGATAAATTCTTATGTTTTGCTTTATAAATATTATGATTTTTTAACTATTTTTGATAAAAATTTAAGATTTTTACATACCCTCAAGCCTTACGTTACTTATTTTTATCGTTCTAAACCAAGTGAAACTAATATTCCTCATTTTGATTATGAAGACTTAATTAGTAATAAAACTCACACCTTAGAATATGGACTTTGGCAATATTTTAGTTTTCCCTCCCATAAAAATTTTTTAATAATCAGAGCCTATCAGCAATATGATTTTGTAAAGGGAGAGCGCTCAGCTACGGCTACCAAACCTGAAGAAAAACCCTTTTCTGACATATACTTACAAGTCCTACTTAATTACAGTCCTTTTATTTATGCAAGATATGATACAGCTTATAATTTTTATGGACTTGGATTAAAAAAACACTCTCTTAGTTTAAGCTTAAGAGATATATATCTTGATTATGTAGATTTAATTTATCAAGAAGATTCTGCATGGAATACAAAACAACTTACCCTTGATTTAAAATCTAAAATTTTAAATCATTTCTTAGCAGAATTTTATATAAGTAGAAATCTTATAAGAGATGAAACTACAGAAATGAACCTTATAGGAACTTATTTACATGACTGCTATACACTCAGTTTGGGATTTTCTGTTACTCCGAAAGATACAAAATTTTATTTTCATTTTCAATTAAAAGGATTAGGAGGTTATGGAATAGAAAAGTAGTATTAAGAATGCTTCAGAAAATAAAAATTTTAATGCCAGGTCCAATAAAATTTAACTTTATTAAAGAAGGATGTGAGTATTACCTAAATAAAATTGAAAAATTTGTCAATATTGAGGCTCTATTTCCAAAAGTAAAAATTAAAGAATCTGAAGAAAATATGAGAATAAAAAAAGAGGGAGAAGTATTAAAAAGACATATTTCAGATAAAGAATATTTAATAGTCCTTGATGAGAGAGGAAAGGTATTTAAAAGTTTTGAGTTAGCTAAAAAGTTGGAAAATTTAATGCAAAATCAAGCTTTTATTACCTTTGTTATAGGTGGACCAGAGGGGTTATCTGAAGAATTAAAAAAGGATGCTAAAGAGATTTGGAGTATTTCCTCTCTAACCTTAAATCACGAAATAACTCTTTTAGTTTTAGTTGAAGCGCTTTATAGAAGTTTTACAATTATAAAAGGTATTCCCTATCACAAGGAGTGAAAAGATGAAAAAATTTGCAATAATTTATGATGAGATATTTTTAAAACATAATCCAGGAACTTTTCATCCTGAATCTCCTCAAAGAGTTGAAGCTATTTGGGAAAGGCTACAAAAAGAAGACATAGCTCCTTATATTGAAGTTTTTCCTCCTGATATAGCAACAAAAGAAGAAATTTTATGGAATCATAGTGAATATCTTTATAATTTAATTGAACACACTAAAGGAAAGCCTTATACTCAACTTGATCCAGATACAGCTACCAATGAATATTCCTTTTTTGCAGCCTTAAAAGCAGTAGGAGCACAAAAAACTGCTTTAAAACTACTTTTTGAAGAAGGTTATAGAGGAGCCTTTGCTCTTGTTAGACCCCCTGGTCATCATGCTGAAAGAGACCGTGCTATGGGATTTTGTTTATTTAACAATGTTGCTATAGCAGCCTATTATGCCAAAAATTACTATGGACTTAAAAAAATTTTGATAATAGATTGGGATTTACATCATGGAAATGGGACGCAAAAAAGTTTTTATTCTGATCCTGAAGTTCTTTATTTTTCAGTTCATCAATATCCCTATTATCCTGGAACAGGACATTATTCTGAAATCGGTGAAGGTAAGGGAATAGGCTTTACTTTAAATGTTCCTCTCTCTGCTTATTGTGGAGATGAGGAATACATTTATATTTTTAAAGAATTTTTAGAACCTATAGCTTTGCAATTTAAGCCAGAAATTATTATGGTTTCAGCAGGATTTGATCTTTGTGAGGGAGATCCCTTGGGGAATATGGAAGTTACTCCATACTTTGGAATTCCTATGTTAACTTTAATTTTAAAAAATATTGCAGAAAAAACTTGTCAAGGGAGAATTCTTTTTACTTTAGAAGGTGGTTATAATGCAGTTAATCTTCAAGAGAGTGTAGCTAACTTAATTTTAACTTTTTTGGGATTAAAAGATCTTCCAGAAAAAATAACCTTTTCACAAAGAGCTGAAAGAATAGAGGCAAAAATTCTTAAACCACTTAAAGAGCTTTTAAGATATGCAACTAGCTGGCTTATTTAGAATAAATGTAAAGAAAATTTTTGTTGTAGCTTTATTATGGTTAATTCTTTTTGGAGCTGGATATTTTTATTTTCTAAAATACAAAAAGCTTCCCAAAGGGGTTCTTATTTTACATGGGAGAATTGAAGGGAAAGAAATAAATATATCCTCTAAGGTTCAGGGTAGGATTATAAAACTTTATAAAAGAGAAAGTGACAGAGTTAAAGCAGGAGAAATACTTGCTGAACTTCGTCCAGATGAATTTTTGGCTCAATTCAAAAGTGCTAAAGAAGAGGTTGAAGCAACTTATCAAAACAAACTTCTTGCAGAAAGTTATCTTTTAAAATCAAGAGTTAAATTAGAACAAGCTAAAAGAGATTTAGAAAGATTTGAAAAATTGTATAAAGAGGGGGTAATTTCTAAAAGAGATTTAGAATTAGCAGAACTTAATTATGAATCAGCTCTTGCAGAATTTAGAGTTAATGAGAGATTTATTGCCCAAACCGAAGCAAAATATAAATCAGCTTTACAAAAATTAAAAGAAGTAGAGGTTATTTATAAAGAGACAAAAATTTATGCACCCTCTCATGGGGTTATTTTATCAAGACCTGCAGAAGAAGGAGAAATAGTAAATCCAGGGCAAACAATTTATACCATGGTTGATCTTCAGAAACTTTATGTAAAAGTTTACATACCTGAACCTGATCTTGGTAAAATTAAATTAGGTCAAATAGCAAGGGTATATGTAGATGCTTATAAAGATCGCTATTTTAATGGTACAGTTACCAGAATTTATGAACAAGCTGAATTTACACCTAAAAATGTGGAAACTAAAGAAGAAAGAGTAAAGCTTGTTTTTGGTGCTGAGGTCTTTGTAGATAATAAAGAAGAACTTCTTAAACCAGGGATGCCTGCAGATGTGGTGATAAAAATTGATCCTAAAGCAGAATGGATAAGACCTTAGGTTCTCCTGTTATCACGGTTAAAAACTTATCAAAAGCCTACGGAAAATTAAAAGCTGTAGAAGGGGTTTCTTTTGAAGTAGAAAAAGGTGAAGTTTTTGGGCTTATCGGTCCTGATGGAGCAGGTAAAACAACCCTTATACATATTTTGGCAGGAGTTTTAGAGCCTTCTTCAGGGGAGGCATATATAAATGGAATTAATGTGGTTAAAGAACCCGAAAAAATAAAAAAACTTATTGGATATATGCCTCAAGGGCTTGGTCTTAATCTTTATGACAACCTTACAGTAGAAGAAAATATAATTTTTTTTAAAGATTTAAGACTTATCTCTGAAGATACCTTTCAAAAAAATAGAGAAATACTTCTTGAGATAACAAGACTAAAACCTTTTCTTTCAAGACCTGCAAAAGCCCTTTCAGGAGGTATGAGACAAAAGCTTGCCCTTATATGTACCCTTCTTCATCTTCCTGAGGTGATACTTCTTGATGAACCTACTACAGGTGTTGATCCATTATCAAGACAGGATTTTTGGGAGATTATTCATACCTTGGTTCAGGAAAGAGAAATAACTGTTCTTTTGACTACTGCTTATATGGATGAAGCAGAAAGATGTAATAGAATTGCGCTTATTCATAAGGGGAAGCTTCTTCTTCAAGATAAACCTGAAAATATACCCGATTTAGAAGGTGCATTTATATCTGCTGTTTCTGGAGAAAGACCTAAGCCCTTTTTGAAAAAAAGCTCATCCTTTTCTGAAAAAGAAACTAACATCCTTATTTGTAATAGAGTAAGCAAACTTTTTGGGAAATTTAGAGCAGTTGACAGAGTAAGTTTAGAAGTAAAAAAAGGGGAAATTTTGGGGCTCCTTGGTCCAAATGGAGCAGGTAAAACAACCCTTATAAAAATGATGTGCGGACTTCTTCCTCCCTCAGAAGGTGAAATTTTTATTTCNGGAAATAATGTAGAAAAAGAAAAGGCGAAGGTCTGGAGATTAATAGGNTATATGTCTCAAAAATTTTCCCTTTACAAAGATTTAACTGTTTTAGAAAATATTAAACTTTATGCAGGACTGTATGGAGTAAAAAATAAAAATTTTGGAGAACTTTTAGAAAAGCTTGGTTTATTAGGCTGGGAAGGAAGATTAGTTAAAGATATTCCTTTTGGGATAAAACAAAGGTTAGCCCTTTCTTGTGCAGTTTTACACAAACCCTTAATAGTATTTTTAGATGAACCTACTTCAGGAGTTGATCCAGTTGCAAGAAGGTCTTTTTGGGAGATGATATATCTTCTTTCAAGAGAAGAGGGGATAACAGTAATTCTTTCAACTCACTATATGGATGAAGCAGAAAATTGTGACAGGATTGGACTTATGAATAAAGGAAGACTTATTGCCCTTGGAACACCTGAAGAACTTAAAATAACTTCAGAAAAGATTTCAGGAAAACTTTTACAAATAAGGACCTCAGAATTTAGAGAAGTTTTTAAAAAGCTTAAGAGCAGTTTCCCCAATTTATCTCTTTATGGGAATAAAATTTTATTAAGAACCTTTTCTCCAGAAAAAGATAAAGAAAAAATTGAAGAGGTTTTAACTAAAGAAGGAAAATTTAAAATAGAAATTTCTCAAACTTTGCCATCTTTACAAGAAGCTTTTATAGATTTTATAAAGAAAGATTTAGAAGAAAATCCAGAAAACTATGTTTAATAGACTTTTAGGGATTGTTAAGAAAGAATTTAAAGAGCTTATAAAAGATAAACTTTATCTTACATTTGTATTTGTAATACCTATGGTGGTAATGTTTCTTTTAGGATATGGATTAAATCTTGATGTAAAACATTTACCTGTAGCCTTTCTTGATTACGATAAAAGCAAATTAAGCAGAGAATATGTAGATAGATTTATTAACAACGAATATTTTGAAATTTATGCTTTTGTAGAAGATTATGAAACTGCAGAACATCTTATAAACTTGGGAGAAATAAGAGCTCTAATTGTTATACCTCAGGATTTTTCAAGAAAAATTTACAAAGGAGAAAGAGCAGAGGTTCAAATTTTAATAGATGGAACCTATCCAAGTAGAGCAGAAGTTGTTAAAGGATATGTTACTGCCATAAATACTATGTTTAATCAAAAATTGCTTGAAAAGTATAAAACTTTAAAAATTCCTGTAGAGATTGAGGTAAGAGCTTGGTATAATCCAGCATTGGAAAGTAAAAATTTTATTATGCCAGGTATGTTAGTTACTACACTTTGTTTTTATCCTGTTTTTCTTACCTCACTTGTTGTAGTTAGAGAAAGAGAATTTGGAAGTATTTTTAATTATTATACTTCACCTGCAAGACCATGGGAAATTATTTTTGGTAAAGCTTTTCCTTATGTATTTGTTTCTTTTATAACTTATCTTATGCTTTTTTTTATAACAGTTTTTATTTTTAAGGCTAAATTTATAGGAAGTTTTTTAGTTTTATCCTTAGCAAGTTTACTTTATCTTTTTTGTACTGTAGGAGTGGGGCTTTTAATTTCAACCTTTACCAAAACCCAGATTACTGCTATGTTAATTGCCTTTATCACTACAGTTATTCCTACCTACCTTTATTCAGGATTTCTTTATCCTGTTAATAGTATGGAACTTAGCGGAAGAATTATAAGTAGATTTATTCCTGCTACCTATTTCTTAGGAGTAGTAAGAGGAATTTATTTAAAAGGTCTTCCAGGAACCTACTTTTTAGAAAATTTATTTAATCTTTTCCTTTATGCCTTTATAGTTTACTCTGCCACTATACTTAAATTTAAAAAGAAACTTTAAAAATTTATGAGATTATTTTCTCTTCTTAAAAAGGAGTTTTTACAGTTTTTTAGAGATAGGGTTTTGATTTTTATTTTAATTTATGCCTTTACTGTAGTTGTTTATACAGGAGGAAGAGGAATAAGCTTAGAGGTTAAAAAGTTTCCAGTTATTATCCAAGACCAAAGTAACAGCAGAGCAAGCAGAGAATTTATAGCTAAAATAAGGCTTCCCTATTTTAAAATTCTTGGATTTGTTAATTCTGACAAAGAGCTAATTGAATGGCTTGACAGGGGTAAAGCCTCTATGGCAATAATTATTCCTCCTGATTTTGAAAGAAAACTTAAGAAAGGGAAGGCAAAAATTCAGGTTATAATTGACGGAACCATGTCTATGACCTCAACTATGGCAATTTCTTATATTTCAGACATTACTTACAATTATTCTTTAGAAATTTTGGAATATGATCTTTATAAAAAAAATTATTCAATTCCTATGACTGAAGAAAAACTTAGGGTTCTTTTTAATCCCAATGTTCTTAGTACTTGGTTTATGAGTCTTTTAGAGCTTTTTAATATGATAACCATGACCTCTCTTCTTATTACTGCTGCAGCCCTTATAAGAGAAAAAGAATATGGGACAATTGAACAACTTCTTATAACACCAGTTAAAAGCTGGGAAGTTTTTCTGGCTAAAATTATTCCTACTATAATAGTGATTAGTATTTTATCCCTTATTAGTCTTTTTATAATGGTTAAAGGTGTTTTTGGAGTCCCTGTGAGAGGTAATATATTTTTATTTTTTACAGTAACCTGTATTTATGTTTTCAGTATGGCCTCTATTGGTATTGCTATTGCAACAATGGTTAATAATCTTCCTCAAGCTATGATGGTAATAATTGCAATTCTTGTTCCTATGCTTATGATTTCAGGTGCATGGAGCCCTCCTGAAGCAATGCATCCAGTTATTAAATATATAAGTCTTCTTTCCCCTATGAGATATTTCTTAGACTTTGGATATGGAGTTTTATTAAAAGGAAATAACTTAGAATATGTATGGAAAGATATTTTAGGAATTATATTAATTGGAATTCTTCTTTTAATCTTTTCAGCATTAAGATTTAGACAAAGTTTTGCTAAATAGGAGGTAAAAATGAAAATAAAGCTTATTTTTGATGAAAAAGAAGAAGTTTTGGCAGAACTTTTTGATACAGATTGTGCAAAAGCTATTTATAATATTTTGCCTATTGAAGCAAATCTAAATACTTGGGGAGATGAATTTTATTTTTCTATCCCTTTAGAATATCCTCTTGATGAGACAGCTACCCTTAAAGTTAAAGCAGGAGATATTGGATATTGGCCTCCTGGAAAAGCAATGGCTATCTTTTTTGGTCCTACCCCAGCTTCAGTAGATGAAAATCCAGTTCCTGCAAGTGAAGTTAATATAATAGGTAGGCTTTTAGAGGACCCAGGTAAGCTTAAGAAATTTAAGAAATTTAAGAAAATAAAAATAGTTTCTTTTTAAAAGTAATTTTGAAAATGACTAAAAACTTTGGAGGAGAAAATGAAAGGTCAAGAGAAGGAAAAGGTTTGGAAGATTGCTAAATTTATGAGGGAAAAAGATAAAGTTGCTGTTTGGCTAAATGTAGATTTAATAGAAGTAGACTTAGGCTATGCCTTAATAGGTATGAAGGTAAGAGAAGATATGCTTAATGCAGCTAAGGTGTGTCAGGGAGGTGCTATTTTTTCTTTTGCAGATTTTGCTTTTGCTATTGCTTCAAACTCTCATGGAAGGTTAGCTTTAGCTATTTCATCAACTATCTATTTTTCTTCTTCTGCCAAGGAAGGAGAATATCTTTATGCTGAGGCTAAAGAATTAAGTCTTACTAAAAGAACAGGGCTTTATGAAGTAAAAGTTTTTGAAAAGGAAAGCAAGAGATTAATTGCTCATTTTACTGGGCAAGTTTATCGAAAAGAAGAAACTTTAATTGGTGATTTTTCATGAATTTAATAAGTAGTTTTTCTCAAAACTTATTTTTTATAAGACATGGTTTTATTGCCGAAGAATATAGAAAGGTATTTTATGGACAGCTTGATGTTCCCCTTTCTGAGGAAGGCAAAATAAAATCTCTAAAGGTAGTTGATGAGCTTTCCAATTATTCTATAAAAGCAATTTTTTCAAGCCCTCTTCAAAGGGCTCTTTTTCCTGCAAAGATTTTATCAGAAAGAAAAAAGATTCCTTTAATTATAAAGGAGGAATTAAAAGAGATAAATTATGGAATTTGGACAGGTAGACCAAGAGAGGAAATCTATAAAAAGCCTCTTTTTTGGGAAAGATTTAAAGATGATACTCTTGCTCCTCCAGAAGGGGAATCTATTAGAGATTTAAGAAAAAGGGCAAAAAGTTTTTGGGAAGGTTTAAAAGATTTAGAAGAAGGATTATATGTAATTTTTACTCATGGAGGATTTATAAGGGCACTTCTCTGTGAACTTTTAAATTTAGAAAGTTGTTTTCTTTTTACTTTTGAGATATACCATTTAAGAGGAGTTCTTATAACCCATTTTGAAGATAATCAAATTCTTATTCGTGGAATTAATATAGATGTAAAGGATCTTGGGGTATTGCTTGAGAGTGCTTATTGGTAAATTTTTGAAAAAAGTTAAAAAGGTATTATAATTTTAAATAAGGCTATTGGGACCTGTGCGACGGATCCTGGTGAACCCCGCCAGGCCCGAGAGGGAGCAACGGTAGCCAGGCTCTCCGGGTGCCACAGGTATCCCAATAGCCCCATTTTATAATTGGAAGCGTAAGGGGGCTGGTGTCCCTCCCGGGCTTCAAACCCGGTGCACCCCAAAATAAAAGGGGTGGGTGGGTTCAATTCCCACACGCTTCCGCCAAAATAAAAAAATTACACTTTATTTTTTAAAATATCTTACAAATTGAAAAAAATATTATTAAAAATTTTTCTTTATTTTCTTGCTTTTCTTCTTTTAACTAATCAATTAAGCTATGCCTTAATAACTCTTTCTGAAGAAGAAAAAATAGGAAAACAGGTTCTTCAAGAACTATCCTCAAAGGTTGAGTTTATTCAGGATATGGAATTAGTAGCCTATATAAATAGTATAGGAAATTTATTAACTAAAAGGGGATTAGATTTTTCTCCCTTTAATTTCAGATTTTACCTTATAAAAGAAGATTCTTTTAATGCCTTTTCTGTTCCCGGAGGATATATTTTTCTTAATTCTGGTATTTTTGAAAGTATAGAATCAGAGGATGAACTTGCTGGGATAATGGCTCATGAAATGGCACACAATATGTGCAGACACATAGCAAGGAGATTGGAAGATATAAAAAAAATGCAAATAGCAATTACAGCTGCGACTTTAGCTGCGATTTTATTAGGTGGAGGAAAAGCTGGAGAAGCTGTAAATATTACTTCTTCAGCTCTTGCAGAAACTAAACTTTTGTCTTATAGCAGAGCTGATGAAGAAGAAGCCGATAGAACAGGATTTCAAATTTTAACTAAAGCTGGATATACTCCCTGGGGAATGGTTAAAATAATGGAAAAACTTTCTCAAAAAAGTAATTTGGCTATAGAACTTAGTTATAGATACTTACTTACCCATCCTTTACCTCAAGAAAGAATGAGTTATTTAATTGATTTAGCTAATAAATATAGATCTTCTAATTATTCTTCAGCCATTATAAGTTCAGACCCCTATTATTTTAAAAGATTAGCTATCAAAGCTAATGTAATGTCTAAGGATCCTGCAGATTTAGTATTAAGGTATAGAGAAGAATTAAAAACTAAAGAAGATCCTTGGCTTAAATATTCTTTAGCCCTTGCTTTAGCACAACAAAGATTTTTTAAAGAGGGAATTTCTGAAATGGAAGAAGCTTTAAAGGAACTTCCATCTAAACCATATTTTTTATTAGATCTTGCTGAAATGTATTTTAATTCAGGAGATTATCAGAATGCGTTGGTTATTCTTGAAAAGGTTGAAAACTTAGTAGGAACTGATAAACCCTTTGAAAAAATAGTTTATTTAAAACAGCAATATCTAAAAGCAAGAGCATTAGCAGAAACTCTTCAAATCTTTCAGGCTTATGAAATTTTTAATAAATTAAAAGAAGAAAAAATATTAGAAAATGACCCTTATTTTTATTTTTATTTTGGAAGAATTTGTTCTAAAATTAATAAAGATGGAGAAGCCCATTTTTATTTTGGCAAATATTTTGAATTAAAAGGTGATTATAAGACAGCTTGTTTTCATTATAAAAAAGCCCTTTCTTTTTTATCTGAAAAAGATAAAATGTATAATGAGGCAAAAAAAATTATAGAAACTATAGAGAAAAAGGAATAATTTTTGAGGGAGGAAGTTTTAATATGGCAGAAAAGAATGTTTCTTCAATAAGAACACATAAAATAAAAATTAGAAAACCCTTTAGTATAGAATATAAAGAAAAAATAGTCTGCCCCTATTGTAATAATAGTGAGGATTTTTATGAAGTAATAGAAAATGCAACTATCTTTATTACTTATATTCAAAATCCAGATGGCACCTTAGAACCTATAGAAGAAGAATTGGAAGTTTTAGGTCCTATAAAGTTCTTTTGCGGAATATGTAATGCAGACCTTACAAGACTAAAAAGATAACAAAATTGGTAAATAGATTTGCGTCCCTATTATATAGTTCTTAGTTACCAAGCTTTTAAAAAATATTTTCAAGAACTTAAAGAAGGGGATCTTATAGGGATAAGATTACCTTTAAAAAAAGAAGAAATAGGATTAATAATAGATTTATTAAATAGAAAGGTAGAAGCTTTTCCATCATTTTTATCTCAAGTTTTAAGTACTTCTAAAACTTTACAAGCAGAAATCTTAAAAGATTTTATTCTTCCTCATACTTTTGCCATCCGTGATAAAACTACATTACTTTCAGCTATTTCAGAATTGTCTAAATTAGAAAGTACCTTTAAAAAATTTGTTACTAAGGATGATAGAGCAAATTGTGGATTAGGAGTAAGACTCTGGAATTCTTTGGAAGAGATTTTTAATATTGCAGGGAGTCCTGTTTTACCTTATCCCTTTGTATTACAACCCTTTTTTGAAAATGTAAGAGATATAAGAGTTGTGATCTTAGGAGAATATTATATAGAAGCTTATGAAAGAGTAAATCCCTATAATTTTAGAAAAAACTTATTTATGGGAGGAAAAGCAAATTCTTATGAATTAAATAAAAAGGAAATAGAATTCTGTAAAAAAGTTATGGAAAGAGGCAAATTTCCTTATGCCCATTTAGATTTAATTTATATCGGAGATAAAGGACCTTATATCTCAGAAATAAGTCTTAAAGGAGGAATAAAAGGAGCTAAAATAAGTCATAAAGAATATGAAGAAATTATTAAAAAGATACATCAAGAATTTTACAAAAAATGGGAAGAAAAATATAGCCCTGTTGAATATCTTACTCCCTAAAGATTATTTTTAAGACAGATTTTTAATTTGTGGGATAAGATAGTTTTCAATTACATAGTCCCAATTAAGTTTATGACCTACTTTTGCAATTTCTTCTAAAAATTTCTCTTTATCTTTTAAAGTTTTCGGTATCTTTTCAAAGATTTTAGAAATATTGTTAGCTATATAGTATTCTTCCAAAGCATATCTTTTTTCTTCAGTTAAGTTTTTAAGAGAATCGATTGAGAAATTTTTTCCTGCAGAAATAAAATCTAAACTAAAGTAGGGTTTAAAAGTGTTTTCAAAGGTTTTTTCTAAGAAAAAGGAAACCCCACAAGAGGTAGAATGGATAGAAAAACCTCCAAAAGGTAAAGTTTCTATGTGAGCAATACCAAAGGGTTCATAAATAGACATTCCCAGCTCTATATCAGAGCCAACTCTTAAATCAAGAGTATCAATATCTTCGGTAAATAGAGTAGGACATTTTCTTTTAGAAAGTCCAAACTGATTAATGAAAAGGGCTTTTATATTTTTTGATCTTAGATTAAAGGTTTTTACATATTTATATATTTCAATTTCATAACCTATTAAATCAGGCCAGCCAACTCTATGTTCAAAGGGCCAACAATATTCTTTTACCATTTTTTCTACCTCTTGAGGAGATCTACCAGTTGCAACTAAAGAAGAAAGAAGGATATAAATTCCATATAAATTGTTTTTTTCAAAAAGATTATCTAAATAAGGTAAAAGAATAAAATCACGCCATATTCCTTTACTTTTAACTAATCTACAAACATGGGTAATAATAAGGTCTATTTCAGGAAAGTCGAATCTGCTTTTTAAATTCCTTTTAATTTTTTCTTGGGATTTTAATTTTGCTTCTAAGCTATAATGATCTGAGGAGGTAGCATTATAAACAATAGCAATTTTATCTTGAGAAATATCGGGGCATAAAAATTTGTATTCTTCAACTACCCAATCTCCAACTGCAAATATTTTATTAAATCTTTTAGCAAGTTTTACCAAGGGAGTACGATACCAATCATCTTGAGGACCAAAAATATCCTCTAAGGAAAGACTCCT
>Ga0065718_1000465_pt1 | contig 38611 bp, 29 predicted proteins | sample GBSCel77sediment_2_FD_59105 | JGI IMG/M metagenome (GOLD analysis project Ga0065718, IMG submission 59105) | Hot spring sediment microbial communities from Great Boiling Spring, Nevada - cellulolytic enrichment CS 77C v3 (version 3) | ecosystem: Environmental > Aquatic > Thermal springs > Hot...
CCAATGAGCTTTTGCTGTAAACCTATGTCGGTTTTTACCCAGGAAGATTGTAATTGGATATGCTAGTGCTATTAGGATGTTCCGTGAGATTCCTGAATCGATAATTTTTAGTCCGCGTTGTGTGAGCCAAGCTGCGAGTCTGCCCGTGCTGACGAAATTTACATGGGTTGGGTCGTCAAAGAAGTTCATGGTGAAGGTGCCAACGTTGTCTCCGGGAATGCTATCAAGGGTGAGGGTTTTTGGTCGTGGCATTTCAAAATAGGCACAAGCCCCAGGTTTGAGGAGGCGTGCTACCTCGGCTAAGAGATTGCTAGGATTTTTGAGATGTTCGATTAAGTGCATACACGTGATTGCGTCCATGGAATTCGTCTGGCCAAGGTAAAAATGTCGGTTTCCAAGTCGGCTTGATGGAATGTATATTGGAATTGGGTTAAGTTAGGGTGTTTTTGGATGTCGACTGCATAGATTTTGAGGTCTGGTCGCAATTCAAGGAAATGTTTCAATGTTGATCCGTCCCAACACCCCAAGTCCAACAAATGCCCTTTGTGGGGGATTGTCATGATGAATTTGGCTCTTGGGTCGACCCATGGGATGAATTTAAGCCATTTCCAATTCATCCTGATTAGGAATCATATCTTTTGAGGGGATTTAATTCCATACAATAGTTAAGGGGTTTAGGCAAATCGGGTCTGGAAGGTCTAATGGGTGTCTTAGTTACCGTGTGGGTTCTCAATATTGATGCCTTGTTTTTGTGTTGAGTGAGGTTTATAGGCAGGGAGACTTAAGGACCGCCTGGATTAGCGATGCCGGGGCAATGGTGGTGACAGGTTCCCTTGGATGTGTTAAGGTTTAACAGTTGTGATTAAGTGCATGGGCGGTGTTGCGCAAAAACATGACTCTGGCATGATAAAGGGAAAATGAAGAAATTGGATATTCGTATGGTTTCTTTAGCGGATATTTTGACGCCGGAAACAGTGGTGCTTGACCTTAAGGGTAGTACTCGGGATGAAGTATTGGCTGAGCTAGTTGACCATATTCCGGAAATTGGAGATGATGCTGTAGCGAAGCGGCGGCTTTTGCAGGCGCTAATTGAGCGTGAGAATCTTCATTCTACCGGGATTGGGGATGGTGTGGCATTGCCTCATGCGCGAAATGCGTTAGTGGGTTTGGTGGGGAAGCCTGTATTAGTGTTTGGTCGTCATGCGTGCGGTGTTCCGTTTGATTCGATAGATGGGCAACCTGCGCGGTTGTTTTTTCTTATAGTGGCGCCTTCGGTGAGAGAGCATTTGAACCTGTTAGCGCGGATAAGTCGGTTAGTGCGCGATCCGGATTTTCGGCGGGCACTATTGAAGGCAAATACGCCTCAGGAGGTGATAGAGATTATACGAAATTCTGAGGCAAAATTTGCTGCCTCTTAGGGTAGGAGGAGGGAAGTGCAAGGCCGTGGCATGGCAAACGGAGCAGGGTTTTAAGAAGGGGTGGGGAGTTCCGTGGAAAGGTTTAAGCCGCAAGTGGGTGGCGAGTGCTCCACTTGCGGCTTTTTTAGCCATTAATTGGCTTCCGTTTTTGGTGAATTAGTTACGTTAAAGACCAATTCGCCATCTTTGAGGTCGATGTTTACGTGAGAACCGTCCTGAATTTCGCCTGCGATTATTTTTTTAGCGATTGGGGTTTCGATTGCGCGTTGGATATATCTGCGCAGGGGTCTGGCGCCGTAGACTGGGTCGTAGCCTTCGAGGGCGATATATTCGCGGGCGGCATCTGTCAAATTTAGGGTTATCATTCTTTCTGATAATCGTTTGCGGAGTTGGTCCAGTTGTAATTCCACGATTTTCTTTATGTCTGCCAGAGTAAGTGGGCGGAACAAGACGATTTCATCTACGCGGTTCAGGAATTCTGGTTTAAAGTGTTTTCGCAAGTCATTCATGACATGTTCCCTGATGTGGTCAGGGATAACCCCGTTTTCGCCCATGTGATCGATTAGGTAGGTGCTTCCGATATTGGAGGTCATGATAATGATAGTGTTTCGGAAGTTAACGGTTCTCCCATGGCTATCGGTGAGGCGGCCGTCGTCCAGGATTTGTAAGAGGAGGTTATAGACATCTGGATGTGCTTTTTCGATTTCATCGAAGAGGACCACGCTATAAGGTTTACGGCGGACGGCTTCAGTTAATTGGCCGCCTTCTTCGAATCCTACGTAACCTGGTGGTGCTCCGATCATTCGAGCCACAGCGTGTTTTTCCATGTATTCGCTCATGTCGAGGCGAATCATGTTTTCTTCGGTGTCGAATAGTGCTTCAGCGAGAGCCCGTGCTAGTTCAGTTTTACCGACTCCAGTCGGTCCAAGGAAAATGAATGATCCGATAGGGCGTTTGGGATCTTTTAGACCGGAGCGGGCACGAAGTACGGCATCGGCCACGGCGTTTACGGCATCGTCTTGGCCAACCACGCGTTTATGGAGGATTTCTCCAAGGCGAAGCAATTTTTCTTTTTCGCTTTCCAGTAGGCGAGAGACGGGAATACCGGTCCATCGCGAAACCACTTCTGCGATTTCATCGGGTGTGACCTCTTCACGGAGGAGGCGGGGTCTATTGGTTTGTCGTGCTTTTTCTTCCAGTTCGCGCAGTTGTTTTTCTAGGGCGGGAATTCTGCCATATTTAATTTCTGCTACTTTTGCTAAGTCGAATCGTCGTTGGGCCTGTTCCATTTCGATTCTAGCTAGTTCGAGTGCTTCACGGACTTTTTGGATGTCGAGGATAAGTTTTTTTTCTTGATCCCACTGGGCTCGTAGTTCATCTCGCTCGGCTCGTAGGTCTGCTATAAGCTTTTCAAGTTCTTCAAGTCTTTGTTTTGTAAGCTTCGTCTTTTTCTTTTTTTAGGGTCTTTCGCGTTCTATTTCGAGCTGCATGAGTTTGCGTTCTAGCTGTTCTAGCTCATCGGGCATTGATTCTAATTCAGTGCGCAATTTAGCGGCAGCTTCGTCGACCAAGTCGATGGCTTTATCTGGGAGGTACCTATCTGTTATGTATCGGTGGGCGAGTTGAGCTGCAGCTACTAACGCGCTGTCTTGAATTCGTACTCCGTGGTGTAATTCATACCGTTCTTTTAATCCCCGGAGGATGCTTATGGTATCTTCAACGGATGGTTCGTCGACCAAGATAGGTTGGAAGCGGCGTTCCAAAGCGGGGTCTTTTTCTATGTATTTGCGGTATTCGTCTAGGGTGGTAGCGCCGATGCAGTGGAGTTCTCCTCGGGCAAGCATAGGTTTTAACATATTACCTGCGTCGATGGCGCCTTCGGCTTTACCTGCTCCTACGACGGTGTGTATTTCGTCGATGAAAAGGATAATTCGGCCTTGTGAGTCTAAGACTTCCTGGAGTACGGCTTTGAGGCGCTCTTCGAATTCGCCTCTGTATTTAGCGCCTGCGATTAGGGCACCCATGTCAAGGGCAATGATACGTTTATCTCTTAAACTTTCGGGGACGTCGCCGGCTACGATACGTTGGGCTAGGCCTTCCACAATGGCGGTTTTTCCGACGCCGGGTTCCCCTATGAGCACAGGGTTATTTTTTGTCCTGCGTGAGAGGACTTGGATACAACGACGGATTTCGGCGTCACGACCGATTACCGGGTCTAATTTGCCTTGTTGGGCTAGTCTTGTGAGGTCCCGTCCATATTTTTCCAGAGCTTCGTAGGTATCTTCTGGATTTGGGGAAGTGACGCGTTGATTTCCGCGGACTTGCATTAGGACCTTTGTGAATGAATCTCGTGTTATTCCGAGGGACCTAAACACGCGGCCGACCCCCGTATTTGGGGGTTCATTTAGTATGGCCAAAAACAAGTGTTCTACGCTGACGTACTCGTCGCGCATTTTCTTGGCTTCCTCTTGAGCGGTGACGAGCAAGCGGTTAAGTCGCTGTGTGATGTATATGCCTTCGGTTGACGTAGTGCTGGTGGAAGCCAATTTGGGCAATTTAGACAATTCATCCTCCAACCTAGCTTTAACCAATGCAGGTGAAATATTCATGCGTTCCAGAAGTCGCGGGATTAAACCGCCTTCTTGGTTTACCAAGGCTAGTGCGAGGTGTTCCACATCAACTGCCTGGTGTTGCCATTTTGCAGTAATAGCCTGGGCTTGAGCCAGGGCAGCCTGCGATTTTTCGGTGAACTTGCTTATGTCCATAAATTTCTATTCAATGGCACGGCTTTCTTGGTCTAGAGTTTGTTGGTTCAGCTTTGAATAATATAACCCTAAATTATGTTGCGCGTATTTATCGCCTTGTCTAGCGGCTCGGAGATACCATTTGACAGCCTCTTCCATGTCCTGTGGCACGCCTAGGCCATGTTCGTAGCAATAGCCAAGGTTGCATTGGGCTGGTGCACAATCTTGTTCAGCGGCGCGGTAATACCATTTGACTGCTTCAGCGTAGTTTTTAGGTACGCCGAGTCCTTCTTGGTAGTATACGCCAACGTTAAATTGGGCTTGTGGTTCGCCTTGTTGAGCTGCTGCTAAGAACCATTTGAATGCCAATTCATAGCTTTGCGGCACGCCCTGGCCGGTTTCGTAGAGGAGGCCGAGGTTAAACTGTGCGGCAGGATCACCTGCTTCGGCGGCGCGTTGGAACCAGTATGCAGCCTGTTGGAGGTCTTGTTCTACGCCTTGTCCCAGTTGATAGCATACACCCAGATAGCATTGGGCGGTGGGGTCACCGTGCTCGGCCGCTTTGCGGAACCATTTGAAAGCTTCCTCGTAGTTAAGAGTAACACAATGTCCTGTTTGGTAGCATATAGCCAGATCTCTTTGGGCTATGGGGTCACCTGCTTCAGCCGCCTTTCGGAGTTCTTCGAATGATTTCCATATGCGTATGTTTTTCCCCATCGCCGTCTTAGTATAAAATACCTGTGAACTTAAAATTTGCCAGATCCAAATGGAGTATGTTTGTAATTTTTTCTGGAGAGAGTGATTGAGGGCCTTTTGATTTTGGTGGGCGGTGCAGGATTCGAACCTGCGACCACCTCCGTGTAAGGGAGATGCGCTACCGCTGCGCTAACCGCCCTTGTTTGCAATAACTACCGTGGCTGGGGATTTTTTTCAAGCCTCCCATTTAGTTTTGTTGTTCGTGCACTAAAAGTAGAGTGATTTATTTGCCAGGAGGTTAAAGCCCTCAGGGTGGCACACAGTCACTATGGACAAGGCTCTCGTTTTGCGGATGTGGAGGCTTTTAATCAGAGGCTTGAGTTAATTTTGTGTGGTGGTAAAAAAGAACTTAGCATGGCTGAAAAATCTGTAAACAATGTTTCGCTAGAAGTGCGGTCGTTGTTTCATCGGGCAGTAGATGCAATTGAGCGGGGAAATTACGATTATGCTATTACCCTTTTGGAGAAGGTTTTGGAACGGGAACCTACTTTTTTTGATGCACACAAGGCGTTGAGAGCAGCTCAATTGGCTCGGGCTAAATCACGACCTGGTTTTTTGAAAAAGCTTTTTAGGGGTGCAACAGTACTAGGGAAGGCACAAATATCCATTAAGAAAAATCCTCTTGAAGCAATATTGCTTGCTGAAAAGGTTTTAACCGAAGATCCGCAGAACCTCCAAGCTCATAAGATTATAGCTGAAGCTGCTTTAGAAGCGGACATGCCACAAACGGCGATTTTATCTCTTGAATATGTGTGGAAGCTGAATCCTACGGATCGTGATGTGGGACTCAAGCTAGCCGATGCATTGGCAAAGGTGGGGAGGTGGCAGGAGGCAGAGTCGATATTAAATGGACTTCAAAGGGTTTATTCTGATGATTTGGAGATTGCCCAGAAGTTGCGGGATTTTTCTGCCAGGGTAGCAATGGAAGAAAAAGGGTATGGTACATTTGGCAAGGAAGGTTCCTCTTTCCGTGCGGCTCTGAAAGATCAACATGAGGCTATTGTTCTTGAGAAGGAACAGCAGATTTCCAAGGCGCCTGATGCTGCGGAAAAATTAATTCAAGAGTATGAGAAACGGTTGCAAGCTGAGCCAGACAACCTAAGGTTAATACGGACTTTAGGGGATTTGTACGCGGAGAAAAAAGATTTTGATCGGGCATTACAGTATTACCAGCGGCTGCGAGCACTTGAGGCTGGGGTAGACCCTGCGCTTGACAAACTGATAGCTGATATTACTGCGAGGAAATATGATCAGATGATAGCAGCACTTGATCAAGGGTCTCCGGATTACGAGGTGCAGCGTGCGCAGTTGATTCAGGAGAAGCAAAATTATTTGTTGGAAGAGTGTAAGCGGCGGGCGGAGCGGTATCCTACTGATTTGCAGATACGGTTTGAGTTAGGGACGTTGTATTATCAAGCAGGTAAGCTAAATGAGGCCATACAAGAGTTTCAGAAGGCGCAGGCGCATCCGCATCGGCGAGTGCAAGCGCTTTACTACTTAGGGTGTTGTTTTTGCAGCGAAGGGGATATATGACTTGGCTATTCGGGCGTTCCAAAATGCGATAAAGGAGAAGCAGGTGTTCGACGATGAGAAGAAGGAAATTATTTACGCGTTGGGGTGTGCGTTGGAAAAGATGGGCAGAAAGGAGGAGGCGATCGAACAGTTTAAGTTGATTTATGAACAGGATATCGGGTTTAAGGATGTGGCTTCCAAGATCGACGAATATTATGGATCGCGGTCTAATTAGGGGGTAAGCAGTGGTGATGGGGAGGGCTATTAAAGTGGTTCTTGTTGGGTGAGGCAGTGGATTGCACCCAACCCTAAGATGAGGTCTCCGGCATAAATTCCGATGACCTGTCGATCTTTTACTAATTCAGAGAGGATTCCGAGGGCTGTTATATCTTTCGGGTCATTAAAAGTGGGTACCAGGAGTGCGGTATTTGTGAAGTAGAAGTTGGCGTAGCTAGCGGGGAGTCTGTATCCGTCATAATAGATTGGGCTGGGCATGGGCAAGGGTACTATTTCTGGTTTTGAACCGTCTTCGAGGCGCAAATCTTGGATTCTCTCCCAGTTTTCTGCCAAGTTACGGAAATTTGCATCTTTTGGGTTGTCTTCCTTTACGAGCACAATTGTTTTTGGGCCTACGAACCGGCATAGGTCATCAACATGGCCGTGTGTATCATCGCCTACGATTCCACGGCCGAGCCAGAAGACGTTCGTTGCGCCGAGGTAGTTACGAACCGTGGATTCGAATTCGGCTCGCGTGATTCCTGGATTACGCGGTTGAATTTTCTGGTCAAGGTAACATTCTTCGGTGGTGATAAGGGTGCCTTTACCATTTACTTCGATGCCACCGCCTTCTAAAACGAAAGGTTTTTTACCGATTCGTACATCTATTAGTGGCTTTTTTAGAAACTCGGCTGCGAAGGCTGGCACAGTAGCGTCTTTTTTCCAATTTGGATACTTGGCCCAGCCGTTGAAATGAAAATCAAGTATGGCGGTGCGATTACTCTGGGTTTCCCTTGCAAATATTGGTCCACAGTCGCGCAGCCAGGAACGATCCGTAGCTTTAACAATGAACTGCACTTTGCGGAGGTCTACCCCGGCGCGAGAAAGGTATAGCCTAGCTTCTTTTTCGCGTGACGGCGAATCCACCAGTAAACGGACTGTTTCACTGGGAGTTATTTTGCGCACGATTTCGCAAAATGTCCATTTGACAGGTTCTATTTTACCGGGCCAGTCGTTGGGGTTATGGGGCCAGCATAACCATGTTGCCCTATGCGGCTCCCATTCGGCGGGCATTACAAACTGGCCCCCGGGACTTTGTGAAGTCCGGGTTTTTTGGGCTTTTTGTTTGGTAACACCAGTTTTGCTCGCCATAAGCTTGAAAATAACTGTATGCTTGCTTCCTGTCACTTGCTGATTTTTGCGTGGGCCGTCGTAATAAATGGGTCTTCGTACTGTGGTGTGTCAACTGATATGTTGAGAGAAGAGGATGTCTTTTGCTGAATTGCTCGGCAGTGCCTAGCGTCTGGTTATTTAGAAATGCAGTTTATAATGATGATTGTCGCCGAAACCCGTACTAAGATAGAAACAGGGAGTGGAAATTGCCCACGAGGGATTTGATGTAGTAGTTTATGGGTATGTATATCAAGCGGATGGTAGTTTGGTGTCTTTTTGTGGCTCGGGTTTTATCGGCAGCGGAGCTCCGAGTTGATTTGAGTTCGGTACCTTCTGGCGGGTTACCACCAGGTTTTACCCCGGCGTTGTGCGGGGAGGGGCAAGACCCCCACTGGGTGGTTAAAATGGCAGATGATGTTGGAGTAGGTACGGAGCAGGATACACCCATAAATCAAATGACTCGTCACCGGTATGTTTTGGCCCAGGTTTCGGATGATCCCACGGATGAGCGGTTCCCGTTGTTAATTTATGAACCCCAGGTTATGTCGGACTTAGAGCTTGCGGTACGTTTGAGGGTTATCGGGGGTAAAATTGCGCAAATGGCTGGGATTGCATTCCGGCTTCAGAATCCCAGTAACTTTTATGTAATTCGGCTTAGCGTTTCAGGCCAAAATCTCAAGTTTTACAAAGTTGTGAATGGATTGCGTGGTGAACAGATTGGACCAACTTTGCCATTAACCACAGGCCGCTGGTATCAGTTGAAAATCGAGTGCAAAGGGAACCGAATAAAGGCTTGGCTAGATAATCGTGAGGTGTTGCCTGATTTGTTTGATAATACATTTGCACGTGGCAAAGTTGCGTTGTGGACAAAGAGTGATTCGATTGCTGAGTTTGCCGATTTGGAGGTGAGTTACGTTCCTATTGAATGGCCGGTGAAAAAGATCCTCAGGAATGCCTCGGAAAAGTTTGCGCGGGCGGTAGGAATCCACTTAATCGGCAGGCCTCCCGGAAGTACAAATCTCCAGGTGATTGCCACGACTGATTTTAGCCGAGATCTGAGCTCAGTGTTGAAAGAATGTGCGGAGACAATTAAAACTGGGCAGGCTTTCATTTCTATTGGGAAAAAGACCACGATTGTGCTTTTGCCCGTGCGGGATCGGAATGGGGATCCAATAGCGGTTGCGGAAATCGAATTAAAAAACGACACCAATACAAACGGTACAAAATGCGCTATCTCGTGCGATGCCCGTTGTGCGATTTATTCAATCGCATATAAGAGACGAGAGAGATCTGTATGAATGAATTTACACTAGCTGTGCGGACAGGTTTAAGGAAAGGCTATGAATGGATCTAACAGTGCTTGGTGTGTGTTGTTAACGAATCTCAAGGATTGGTTTGTATGGTTTACCATTGCCTTCGAATCCCTGCCTGCATTGTTTTGGCGGGAGGCGTGTCGGAAAACGCATTCATCCAATAGGCATGGCGTGGTATTTTTGCAACTTTTTGTGTGGGGAGGGATGGTGTGGACAATGGCGCACATGGGCTTGAGTAATCTATTTGCACAAGAACTTGGAGCAGGGCAAAAATTTTCCCGAGAACTTTGGGAAAATGGGGTTGGGATGATAGTGGAAGCACGCCGAAACGTATATTTGGGGCGATATTTAGAGGCAGAGACAATTTTTGAACAACTTATGCGTGGTCAGACGCTCCCTTATTTGTGGGCTGAAGCAGCGGATTGGTTAGGCAAGTCTGGCCGTTACAATCCGGAGGGGAAATATAAGAAGTCGCAGGCCCACCAGGTTTTATTGAGTGCAGTTAATGAGGTAGTGCTGTATGTTTCTTCTTTAGGCGGGGCAGGTGGGAATGGGACATTTGAAAATCCTTTTGGGAGTATTGAGGAGGCGCTTTCGNTGGTGCGGATGTTTAAGCGGCAAGGACGTTGGCCGATAGGTGGTGTGGCTATTGTGCTAAAGCCTGGGCGTTATTATGTGACGAACTCTTTAGTTGTTGGGTCTTCTGAATCGGGAAGTGAATTAGGGCCGTTAGTAATTAGAGGTACCAGTGTGAGGGATGTTATAGTCTGCGGCGGTATCCGAGTAACCAACTTGGTCCCGTTAATCAGCACTGGAGTAGAAGATGCTCGCGTTCGGCCGGATGTGCGGCACCGAATTTGGGTTTCGGACTTGAGTGGGCTGGGTATTTCTAACGTGCCTGGGTTAGTGTTGGGTGGGTGTGCAAGCGGACGTGGGTTTAAGACACATCCTGTATGGGAAGTGTTTTGGGATGGTATGCCATTGCCTATCGCAAGGTGGCCTAATTCGGGGTTTGCTCGAATTACAGGGGTCAATTTGCTAAAGCCGGTTTATTCGCATGGCCGTGTGGGGAGTCAAGAAGGTGTAATACATTTTAAAAGTCAGCGGGTAGTAGATTGGGCGTCAGAGTCGGAAGGTTGGTTACACGGGTATTGGTTTTGGGATTGGGCAGATTCGTATGAAAAAATTCAGTCGGTAGATGTTACAAACTATCTGATTCGCTTTGAACCACCTGTTCATACTTACGGTTTTCGGACGGGACAACCTTTTCGCGCAGTGAATATGTTATGCGAATTGGATGAACCTGGTGAGTGGTACATCGATCGTCGTAATCGTCGGTTATATGTGTGGCCGCCATCATCGCCTGCGAGAGCAGAGGTGTGGCTTTCGGTTTTTCGGGATCCGTTTATTGTGTTGAGCAATGCTAGTTATGTGCGAATTGAGACAATTACTTTTGAATATGGAGCTGGGGATGGGATTCATATTGTAGGGGGCAAGGGTTGTGAGGTGGCAGGGTGTATTGTGCGGAACTGTGGTGGTGATGGAATAACCGTACGTGGTGGAACAAATCATGTTATTCGTAGTTGCGATATTTACAATTTAGGTCGTGGGGGAGTGATTTTAGAGGGTGGTGATCGGAGGAGACTAGTGCCTGCATCTCATAGAGTGAACAATTGTTACATTCACCACATTTCTCGGATAGATCGGACTTATACGCCGGCGGTGTTGGTTAAGGGTGTTGGCCATGTAATTGATCACAACGTATTCCACGACGTTAACTCAAGTGCGTTACGTGTAGATGGGAATGACCATTTGATAGAGTTTAACGAGGTGTTTCGTGTTGTTTTGGAGTCGGATGATCAGGGGGGAGTGGATATGTGGGGCGACCCTACTTATCGCGGTGTGACTTTCAGGTACAATTACTTCCACCACATTGGAGGTTGGGCTAATCCGATGCGGGAACCAGAGTTAGGTCGTGCGGGTATCAGGTTGGATGATGCGATCTCTGGAGTGGTTGTATACGGGAATGTTTTCTTCCGGGCTTCGGCAGGGAAGCGTGGGTTTGGAGCAGTTCAAATTCATGGCGGCAAGGAAAACATTTTGGACAATAACCCTTTTTCATAGATTGTAGGGCAGCTGTAAGTCTTTCACCGTGGACCACGAATTTTTGGTTAGATTTTGTGCGTGGTAGGTTGAGCAAAGGGGACATTGATGCCCGGCTATATTTAAAGCGTTACCCTGACCTTGCTCGATTAGAAGAAGGACCGAATATAAATTTCTTCAGCCGNAACGTGGTCATTAACTGCGGTGTTTTCATTTTACGTGACGACTCCAGACAAATATGCTGTCATAACTTAGTTAGTGACAACAATCCTGGGATAGACGAAATAGCTCCTGGCACCTTTAGGATTCGACCCGGAAACGCCGAGCTTACTAAGATAGGTTTTCATCCAATTCCCTTTGACGAGATTGGTTTGTATCAGGACAGGTACCGGGTTTCAATTCCATACGATGTGATACGTGCNGCAAGGGCAGAGGGAGGACCTTCTTCACTCACTGTAAGGCGGTAATGTCCATGCATGTGTGTTATTTGCCTTCATGCGACCCCATGGATGTAAGTTTGTTGTGGCGTGCCACATTGATAGGGTTATTGAGTGTTGGTGAACCGAAGGGGTTTGGGNAGAGGTGACAATTTAATACCAGAAGTGGGACATTCCAGAGAAAAAAGAGTGGCGAAACAGGGGCGTGGCTCAATGTTTTAATCTGATTTATTTGGCGGGAGGCTAAATGAGGATTGGCAGAGAAAAGCTTGGGAATAGGTAACGGTGATTGGTCATGCGGGTTTCGCTTTCCAAGGGGTGTTTTGGGGTTTCGGTCTTTACAATTTGTAGGTTTTCCTAGGCCAAGTGATAGAGGACCCTAATGGTTTAATGAAGTAAGATCGGCTTTCGGAATTGAATGGGGCTTGGCCAGTGTCATTATAGAAGATTGTTTTGGGATAGGAATACCCTACTTCACCTCCACTCCGAAAACAGTTTGGACAACGTAGCCCAGTGCGAAGCTGAACGCTGCCACACCGAAGCTAATGACCATCATTTCTAGAAATTGGCGTAAAAATGGGCGGTCCAATGAGATTGAGACGTAAAAGTTGAATCCGGCGATTATCAGAAGAGAGAGAAGCAGCATCAATCCTAGTGCAGCCAACGGTGGTTCAATCAGGAGGTATGGCAGCACAAGGATGGTAACGGTAAGTATATATGTGAGGCCGGTATAAATTGCAGATTTAAGTGGGTTTTTCCCTAAGGATTCGGCTTTTTGTGGAGAGATATTCGGAGGCAGCCATTGAAAGTGCTGCCGCTACGCCTACAATAATTCCACTTGCAGCTATCAACCGACCGTTTTGAAGGGCAAGGGTTAATCCCGCGAGAGCCCCTGTAAGTTCTACCAGTGCGTCGTTTAGTCCAAGTACTACTGATCCCACATATTCTAGGTGTTCCTCCTCGATCATTCCAAGGAGTTTATCTTCGTGATTGGCTTCATCCTGCATGATTTCTTGCATGAATGGCAAGGCGTTGAGCAACTGTTTGTAGTTCTTTTGGGCTTGGTCTTCGCCTTTTTCCATTAACTTGAGAGCGAAGGTAAGGCTCAGAAGACGGGCAATCCAATAGAAAACCATTAGCCGTAAAAACAGTGGTTTGACATCCTGGCCGGTGACTTCACGCAATTGGTTATAGTGTTTTAATTCCTCCTCAGCAATGGAAAGCAGGACTTGCTGGTTTGTGGTATTCTTAGCATAGTTGGCTAGGCGTTTGTACAGGTGGTATTCGGTGAGCTCGATTGTTTGGTACTTGAGGATTAACGCACGGAGATCTGGCGATAAGTTGTATTCCTGTTTTTGCTTGGTCATAGTTAAGCTTAATTTACCACGAGGCCGGTTCTGGAGCACTTTGGAAACATTCCTTAGGTTGGTTTTTAATGGCCATAAATGTGCCGACAGGCCAACCCACATGTTTCGCTACGACAGCGCATTTTACTTTGAATAGGAAATAAATAGGCCGGTTAATCCCCCAAAGGGTTTCAAAATTGCCCTGGCCTTTGGNGATAATAATGTTCGCTCTCTCCCATGCTGTTTTAAGTTCTGGGGAAGCTTCGTCTAACAATATGCCTGGTGCGTCGACGCCGCTGGAAATGAGTGGTGGCGATTTCGTGGAGTCCGGCCATTTGTGCTTCTTTGATGGTAGCATCATTTAAGATAGGAGCTCCTCGGACTACTACAGTGACTTTGGCGGGTTTTATTCTTTCAATGAGCAAGCGGTCAAACACAATCTCGCCTGCGTTGTCTGCCAAGTAGAGAACTTCGTTTGCAGATTGGACCTCACGTTCGAGCTCAACCAGATCCCCTATTAAGTCTTCTTCGAGCGCTAGTTGCAGGGTGTGGCGGACAGCAGTTTCTGAAATATCGACGTTAATGCCTGAATCAATCACATTGGCGCCAATAGCAAGTCGGGCAGCCCAACCAAATGGCCATGGGGAATGTTTAATTTTGGCTCTAAATTCTTCTGCGAGTTTGAGGGCGAGGGTCATTTGCTGAAGTTTGACCTCTTGGTAAGGGTCTGGGTTATTGGTAAGTTTTTTGAGATAGCGATGGATACGGCGGGCCAGTGACGGGGGGCGGGACGTTCATATCCATGTGGCTAACCCATGAGAGTACCTCACGCAGGACGTGTTCATGGATAGCAGGATCAGACGAGCTCATTCGCGCCATTTCCAGTGCCTGCCTTAAGAAACACGGGATGCAGTCCAAGTATGTTTTCATTAGGGCTATTATTTTACATCGAATACTCCATATGATTTTATAGCGGTGATGGGCTTTTCCTTTTGCCCGGCCAATGTGCTAACTTAGATCGTGAGCTTTTAATGTGCTTTGGGAGTGAGTGCAAGTGATTTTTTTACTAAAAGACCTTGTCGTCTTGGGAGATCGGTGCCAAAATTACAAATGGATAAAGAGAGCGATCTTTGATTTTAGTGTGGCGAGGGTTAAAAGATTTTGCCCTGCCATGCGCGTGATTAAGCAACTAAGTCCTAGAACCGTACTTCGTATGAGGAGGGCTTAAAGCTCGCGGGGTGGCCGGCAGGCCTCCCATNGTAGGAGGAAGCCGAAAGCCTCGGAGCCAGCCTATACTTGTTGTTGGTGTTCGTAGGAACAGTTGCACACGGCATTGGCGGGGCTTTTTATTTATATTGGCAGGAAATTTAGGCTTTTGGGTGGTAAGGATGAGGGTTATTGTTGNTTTNCGATGGGCGANAGCGACCTTTTCAAATTGCCAGGGAATGAATCTCAGGAGGCTGCGGCTGCAGCGAAGGTGAATTCACTGCAACAGCTACCTTTAGCGGCCAGAATGCGGCCTCGCAGTCTGGAGGAGTTTGTTGGTCAGGGACATATTTTGGGGCCTGGGAAGCTACTAAGGCGTGCTATTGAAGCTGACAGGTTTCAATCGTTGATATTTTTTGGCCCTCCAGGAACTGGCAAGACTACGTTGGCTGAGATAATTGCTAAGATTTCAAAGGCAAAGTTTGTACGAATTAGTGCAGTGGAGTCCAACGTGGCAGAACTCCGTCAAGTGCTTTCTTCAGCAGCGAACCGCTTGCGTAACATCGGCCAGGCAACTATCCTATTCATAGATGAGATCCACCGATTTAATAAAGCACAGCAAGACGTGTTGTTACCTGACGTAGAAAACGGGGTGGTAAGGTTAATAGGCGTGACCACTCACAATCCGATGTTTTTTGTAAACGCGCCTTTAGTTTCACGGTCGCAGATCTTCGAGTTCAAACCCTTATGCGAAGAAGAGATTTTGGAGATACTAAAGCGTGCGTTACAGGATCCAGAACGTGGCTTGGGTCGGTTTAAGCTCACAGTTACGGACGATGCGTTGCGACATATTGCGCGAGTTTGTGAAGGTGATGCAAGAAGGGCTCTTAATGCCTTGGAACTAGCAGTGGTGACTACACCGCCCAGGCCTGATGGTGTGATTGTAGTGGACTTAAGCGTGGCAGAGGAAAGTATAACAAAAAAAGGTGGTGGTCTATGATGGAGAGGAAGATGCACACTACGATACAATTTCGGCGTTTATCAAATCGATGCGTGGGAGTGATCCCGATGCCACTTTGTATTGGTTAGCTAAGATGATTTACGCTGGGGAGGATCCGCGGTTTATAGCAAGACGAATTATGATTTGTGCAGCTGAGGATGTGGGATTAGCAGATCCTTTTGCACTTTTGGTTTCTACTGCTGCGCTTGAGGTGGCGGAGTTTGTAGGATGGCCTGAAGCAAGAATACCGTTAGCGTTAGCTGCGGTGTATGTGGCTACCGCCCCAAAAAGCAATAGTGCATACTTGGGCATTGAAGCGGCTCTGCAGTGCATTCAAAAAGAGCAGGTATTACCTGTGCCTGACCATCTCAAGGATGCAAGTTATCCTGGGGCGGAGGTTTTAGGGCACGGGAAAGGATACAAATATGCCCATGATTATCCGGGTCATTTTGTCGTGCAGGATTATTTAGGCGAAGTGAAGCATTTTTATGAACCCACAGAGGAGGGTTTTGAGAAGAAGATCAAAGAGCGGGTGCAAAAACTCAGGCAGAATTTAGACGAAGCAAAACGACGTTCCAGGGAGCAATCGTGAAACCAGATGCACAGCCTCTAAGCAAGGTCAACCTAAGGAATTTTTACAGGAGGATATTACGCGCTTTGCCGGCCAAAAAGAGGGAGCGTGATTCAGTTACCCTTTGCGAAATTATTTCTATGCTCGACGATTGGCGTCGCGCTTGTGTCGTAATGTTATACGTGGCAATGAGCGATGAACCCGATTTGACACCGCTATTTTTGTTGGGGGTTAAGATGGGGAAGGTATGTGTTCTTCCGGCTTACATTGCTACGAGTGATACGTATTGCGCACGTGNGGTTACTGATTTAANGACCCAGCTTCGCAGGGGACATCTCGGGATTCTCGAGCCCATTGCTAGTTGCCCAATTGTTGATCCTCGTGAGATTGATTTGGTGTTGGTACCTGGGTTAGCTTTTGACAGGCGTGGGGTGAGACTAGGCCGAGGAAAAGGTTATTTCGATAAATTTCTTGTTGGGTTACGTGCGACAAAATGCGGGGTGGCATTTAATGAGCAAGTAATAGACACTCTCCCTGCGGATCCGCACGATGTTAAGATGGATTTATTAGTGACACCGGCGGGGGTGATAAAGTTCTCCAAATAGGTGGGTTGAAGAGTTTAGCGTTGCCGGTCGATGATGCTAGATGGTATACCACCCTCCCAACTTCTAGGTTGGGTCCAAGGTCTTTCGGACAAATCGTCCTCTGTTGTAGCACATCCTGATCCAAGAACAGCCAGTGTACTTATTGTGATCCAGAGTAGGATTTGTAGTAACTGAACTCTGGACCGTACAAGAGTATTTAAGGTGTGACTAAATCGCCTTCGAATATTTCGCCGAATTTCCATTCTGGGATNACATTAGCGATGCAACTGTTTTTATCTACACTTTTTTACGCGTACTTTAGCGACTAGTTTCCCTTGGCGACTAATTAGGAGTTGGCTTTGTTCAACCACACCATCGTCTAGACCGACGCTTAATACCACAAAATCCCATTTTGGATCTACTGCGAGGACTCGTCCTACGACGTCGGGTGGAACAGGAGGTGTGTAGTCAGCGAGTTTGTACATGGCCAATTCATTAGTGGCCCGGTAATATTGGTACTTGAGGTGGTCGATTTGTTTAAGGAGATTAGTGTTGGTTTCTTCGAGCTTTTTGGCGTAGTTCTGCAATGAACGTATAGCATCGGGTGAAATTCCTAAAGCATCCCACTGGGCTAGTCGAGTTTGGAGGTCGTTTATTTCTTGGCGGGCGGTTTGCAATTGTTTACTTATGTTTGCGGCCTGTTCACGTTGGGCTTGTGCTTCAGCAACCGCATTATCGCGCTCGGTCTTAAGTGAGGCAACTTCGGACTCGACGGTTTTGAGTTTTTCCTTGGTTGTTTCTAGTTCAAATTTTGTTTGGGTCAGTTCTGCATCCGTGGTCTGGTATTTAGTATGCCAGTCATCTCGTTCGGCTTTGATTGTTTTAATTTTGCCGCCTATGACGACGAAGTTTAGTATGGCCGCTGCGAGTCCTAGTACGATAGCGATGATTAATGGTACCCGGAATTGCATATGTTTTCTTTCGGTTAACAGTACAAATTATCATGTGCAAACTAACCAGCATGGTTTTTTATGTCAAACTGTTTGTTAATTTTAGTCGTCCGCGAGCATGATATGGGCTCGTTTTTTGAGCTTGCTGGGATTTGTCGCACTGAACAAAGTATTTTCCGATGCGCGGATCGATCTTGATATTTGGGGGGTTGTTAGTGGGNATTTTGACGGGGTTGGTTTTGAGTGGCCTTCCCAAGGAGGTCAAGGATTACAAGCTGGCGTCGAAGCCCCTTTATCGGGATCCTGTTTATGATGGAGCGGCTGACCCTGTGGTGGTGTGGAACCCTTTAGTAAAGAAGTGGTGGATGTTTTATACGAGTCGGCGTGCTACTGTAACGAACGAACCAGGTGTAAGCTGGGTTCATGGCAGCCAAATTGGGATTGCGGAGTCAGAGGATTTTGGCGCAACATGGAGATATGTTGGTAATGCACGGGTACAGTTACCTTCGCGGTTTAAGTCTGACTCAGTTACCCTTTGGGCTCCTGAGATTATTAAAGCGCCGAATGGTGTATTCCACATGTTTATAACGGTAGTGCCGGGGATTTTTGCGGATTGGAATCATCCAAGGTCGATAGTACAGCTAACGTCTACGAACNTGATTGACTGGTCTGATGGCGAGGTTTTGGAGTTAGCATCTGATCGGGTGATTGACCCATGCGTGTTGCGCCTTCCGGATGGGACTTGGCGGCTTTGGTACAATAATGAGCGGGATAGGAAGTCAATTTGGTATGCGGATAGTACTGATCTTGTGAACTGGGTTGACCAAGGACGGGCGGTGGGTGATCAACCGGGAGAAGGCCCTAAGGTGTTTTACTGGAGGGGTTACTATTGGATGATCACAGATGTGTGGCGTGGTTTAGCTGTGTACAGATCGACTAATGCGATGGATTGGGTCCGACAGCCGTATAATTTGTTGGACACGCCAGGGGAGGGTCCTGATGATGGAGCAAAGGGACAACATGCTGATGTGGTAGTGAGTGGTAACCAGGCGTTCATATTTTATTTTACACATCCCGACGCAGGTAAACAGGGTACTGATGCTTATTCAAAGCAGCGGAGCTCGATACAAGTGGCTGAGTTAGAATACAAAGACGGTTGGCTGGATTGTGATCGAAACAAACCCACAGGCATAAGGTTACAGCCCCCGGAGTAACTGGTGTAGGTTGGCTAGTGAGTATTTTGAGGTGTGAATTGTATTCGAGTTCGTGAGTTTCTGAGAAAGTCGCGGATTTGCAATTCTGTAACGTACCAAACGCCTTGGATTTTTTTGAATTCTTTGGGTTCGAATTCCTTGATTAATTTGTTGTTTGTGTCGCGCGCTTCGGCTCTCACGATGCCGAACGTTTCTGTGTCGATCCAGGAGATGACTCGGGCGTAAGGGGAGAAAGCAGATGGGGGCGGAGTGCTTTCCAAGACATAACAGTATCTGCTGCGTCTCATTTCGCGTTTTATTAAGCGTTGATTAGCCCAGTAAAGAAACTCCAGGCCGAGGTCACCGATGTAAAAATCCGAGTTGCAGAATCTGGTCCAAAGTTCTGCTTTATTTGTTATGGGCGTAGCGATTTTCAGATCGTTAGTGGAATACTCAATGATGTATAGAGGTGGTTCCTCGCGGCTAAATATGACTTTTAACGTAAAATTGGTGGTGCACTCTGGCCATGCGATGTAGGTGCTAATCCAGTTTGTGGGGGTAAGGACAATCTTATAACGGAGTGGCACGGTTTGGGGCTTTTTGGAGGAAGAAAAGATATTAAGCGAACCTAGTTGGTCCATTTCCTGTTCGGGCTGTAAGGAATGGATAAAAGCTACTAGTTCTGGGCCAGAATTGAAGAGGATTCGATTCTGTAAATGCCCTGTATGTGGTGCTAGGCAAGTAAAGGCCATTAAGGCCAGGGTAAATATTATTGTCCGCGCAGTAAGGATTCGAGTCATGTTATGGAAGGGCGAATCTCAGAGCCTCGTTGATAGTGGAGATGAAGTGGGGTTTTACTTTGTCGTTTGACGTCAGAGGGTAGCTCTGACCATTCGGGTTTGTTTTGGTCGGGGAGTACAACGGTGGTAATACCGGCTGCTAGTGCAGCTAGGACTTTTTCTTTAATGCCACCGACTTTAAGTATTCTACCGCGTAGCGTGATTTCGCCAGTGAAAGCAACGGATGGTTTAATGGGTCGTTTTTTGATAAGGGAAGCTAATGCCACTAGAATAGCGAGGCCTGCACTTGGGCCATCTTTTGGGATAGCCCCAGCGGGGATATGGATGTGCAGATCTTTCTGTTCGAAATTTGCTAGTTCAGTTCCAGTTTCTGTGCCTCGGCTTCGCAGATAGCTTACTGCTATTTGAGCGCTTTCTTTTAAGATGTCGCCTAGTGAGCCAGTGAGGATAAGCTTGCCTGTGCCTGGCATGTGAGTAGCCTCAATTTGCAAGACTTCCCCTCCGTAGGGTGTCCAAGCTAATCCAAAGGCCAATCCATAATCTTTGACAGCGAGGAAATCAGAATCTGAGTACGGAGGTAAACCGATCAGCTGTGTTAGGTCTTCGGCTTTAAAGACTATTGGTTTTTTATTTGCCTCACCGGAGACAATCTTACGGGTTGCCTTTCGCAACAGAGTGGCGATTCCGCGTTCTAATTGGCGGACACCAGCTTCTTTAGTGTACTCCCGGATTAGGCGTCGGAGAGCAGACTGGTGAATTTTAACGCTGTTGCGTTGTAGGCCGTGCTCATGTATTTGGCGTGGTATCAAGTATTTTCGGGCGATTTGGAGCTTTTCATATTCTGAGTAGCTGGGGATCTGGATCACTTCTAACCGATCACGTAAAGCTGGGTGGACTGGTTCGAGCCAATTAGCTGTAGTGATGAACAACACGCGTGAGAGATCAAATGGAATATCTAGGTAGTGATCCACGAATGCGTGGTTTTGTTCTGGGTCGAGGACCTCAAGGAGAGCGGCGGCTGGATCGCCTCTGAAATCGGTGCCGATTTTATCGATCTCATCGAGCATGATGACTGGGTTGCGGGTTTGTAACCGACGAAGGATTTGTATAATGCGCCCTGGCAGGGCTCCTACGTAAGTGCGTCGATGCCCCCGAATTTCGGCTTCATCACGCACGCCTCCAAGAGAAAACCTAGCAAATTTACGGCCCATCGCCTCGGCTATACTTTTACCAAGGGATGTTTTACCCACACCAGGTGGTCCTACAAAGCACAGGATAGGGCCTTTGATTTCCTTGCGTAGTTGGAGTACGGCCAAAAAATCAAGTAAGCGTTCTTTTACTTTTTCTAGTCCGTAGTGATCGCGGTCGAGTATTTTTTGGGCTTCTTTAAGATCGAGCCTGTCTGGGGTCTCTTTTTCCCATGGGAGGTTTAGTATCCAGTCTAAGTATCCGCGAATCACAACGAATTCCGGTGTGGTGGGAGGGATTTGTTTCAGGCGTTCTAACTCTTGTTTAGCCACCTCTTTTGCTTCTGGTGGCATGGGGGTTGTGTTGATTTTTTCTGTCAGTTGGCGGATTTCTGGGGAAATCTCACCTTCGCCGAGTTCACGTTGTATAACGCGGAGTTGTTCTCGAAGGAAATAATCGCGTTGGGTTTTTGAGAACGTACTTGCGACTTCGCTTTGAATTTTGATTGTTAGCTTTAATATTTGCTGTTCTCGATGGAGCAACGGCAGCAGGTATGAGAGCCTGGCTTTGACAGAAGGCGTTTCTAGGAGCTTTTGCCTCTGTGGCAAATCCAGTTTAAGTGTCCAAGCAATCAAGTCTGCTAATTGTCCCGGCCGCAATTGTTCAAGGTTTGCAGTTTTCTCATGTTCGCTTAGAGTGGGTGACAGTTGGATTATTTCCTGGAATAAGGTTTCTGCGTTCCTGACTAGTGCTTCCAATTCAACGCTGTCCTCTTCAAGGTCTTCTAAGATAGCGATGCGAGCTACTAGGTAAGGTGATTCCGACACATACTCAACAATTTTGACTCTTATGAGGCCCTGTACTAAGATTTGTGCGGTGTTAGTCGGGGGTTTTGAGTAATTTGAGCAACCGCACAGCACATCCGACTTGGTATAAATCCGATGGGCCGGGTGTTTCGACGTTTTGGTTTTTTTGCAGGACAGTAGCAAGGATTTGGTTGGTGGAAGCGACGTCGTCTACCAAACGTATACCAGCGGGTGTGTCAATAAGTAGTCTAACAATCTGGCCTGGGAAGATTACATAGTCNGCTAGGCCTAATACTGGTAGTTTGTCGGGTATTGGTAGTGTGGGACGCCCTGGAACCTNACCAGATTTAGTTGAAATTGATACGCTGACCTCATCTGCTGGTGGGTCTAGTTCGATTTGTAATGGATTAATTTGTTCGAGCGGCGCCACGGCGAAAGTATCGGATTACCAAAGGAACCTATTTTTTAGTTGGTGATTTTTTGGTTTTCCGGTTTTTTGGTGTAGTGCTGGGAAGTGGTGGTACGCTGATTTGCAGAAAACCGTTTACGTAGACTGCTTTTGCCATAGTTAGGTCGTACCCCGGGGGTAATTCAACCACGCGTTCGAACGGTCCATAGCTGATGTTCATCATAAGAAACCGGCAACCTGGGGGTCGGCATATGTCGGTGCGATATCCGCGTATCCGTATGATGCGTTCCCCTTCAATGAGTACTTCAAGTTGGTCGCGCTGGAGTCCTGCAATCTCGGCTTTGATTACAAGGCATTGGTCGGCCACGTAAACATCCACATTTGGTTCCCAGACGGGTTGAGCTGGTTCCACCTTCTTTGTGAGGTGGTTGTTGGATTGTGGTGATGACGCTGATCGCTGCGACATGCGTTTAGAGAATTAGAAATGATTTAGGGTTGGTCTAGGCGGACACCAATTTTTTTGATTGCACTTTGTGTTCTCGGCTCGATGGGTTTTCCCAGCGTATGTGCATTTTGTGAAGAGCATTTTGAAAATGGGCTGTTCCATATTTAGTTTACCGCGCTAACAAGGTTCAACATACACCCAAACTTGTTTAGTTCAAGGGGCCATTTGTCTTAGATCTGGCATGCATGTTACCGTTTCTTCGTTATACGCTCCCGCGCCAGTTCCAGTATACGCCGCTCTTGTTCCGTAAGGCTTTGGATGCCATGGGTTGCAATTTTGTCCAAAATCGGATCGACACTTTTTTCTAGTAGCTCTTCTGGTGGAATATTGTCGATGTCGTGGATTGATATAGTTGTATTTTGTTTTTTTCCCGCCGAGGTAAAAAGTTCCTGGGATATATCCAACGACGCAAAAAAGCAATGATAGTGGTTGCAGTTAGCCCATTTAGAATCGCTTTTGCATAGGCTATGCCGAAGAGCATCCCTCCAAGGTGTGCGGCGTGTGCGATTGAGCTTGACGTATCAAGCATTCCCCACAACGCCAAAACGATTTCAATCCAAAGAAGATACCATGCGCGAATGGTCACGGGTATGACGAAAAATACTAAGACTGTGATGGATGCGGTTGAATTCAGTATTGCGTAGGCAGCAACAAGCCCAAACACTCCAGCAGAAGCGCCCACTACATGTGTGTTTTGGATACCTATAAATGGTATGTAGGCCCGAAAGTGTCTCGAAGCANACCACCTGCAAATCCACTTCCTAAATAAATGGTGAGGAAACGTTTGGACCCGCATTGTTCTTCGATAGCGCGGCCAAAGAAGTATAAGCCTATCATGTTGAGGGTTAGGTGAACCAAACCCCCATGTAAAAATTGATAGGTTAAGAGTTGCCAAACTCGGCCACAAAGCAACGCGGCAGGCATGAGTGAAAGGTAGTCGTCGATAACGAATCGGTACTGGGTACCGCTTACTGCGACTTGGACAAGGAAGGTGATTATGTTGGCGGCAATAATAACGGCAAACCAGGGTGCTCTAAACACCCGGTGCCTTTTTGAAACAGGCCAATGCATATAGTCCCGTTCCGAAAGCATCGTAGCAAAACCAAAGTATACTAGATTGCGGAGGGTAGCAATTGCTAACAAGGTGAGTGTACATTTTTGAGCATGAGTAGGGGGGCATGGGTTATAGTTGAACAGGAATTTTTTGGGTTGGGTGTGTTGTNCTTGCTTTTCCTCGGTAGATGCGGAATTTAAATGGCTTGAAATTCACGAGGTTCTGTCTATAGTCAATTCTTTAAATGGGCAAAGCAATTTTGATGCTAAAAGACGGCACGTTCTTCGTAGGCGAAGCTTTTGGGGCTCGGACGGAGCGGGTGGGTGAAGTGGTCTTTAATACATCGTTGACTGGGTACCAGGAGATACTTACTGATCCTTCATACAAGGGGCAGATAGTAGTGATGACCTACACTGAGATTGGCAATTATGGCGTAAACGACGTGGATACTGAGTGTGAATCTGGGCCTCAAGTGGAAGGTTTCGTGGTAAAGGAGNGTTCTCGGATCTACAGTAATTGGAGGGCAAGAAGGTCGCTGGATGAATACTTGAAAGCGTATGGTATCCCAGGCCTNTATGGCNTAGATACCCGCGCGCTAACTAGGCATCTAAGAACATATGGTGCGCAGATGGGAATTATTTCTAGTGTGGATACTGATCCGCACAGTCTCTTAAGTAAGGTTAGAGCTCACCCTGATATTTCGGAGTTAGATCTTGTAAGCCGGGTAACGTGTCGTTCCAGGTTCACGTGGGAGCAGGGGGTTTGGACTTGGCCCGATGGTTTCCTAACTCGGCCGAACGATGGTGTACACGGGCGGTGTCTCACGCTTGTGGTATACAATTTTGGTGTTAAACTGAGCATTCTCCGGAATGCGTATCAGGTTGGGTTTAAGGTTGTGGTGGTGCCAGCCGATACCCCACCTGAGGCGGTTTTAGAAATGAACCCAGATGCAATTTTGCTGAGTAATGGNCCGGGTGATCCTCAAATGGTTCGACAAGGGATCGAAGCAGCACGTAAGTTAATTGGCAAAAAGCCTGTGTTTGGGATTTGTTTGGGGCATCAGATTCTGGGTTTGGCTTTGGGAGGGCGGACCTATAAATTGAAGTTTGGCCATCATGGGGGTAATCATCCGGTAAAGGATCTTAAAACGGGGAGGGTTCAGATTACTGCGCAAAACCACAACTACTGTGTCGATGTAAAGAGTTTGAAGGATCAGGTAAGGCTTACTCATCAAAGTTTGTTTGACGGTTCGGAAGAGGGCATGGAGCATGTTGAGTACCCGGTTTTCTCGGTTCAACATCACCCTGAGGCAGGACCCGGGCCGAATGATGCTCGGGACTTTTTCACTCGTATGTATGAAATCACATTAAAGCAGACCACACAGTAACAGAGGAGGTCGACTATGTTGCGGCCGGTGACAAGTGAAAGTTACAGGTTGTTGCATCCGAAATTGGTTTGTTTTCTGACAAGTGTTGATAAAAGCGGCAAGGCCAACATTATGCCTTGCGCGTGGGTCAGTCCTGCAAGTGAAGAACCCCCAATGGTTATTGCCTTTGTCGCTAAGACGCACTACACAGCGAGGTTGATTAAGATGACAAAGCAATTTGGGTTATCGATTCCCGATGCTTCAATGGAGAGAGCGATTTGGGTTACTGGGTCTGTGTCGGGTAAGGATGTGGACAAGTTTGCGAAGGCTGGATTACAGCAGCTGCAGGCCAAAAAAGATCAAGGTTCCTATGGTTGCAGGGTGTATTGGGTACCTGGAGTGCACTTTGGCGAAGGTGGTTGATGCAGGTGAATGCTATGGTTTTCTAGGGGTTGTTGAGACTGCGTATGCAGATAACGAGGCTTGGCAAAACAAGCTTTGGGTAGAATCTCGCAGCCCGGTGTTGCACCTAGGCGGAAAGAAATTGGTAACGTTTAAAGGTTGATGGCGTATGGTTCAAACTGGCGGCCATGAGGAAGGGATTAATCCCTTGGCCGCCAGATTTTTATACCAGTAAAGGGGAAAACGATGCCAAAGCGTACAGACATAAAGAAGATCATGATAATTGGGTCTGGCCCAATTGTTATAGGCCAGGCATGTGAATTCGACTATTCAGGTACGCAGGCTTGTAAAGCCCTTAAGGCAGAAGGGTACAAGGTGGTTTTGGTGAATTCGAATCCAGCCACCATTATGACGGATCCAGGGATGGCTGACGCTACATACATAGAACCTCTTACAATTGAATCTGTGGCGGCAATAATATCTCGGGAACGTCCGGACGCATTGTTACCTACGATGGGTGGTCAGACGGCTTTGAATTTGGCGGTGGCCTTGGATCGGGAAGGGATCCTTAAGATGTACGGGGTAGAGTTGATCGGGGCTAGTCCTGAAGCGATTAAGAAGGCAGAGGACCGGGAATTGTTCAAGCAAACTATGCTTTCAGTGGGGCTGCAGGTCCCCAAGAGTAAGGCGGTTACTTCAGTAGCGGAGGGTTTAGCTGCGGTCAAAGAGATAGGTTTCCCAGTCATTTTGAGACCTGCATTTACGCTTGGTGGCACAGGTGGCGGGGTGGCTTATAATGTCGAGGAGTTTGCAGTTCTTCTAGATCGCGGGTTGAAACTCAGCCCTGTGAGTCAGGTCCTAATAGAACAATCGGTACTGGGCTGGAAGGAATATGAATTGGAAGTTGTTCGGGATCGAGCTGACAACGTTATCATTGTGTGTTCGATAGAGAACTTTGATCCGATGGGTGTACATACGGGTGATTCCATAACAGTGGCTCCTGCTCAGACGCTGACAGACCATGAGTATCAGCGGATGCGTGACGCGGCGATTGCGATAATCCGAGCAATTGGTGTAGATACAGGGGGATCTAACATCCAGTTCGCCATTAATCCTGAGAATGGGGAAATGGTTGTGATCGAAATGAACCCGCGGGTATCGCGGAGCTCTGCCCTTGCAAGTAAAGCTACGGGGTTTCCAATTGCTAAGGTGGCTGCGAAACTCGCAGTAGGATACACGCTCGATGAGCTGAGTAACGATATTACTAGAACAACGCCGGCATCGTTTGAGCCTACCATTGACTATGTGGTTACCAAGATTCCCCGTTTCACCTTTGAAAAATTCCCTGAGGCTGAGCCTGTTTTAACAACACAAATGAAGTCGGTAGGCGAGGTAATGGCGATCGGCCGAACGTTCAAAGAATCGCTGCACAAAGCAATTCGGAGTTTAGAAACCGGCATGTATGGATTCCCTGTTATAAGGGCTTCCAATGAGGAGATAGAACGCAGGCTCATGNTCCCCAACCCTGACCGCCTTTACTATATAGCCCAGGCATTAAGGAATGGGTATTCGGTCGAGAAAATTTATTCTCTTTCGAAAATAGATCCCTGGTTTATCCAACAAATTTATGAGCTGGTGGAATTTGAAAAAAGGCTAGTGGCGGGAGACCTTACAGAAAATGTATTAACTCTTGCAAAGGAGTTGGGCTTTTCGGATAAGCAGATCGCGACGTTGACGGGGTGGCAGGAACATGAAGTACGCGCTCTCCGGTACAAGTATGGAATAAAGCCGCAATACAAGCTTGTGGATACTTGTGCCGCGGAATTCGAGGCTTACACACCTTATTTGTACTCTTCTTACGAACGACCGTTTTTCAGGGTAACGTCCAGTGGAAAGATCCAGGCTTGCAGAGATTCTGAAGTACCACCCACCGATAAGCAAAAGGTTATCATACTTGGTGCCGGTCCTAACAGAATTGGTCAAGGTATTGAGTTTGACTATTGTTGTGTACATGCGGTATTTGCTCTGCGCGAACTTGGAATCGAAACGGTCATGATTAATTGTAATCCTGAAACGGTCAGTACTGACTACGACACTGCTGACAAACTATATTTTGAACCGCTTACCTTGGAGGACGTGGTTGCATGTGGTGGAGCGAGAAAATCCTTTAGGGGTGATGGTACAATTTGGGGGGCAAACGCCTTTGAAGTTAGCAGTTCCATTGCAACAATGTGGGGTAAAAATCTTGGGTACGTCCCCGGAATCGATTGATATTGCTGAAGATAGAAAAAAGTTTAAAGAACTTTTGGATAGGCTCGGACTTTCTCAACCAGAAAGTGGGACGGCGACCTCCATTGATGACGCTTTGGTAGTAGCTGAGCAACTTGGATATCCCGTTTTGGTTAGACCTTCGTATGTATTGGGTGGCAGGGCTATGCAAATCGTGTATGATCGAGATGCTCTTGTAGAATTTGCTGAACAAGCCATTAAGGTCGCCCCTGAATACCCAATTCTTATCGACAAATACCTTCAAGATGCGATCGAGGTAGATGTAGATGCGCTTTGTGATGGCACGGATGTTGTTATAGGTGGTGTGATGGAACATATTGAAGAGGCCGGGATCCATTCAGGCGATTCTGCATGCTCATTGCCGCCTTATTCGTTACCCACGGAAGTCGTTTCGGAGATCAAACGGCAGACCAGGTTGCTTGCACTTGCGCTAAAAGTCGTCGGCCTTATCAATATTCAATTCGCTGTAAAAGATAAAAAGGTGTATGTGCTTGAGGTGAACCCCCGGGCTTCTCGGACCGTGCCATTTGTTAGCAAAGCCACTGGATTGCCCATGGCGAAGATAGCTGCAAAGCTAATGGTAGGGCACACACTCCGTGAACTAGGAGTGGTTTCAGATCCACAAATCCAACACGTTGCCGTAAAGGAGGCGGTGTTTCCCTTCGATCGTTTTCCTGGAGTGGATACAGTACTGGGCCCGGAGATGAAGTCCACAGGCGAGGTAATGGGCATTGATGCTGACTTCGGGTTGGCATATGCTAAGGCTGAGATAGCTGCAAATAACCCGATCCCCACCAAGGGCACGTTTTTCATTAGTGTTCGCGATGAGGACAAGCCGAAGATTGTCACACTCGCCCGGAAGTTGAAGGAGCTGGGATTTGAAATTGTTGCAACTCGCGGCACAGCATCATTCTTACGGGCAAATGGGGTGGATGTTAAGTCAGTTGACAAGTTGCAAGAGGGCCGGCCAAACGTACTTGATTATATAAAGAACCGGCAGATTGATTTCATAGTTAACACGGTAGGTTCCGCACGAGCCAAGCGGGATTCTATGTACATTCGTCGCAACGCTTTGCAGTACGGGATTCCATACACCACCACTATTGCGGGGGCATATGCCACAGTGCGTGCAATTGAATCGTTAAGGAAACGTCCTTTTACAACTAGGCCTATTCAAGAGTATTACGTCGTGTCTTAGTCTCTTTAAACCGCGGGTAAGTTAGGTTATAAGGGCTGCTGCCATTTGGTCGAAAGGTTAAACCGGATTGAGAATCCTTAAGAGGTTGGTTGTGCAGACGGGTAGTAGAGGCACCGTCAACAGTGGCGAAGTTTAGATTTGCACGCAAGAATTGAAAACCGTCGTAGGGTGTTTTTTGAGAACGACCATTGGTGGGCACATGCCGAATGGGAAAACTGCGGAGGGCAGTTTTGCAAGGCTGTGTGGTAAAAACGCGTAAGCAATTGCGGAATGATTTAGGTTTAGCGGGCCGTATTAATTTATATGTCCAGGTCTTGGGGTAGTCGACAAAGTTTTTAGCTACGGCAATTTAAAGTAGTGTAAAACAGCTTGCCAAAGGGCGATGGGGAAACTTAAAATTTTGCTATGTTATTGTTGCGTATATCCAAGTATTTAGGATTAGTCAGTGTTGTTATCCTATCCAATTGCGTGTTTGCTGCAGGAGATTATCGCGTGTGGTTTGATTCGCCGGCTACCTCGTGGAACCAGGACGCTTTGCCAGTAGGTAATGGGCGAATTGGCGCGATGGTTTTTGGATCCACCACTGCTGAGCAAATCCAGTTTACTGAGGAAACTCTCTGGACTGGACAGCCACATGACTATTCCAATCTCGGAGCTTCCAATTATCTTCGCCAGTTGCAGGCTTATATATTCGCTACTAATCAGACGGATTTTTGGTCTCTTGCTTCTCAAAAGTTCATGAGTGTGCCTCTTAGGCAGTGTGCATTCCAACCAGGTGGTACACTTGAATTGGCGTTTCCGCATAAGGACCCCAGCAATTACGTAAGGGGGTTGGACCTAGAAACGGCCATTGTTACAGTGGAATACACTTATGCAGGGGTCAGGTATGTGCGCCGGGTTTTCGCAAGTTACCCAGACAATATATTGGTGGTGCGTTGCGAAGCTAATTCTCCTGGGAAGGTGAGCTTCACAGCTAAGCTGACGACACCCCATGCAATGTGTACGAATTCGTTTGAGGGGAATGATTTAGTTTTAGACGCGGGGATTTCGAAAGCAGCCAATGGGTTAAATAGTAAGGTTTGGTTTCGTACTCGGGTCAGGTTTATTTTGGAGGGTGGCTCACTTATTAAGGGTGATAAAACGGTAACAGTTACCAACGCTAATGCGGTGACGATATTGCTAGTGGTGGGGTCGAATTTTGTTTCTTTTGAGGATGTAAGTGGTGATCCAGTTGGCCGCACGACCGAGTTTCTGAGGGCTGTCGAGGGAGTTAGTTATGCACGACTTTTGGAAAGGCATTTGGCGGATTATCAACCGTTGTTTAGAAGGGTTACGGTGGATTTTGGTTTTACTTGGAAAACTAATTTACCCACGGGCGCCAGGATAAAGCGTGTTATTGGAGGGGGACGATCCAGGCTTGTTTGCGTTGTATTTGCAATTTGCGCGGTATCTGATGATTTCTGGATCTCGACCAGGATGTCATCCGCTAACGTTGCAAGGCAAATGGAACAATGTGACTAATCCTTCCTGGGAAGGCAAAATGACACTCAACATTAACCAACAAATGAACTACTGGATAGTGGAACCGGCTAACTTGAGCGAATGTCATGCGCCGATGTTTGACTTAGTGAAGGATTTGATGATTAGCGGGGCACGTATAGCGCGGAATCACTATAATGCGCGTGGTTGGGTAGTTCACCATAATACGGATTTATGGCGTGGAGCAGCGCCTATTAATGGAAGGGACGGGTTGTGGCCCACGTGGGAGTGCGTGGTTGTGCCAGCATTTATGGGAGCACGTTTTTGTACACCGGAGGACACAAATTTTTTGATCAAGACGGCATACCCAGCGATGAAATCTGCCGCCGAATTTTACTTAGATTTTTTGGTTGAGCATCCGGGTTATCCGGGATGGTTTGTAACGTGCCCATCGTATTCGCCCGAGCACGATCATCCAGTATTTGGTCCGAATGTGGCAGGGCCTACGATGGATAACGAATTAATTCGTGCCCTTTTCAAGAGTATATTAGAAGCGGGTCGCATTGTTGGTGAGGATGAGTCATTCTTAAGAGCTGTATCAAACATGTTGTTGAAATTACCACCCCTTCAAATTGGGCGTTATGGGCAATTGCAGGAATGGTTGGAAGACGTGGATAGGCCCAACGATACGCATCGGCACTGTTCGCATTTAGTTGGGTTATATCCGGGGGATTCAATCAGTCTTTTTGACACTCCTGAATTGGCGATGGCTGCTAAAGTATCGGTTGATTGGCGTGGGTACATTTTTGGCGATAAGGGGTGGGCCAAGTCATGGCGTGCGTGTCTTCGGGCACGGCTTGGCGATGGTGAAACTGCATATTTGCATTTGACGAACTTGATAGCTCAAAACCTTTCCTCGAACATGATGTTTACCGACATACCAAACAGGCAAGTTGATGGTACCTTTGGTGCCGCCGCAGCTATGATCGAGATGATCCTGCAGAGTCATCGAGGCGAAATCCATTTATTGCCTGCGCTGCCTCGTGCTTGGACGAATGGGATTGTAAGGGGATTGCGGGCCCGGGGAGGTTTTGAAGTAGACATAGTTTGGACTAACCATAAGTTATCGGAGGCGCGGATTACCTCGTTATGGGGAACAACCTGCTGTGTCCGCTCTAAATGGCCGATCGAGGTCCGACACGGTAATGAGTATTTGTATGTTGAGATGGTGAAGCCTGGCGTTTGGAAGTTCCCTACCACTCCAGGCAAGGTGTACGTGGTAGAACCAGCTGTGGTTTATGAGGTTGAGCATAGTGCAATTGTAAAGGTGGAGGGAGGCTCGACGTTGGTGATAACCAATGCAGCGTTCAGTAATCAACGTGGTCTCCGACTGTCGGCATCTGACTTTGCTGCGAGTTTTACACTGGGGTTCACGAACCTACCTCCAGGGGACTACACGGTAGTGCTTGGGATAAATCGAACAAGGCAGGGTGGTCGGTTTCAAGTTGGGATTGGTTTGGATCCTGGTGTTACTAACCGTTTGCCGGGGGTTTTAAATGCTCATTGTGCCACTGGGTTTGTGTATGTTTTACCCACCATATTATTCACCGAGACTAACAGGTTTGATTTCTGGACTAACATGTTGGAAGAGGTTGAACTCGTTCCTATCCGGATTCCCTCCAACGCTGTGTTATATCTGAAGTTCTGGCCGGAAGGTTTAACAGGTTCGACTAACTATGATTTAGAGTTGGACTATGTAAGACTCCATCCCGTGGTTCGCCGTCCAAAAATAACGGCAGCTTTGGACCGGAGTGGATATATCTTGAGTTGGCCGGAGCACGCGAGGTTTTGGCAATTGAAACACAGCACAAACCTTTTGAGTGAAGTATGGCAAGCTTGTCTGGTACCAGTAACAATGGTTGGGGGGGAGTGCCGGTTAGTTATTGAACCTTCTATGCCCCCGGTGTTTTACAGGCTTGACTCGATACCATAGGTAGATTGGGGATGGGTTATCCGTAAGGGGAGAAAGTTCATTAAGCCCTAAGTGGCCGATGTGAGTTTCAAACAATTGTTTTTGCTGTTTGGGAGCCGATTTCTGGGCAAGCAAGGTACACAGTTCGGTTCCCAGGTGCGCTAGATATTTGATGTCCCGTAAGTTTTGGTACCCGGCACGGTATAATTTTTGAGTGAACAATTAGGGGTTCATAAACCGCAATAGCTAAAGCCTATGCGTATTAAAGCAACTGATTGGTCGTGTCATTTTGCCAGGCGGTAGAATATGGATGGATAGTTTGTGAATGGCAATGTGAGTTGCCATTTGTCGCGGTATAGTCTGAGCTCGCCTCCAGCGACGTCTTCCCATTGGCCCTGGGTGAGGTTGGTGCGGTATTGTAATCTAAAGTCCACGTTTACGCCTGGCCATGAGAAGATGAGGTTGGTTTTGTCTACTTCGATCTGCACAATGGGAGCTGGTGGGGAATAGGAAAGATAGCCGTAGAACTCTAATTCAGCTACGTTGCCCCAACTTGCGTCTGGTGCGAGATAGCGCACATACCGGAAAGCGGAGGAGTTAGTAACAATCAACTCAGTAAAGGTACCTGCGGGTGGGGCCATGGTTACAGTGCCCAATGTAACTGCATCACTAAAGTCTGGTCGATTCGCGCCTTGGAATATGCCACCTACCATTCGTGCCTCGAAACCTGCCCGAGGGCAATAATTGATCTTGGTGATTACGTTGCTTACACCTGGCCCGAAATCGAGTCCAACCCAGTCACCGTTACCAGGATCTGGGGCGTCGAAGAACGTAGTTAGATCATTGTCAAATACCTTTTCGATTGTATTACCTGAATTGTTCCATGAACCGGGGGTACCGATAATCCTACCTGTAAGTTTTGGGAACTGGACCGCGGCTTCTGGGCTATTAGTTTCAATTCCTCCTACCAGGGCACTTACGACGTAGTAATAGCCTTGTGTGACAGAAGTTACGTAATCTGTCCAATTTGTGGTTGTAAGGCCGCTTGCGAGGGGTACATATGGCCCAGCCCGATTTGTTGCTCGTTTAATGGTGTAACTTGCAGCGCCAGGCACTGTATTCCAGGTAAGATTTATTTGGACGGAGGAAACTGCGATTGGGGTTACTTGGATCAACGGCGGAGGCCAGCCCGGCAGGCTGACATTGTCGAATTTGGCCGTACACAGTGCGGAGTTGTTGTGTGCGGTGACTGCCAGGCCCACATAGGCTGTTGAAATGTTAGTCAAAACCACGCTTCCCAATGTACTCCAGCTGATCCCATTAGGTGAACGATATGCTGTGAAAGTATCGCCGTTGCGCACCAACCTAACCCAGTAAGGCGCACTGATGCCTGTGACGTTAGCGAAGTTACATCCGCCTCCTGGGCTTGACCGGTATTGGAATGTGACTCCATTTCCGGGTGTGACCGCTACTAGTGCATTTACTGCTCCAGGATCCAAGCTTTGGCGGATCATGACACCAGCTTTTGACCACGGATTCACGTTTTGAATAGAAACGACCCTTGCGGTGATGCTAAAGTTGGTGCTGTTGGTCACTATGTAGACGAATCGGAATGCATCCGCGGTGTTCCATATATCATCGCCCGAGCCAATCACTGTGAAGACACTGTTTGTGTAAATGGCGCTGCCTGGTAACCCAACTGTCCCGATGTCTCGGCTAGTCCACGGTAACGGTACGCCCGATAGAGGAGTTGCGCCTAACCTCTAAGGAGTCTGGGCTTTCACCAGCTAGTTCGTTCACTGCCGACACAACATAGTAGTATGTAGTCATAGCGATTACTGCTCTATCTGTGTAATTGGTGGTAGTAACAACTGCAATGGTGGTGTACGGGCCCCNGCCTCGTTGTAGCACGCTTCACATAATAGCAGGTCGAATTGCTTGAGCTAGTCCATGTTAAACGCACTTGCTCTATGTCCGCTGTGGCTTGGACAAATGCAGGAGTTGTGGGGTAAACCGGCGTCCAATTTGGTCCTGATACATGGTCGAATGTTGCGCTACAAAGTGTGTACAAGTTGTGGCTGCTGAGTGCTAAGCCAACATAGGTTGGAGTGGGCATTGCGAAGGTTACACTTCCGAGTTGTGTCCAATTTGTCCCATCGGTCGAGTAATATCCTGCATAGGTATTGCCGTTTCGTGATAGTTTAAGCCAACATGGTGTGGTTGGCCCAGCTGCATTTGCGGTGACGGTGTTGCCACCTGTGGTTAAACGATATTGCCACACGACGCCATTGCGAGGGGTTACACCAATGAATACATTCGGTGCGTTTGAGGTTAAGCTTTGGCGGATCATGAGTCCGGCTTTAGACCAAGGGCTTATGTGATTTTCGAAGGGAGGCGACTCGAGCAATTATTGTGCAGTCGCCAGTAGCTGGTAGATGGACGAATCTAAAGGCGTCAGCGGTCTGGGCGATGTCGGATCCTGACGCTATTACAGTAAACACACCATTTGAGAACATTGTCCCACCGGATAAACCCACTGGGCCAATGTCTTGGGTGAGCCATGGTGATGGTAGATTGACTTTAGGAGTGGCACTTACTTCAGCTGAGGGCGAACTTTCACCGCCTAAGTTTAGTGCCGAGACGACGTAATAGTAGGTCGTTCCGCCGACTACACTGGTGTCGTTGTAGTTGGTGCCTGCGACATTGGCAATTGTGGAATAAGGTCCACCACTTGTTGTAGATCGTTTTATCCTGTAGCTAGTGGCATTTGGTACCGCTGGCCATCGGAGTGTTACACGTTCTATGCTGGAGGTAGATGTAACACTAGTGGGTGCTGCGGGAGGCAGCACTGGTGAAATCGGACCACCAAACTTCCACCAGTTGAGATTGAACAGGTAGCCACTAGGGCCCAGTAAATTTTCAAACCACAGATTATCGAATGCCCGAGACGCTGGTTATTGGGCATGAAACAGTTGTCCAAGTTTGCCAACCGCCTGTATTGGGCACAGTGCAAGTTCCCAGCAGAGTTCCATTTGTGCTAGTGAGTCGAATTTCTATGGTACCACCACTTGTTGCTGAGGCTACACGGGCTATAAAGCTAGTGGCTCCCGTTCCGAAATCGACATTGTTGTAGATTGCATATGATCCATTTTGAATGAAGCCAATGTTTTTCCCGCCTTCGCTGCAGGTTTCAGGAGTTACACCTCGTCGTTGGTCATAGTCCTCTGCTTCGTTTTGTGTGTACGCAGAGCGTGGGATTGGGGGATCACTTATACCTGCGGCATCTGCCATTAGAAGAAAGTTCCAGAAGTGTGGGCGCCAGACCTCGCCAGCCCAGTGGCCGGCATTTTTGATGGGCCACCATGCATGGGGGATACCGTTTGAAACACAATAGTTATGGGCGGCTTCGCTTGCGCTGTATAGGCTGTCGGCTGTACCGCATGCGATTAGCAAGGTTTTCAGTTTTTTGTTTTGCTTCAGCACCACCGTTCGGGAACAACGTACTATCTGCAGCTTTGTTAGGGGCGGCTGATGAAGGTGCCAGGTGCTGAAAAGTATCCAGATTAGCGCAGCCCACGTTGAAAGCGTAACCGCCACCCCATGAATATCCATAAATGCCACGGTGTGCAGCATCCCCGTAGGTAGAATACCGCGATTCAACAAATGGGATAGCGTCGTTAAGTGTCATTCCTGCCACATCACTCCAAGTGCCTGCGAACTGATCATCCAGGGCAACTATAATCACGGGTTTGATTTTTCCCTCGCCAATCAAGTTATCAGCTACGACGTTCGCGTATACATTCCAGCTAGCAAAGATTGTATCTGCCCCCACGCCAATGCCTTGGTAACAGTAAATTACTGCATATTTTTGGTTCGTGTTGTAATTTGGCGGCAGATAAACATGCATAGTCAGATTGCTGCCTGCAACCGACGAATAATAAGAGACGTTCCATTGTACAGTTCCTGCTGGGTATCGACCTGGTTGATCATACCCTGGTGGTGGCATGGTTGGCAGTGGTTGTGCAACCACATGTGCCGACATTACCGCGGCGCTGAATAGCAATATTGGGCGGCGGTTCATAGGTCAATTATTCCTCGGTTAAGCTTTTTACTTGAGCAAGCGGTAGAACACAGTTGGCCAATTTGATACAGGCAAAGTAATTTGCCATTTATCACCCATGATTTGCGGTACGGGCGAGGTAACGTTTGACCACGCGCCTTCGGTCAAGTTTGTACGCCATTGCAGGGTATATCCGGCACATTCAAGAGGCCATGACAGGGTTAAGTCTGAACCCGTGACTGTTAATGCGATCGATGGGGGCTCGACGCTTAGGAGCCGTTGGGTGCCGAGGGCGTAGGATGCGGCAATTTCTGAGGGTGTTAAGGCGACATTGTAAATGCGGAATTCGTCGAATTGACCGTTCAAGTATGGGTCAGGATATTGTGATTTGCCCAGGTAGTTAAATGCTGTTAAGCCTAGGTCGGCGGGCCGAAGGGTCATTGAGTTGTTGGTGGCAACGGGGGTTCCGTTTATGTAGAGCACACCCGTATTGCCTTTTCTTGTCACGGCTATGTGGTACCAGGCACCGGTTGTCAGCGCTACTGGTGCAGTGATTCGTTGTTCATTTGCGGCACCGTTGGTAGTGATTGCGAATCTGGGTGTGCCTGTGTCACCCGTACGAATTGTAAGAAACATGTTTGTGGTGGTGTTATGGCCAAAATCAAAAAATGCGAGCCCAAGTGTCCAAGGAATTTACGCATACCCAAGCTTCGATTGTGAAGTCTGACAAGGGTGTGACAATTCCAGCAGGCAACTGGACGTACTGGGATGAGGCGGCGGCGAGTGTTAGTTGTCCATTGGCCAAGGTACCACCGTTAGGCAACGTCCCATCCCACGCTGGGCCACCAATTGAATCTCTTACAATCGAGCCGCCTACTTCATTGAAACTGTATCGGTGGATTAACGAACCTAGGTTCAGAGGAAGTGTGGTTGCAATTGCTTGGGCGCTGTTTGCGCTTTCACCTCCCGAGTTTACTGCGCTTACCACGTAGTAGTAGGAGGTATCGGGGGTTAACCCGTAATCGCAGTAGTTTGTGCCGGTAACGCTGTAGGCGATGGTTGTATATGGTCCGCCGTCGGTGAGCGACCGTTTGATGTTGTATCCTGCGGCACTGGGTACAGCGTTCCAGCTGAGATTGATTTGGATGCTAGATACGGGGGTTGCGGTTAGTCCGGTGGGTGNGTCCGGAGGCGAGAGNACGGGTGGCCATCCCGGTGCCGTTACTGAATCGAATAATGCTCCGCATAGTGTGTTGTTATTGTGTGCGGTGAGTGCGAGCCCTACGTAGACCGTTGTTGGCATGCTGATTGTGACCGAGCTCCCCTGTTGCGTCCAATTTGTGCCGTCGGGCGATCGATAGGCTGTAAATGTATTGCCATTTCGTACGAGGCGGACCCAGTACGGTGCCATGAGTCCAGTTGTATTTTGGTTTACGCTGTTTCCTCCTGCAGTGGAACGATATTGGAATGCCACGCCATTGCCAGGTGTGACACAAGCAAATGCATGTTGGGAATTCGCGTTAAGGCTGGCACGTATCATTACCCCAGCTTTGGCCCAGGGATCAGTATTTTGTACACTGAGTATACGAGCGGTGATTACGCAATTACCCGTGACGGGCATGTAGATAAATCGGAATGCATCGGCTGTGCCCCATATGTCTGCGCCGGATCCNCGTGCGTCAAACACGCCTTTGCAGAAAGTAGCNCTTCCAGCATACCCAACTGNACCTATATCCTGTGCTAACCATGGGTANGGGAGGTCGAAGGTCNCTTCTTGGCTGTTNGGGGTTTCTTGTCCGNTTACCACAGCACTAACGACGTAGTAATATTTGGTCCCAAGTGGAATTGTATCGGTGTAATTTGTGGTTGTGACGCCGGTAGCCACAATTCCGTAAGGTCCACCTGGATTGAGAGAGCGTTTGACGTTATAACTGGTGGCATTTGTAAAAGCACTCCAGACAATTTGGACTTGAGTTGGTGAGGTTGGTTTAACGGATACGATTTCTGGGGCGACTACCTGGCTTGACACTGATACGGGTGCGGAGTTTTTGCTTTCCCCAGCGAGGTTCACTGCTGAGACCACGTATGAGTAAGCAATATTGTTGGCGAGGTTTGTATCGGAGTAAGTTGTTCCAGTAACATTTGCAATTAGCACGTATGCGTTCCCGATTCCGGTGCGGAGGGGAGCACGTTTGACATTGTAGCTGGTGGCATTGGCTACGGGTTGCCAACTCAGGTTTACTTTCCCGGGACTTTCCGTTGCAAGGAGTCCAGTTGGAGCACTTGGTACGGTTACGTTTTGCCATCCAGGTACGTAGACGTTATCGAACACTGCTGTGCATAGCTTTGAGTTGTCGTGGCTGGTTACGACCAGTCCTGCGTAAACTGTAGTTCCCATGGTTATCGTGGTGCTACCAATTTGTGTCCAGGTGACACCGTCCGGGGAACGGTATGCGGTGAAAGTGTTGCCGCTGCGCACGAGTCGCACCCAGTAGGGTGCACTGAGACCGGTTGTGTTGATATTGACGCTGTTTCCACCTGCTGAGGATCGGTATTGAAAA
>Ga0065718_1005051_pt1 | contig 38220 bp, 42 predicted proteins | sample GBSCel77sediment_2_FD_59105 | JGI IMG/M metagenome (GOLD analysis project Ga0065718, IMG submission 59105) | Hot spring sediment microbial communities from Great Boiling Spring, Nevada - cellulolytic enrichment CS 77C v3 (version 3) | ecosystem: Environmental > Aquatic > Thermal springs > Hot...
TATACGAATATTTTTGGCGTGCAACTGTTTGCATAGTAATGGAGAATTATTTTCCATTACGCATACTTTCTTTTTGCTATTCTCTCTCTCTTGCGATTTATTTTTGTCTACATACTTTCTTTTGCAAAATTCTATCCTTTGCGTATGTTTATCTTTTGCAGTATATTTGCAACGGAGAATTATTTTCCGTTGCAAGAGAAAATCAAGAGAAAGAAAGTGTTTGGAAAAATCCATTGGGAAGAAAGACAGTTTTTTGGGTGCAAGGAAGTCTTGGGACGGCGGATAACCTCCTTTCTCTCTTCCGTTTCTATCACCTCCCTTTCTCTCTTCCCTTCTCTTCCTTTTCTCTCTTCCTTTCCCTCTCCATTGTTCTCTTTCCTGTTGCAACATGCTTTGAGTTTATGCTATAATAAAAGTATGGGGCAGAGTGGACGATTCAACGAGAGGTTCGACTCCTCTCCTGCTCCACCAATCTTAAAAGAAAGAGGTGATGTATGTATAACCTCGGATTGATTGGAAGGGCTTACAGTGGAAAATCTTCTATTGCTCGGGTCTTTGAGGATGAATTCCACTATACTCGTCTCTCGTTTGCTACTCCTATCAAGAAGATTACCAAGTATTTTGGAGATGATGGAAAATCTAAAGGAAAGTGGAGGAAAACATATATTGAGTTATCTTTGTTACTGAAGAGATCATTTGGGGATGATATATTTTTGAAGGGGATGGAGAGGCAGATGATGAGTGTACCGGGCAAGATTGTGGTTGATGATGTGAGATATCCGTATGAGGCTGAGTTTCTGCTTGAGAGGGGCTTTCTTCTTGTCTATGTGGAGACTCCTAAAGATATTCTCATTCAGAGGATGCTCGATGCTGGCGAAGATGTTGATTTCCTTCTTGAAGAAGAAGCTTACATTGACAATCTAAAGGATACTCTTCCCATCTTTATGGAGGTTAGCGGGTTGAGGGTTCCATTTACTGTTGCTTATGATATCTGGTTTGCAATGTTAAGAAAAAGCAGGCAGGAATTGGGAGTAGAATAGTGAAGCTGGTTGTTAGCAGGGTTCAGGATAATCACAGGATTTTATGTTATGATTTTGGTGAGGAGACTCAATCTCTTAGCTTAGTTCCAATCTCTGATTTGCATGTTGGGGGAGAGGAGTTTGACGAGAAGGCATTAGTTGAATTTCTTCAGACTGCTGAGAGAGAGAATTATTATCTCATTCTCAATGGTGATCTGTTTGACTGTGCAATCTGCGGGTCAAGAGGGAATGTGTATGAGGCAACGATGTCACCTCAGGAAGCTCTTGATTACTGCGTGAATCTATTTTATCCTTACAGAGATAGAATTCTCTGCATAAATACTGGCAATCATTCGCAGAGGATTAACAGGGCAGTTGGTATTGATGTTGATAAGAGTTTCTCTACTCTTCTTGGTCTAAAAGATGTTTACTCTGATACTGCTACCTTCCTTCATCTTCAGCTTGGGAAAGATAGGCACGGAAGAAGGTTCAATTATGTTTTTTACATAACTCACGGATGGGGTAATGGGAGGACAATTGGGGGAAGAATTTCGGCAGGCTCACAGCTCCTGATGTATGCCAATGCTAACTGTTATATTCTAAGCCATACTCACATCAAGAATGTTAACTCGACTATATTTAATGAGTATGATATCAGGACTAAGAGGCTGTATAAGAAGAATCAGTTCATTGTTCACAGTGGATGCTTCACCAAGAGTGCTAGGTATTCAATAAGGTCAGGGTTGAGAAGTTCATCTTCTGGTGCTCCTGTAATTAGTGTAAGTGGGAAAAGGAGGATGATAAAGGTGTTTATGGAGGCATTTGAGGAGGAGATATAATGTTATCTTATAGAAAAGGGTATTTGGCAGAGAGGGATCTGGTGAAGGTGCTTGGCTCCCGATATGATGCTCACAGAGTCCCATTATCTGGCGCAGTTACTGGATACGAAGGCGATATCATACTTCACCGTGATGATAAAACATATATCTGTGAGGTGAAGATAAGAAAGGATGCATTCAGGAAGATTTATCGGTTTGTTGATAAGTATGATCTGGTTGAGAATGGCTATCGGATTACTACTCTTGAAAGATGGCTTGAAGATATTTATGCGCCAGTAATGGAGTTTAAGATTCCAAAGACAATAAAGGACTGGCTTATTGATAGAGACCTGTTGTTTTTTAGAAGTAATTATAGGAGCTGGCTGATTTGTGAAAAAGATAGTTCAGGTCAAGTTTCTTGATCACTCAGTTATCCCCTCTGGCTTTATTGATGAACTTGAGGATCCAGTATATGGTTATGTCTGGGGCTTACTTTATGATGAGGACGAGTATTACTATTACATCATCACTCATTATGTCCTCAACACTGAAAATGCCGATTATTTTAAAGTTGTGAAGTCTGCAATTGTTGATTTAAAAGAGATAGGAGAGTTTTCTGAATGAAGATATCAGCGTGTTTGATAGTCAAGAATGAAGAAGAAAATATTGAGAGATGTCTTGCTTCTGTCAAAAAGGTAGCAGATGAGATTGTGGTAGTGGATACTGGCTCAAAAGACAGGACAATCGAGCTTGCAAAACAGTTCACTGATAAGATTTTCAGATTTAAATGGAATAACGACTTTGCCAAGGCACGCAATTATGCTCTTTCTCATTCCACTGGTGATTGGATTATTTCTATAGATGCAGATGAGATATTTCATTCCAATATTGACTTGAGAAGCTTTCTTGAAACATTACCTGATAATATAGGCGCACTTGAAATTAAAATACTCAGCCAGACGGGAGATTCTTTCACTATAAATAAGTTACCAAAGATTTTCAGGAAAGGTTGTTATTTCTCTAATAAGGTGCACGAGACAATTATTGCTTCGATCGAAAAGCTTAATCTAAAGATTCTTCCTGTTGATTCTATCTACTTTATCCATACTGGCTATACTCCCGATAATATCGTGTTTAAAAGGAAAAGAAACCTAGAGATACTCAAGAAAGCCATTCAGAAGGAACCAGAGAATCGTGTGTATCACTTCTACCTTGCTCAGGGCATTCTTCTTGGTCTCTATACTGCTCCAGATGTTGATTATGCAGTCAAGCTCCTTGAAAACATAATCGCCAATCCACCTAACAATAATCTGGCAAGTGAATCTCTAAAAGTTCTTATTAAGTATTTCCTTATTCACGATCCTGATAGAGCTCTTCCATATATTCAGTCTCTTGAGGTTTATGATAAACAGGCTAGTGATGTATTTGCTGGAACTTATTACTATATCAAGAAGGATTGGGAGAGATGTTATCAGAACCTCCATCCTTATACATCTGCTCTTTTAGATATTGATATTGGTAGTATGTCTATTCTATCTGCACTCAATACTCGCAGATATGAAGAAGGTATCTCAATCTTTAGAAAGCTTCCAGTCAAAACTCCGAATGCATATGTCTATACTGCAATGTGTTACAAGAGATTGGGAGACAATAAAATGGCACGGAAGCTTTCCAATGAAGCTCTTAATTTTAATCCACTCAATCCTCTTGCAGTCAGTCTTATCAATCTGATTGATGAAGAAGAATATGTGGATAGGAGTTACAAGATTCTAGTTGTATCTCCAGTAAGACAGGATCCTGATGTGTTAAAGGTTGTTCTTGATAGCTGGAGGAATCTGAAGACTGATAAGCATACTCTTGAATTCTTCTTTATTGATAACAATGAGCATCCTCTTAGCAGTAAGTTACTTGAACAGTTTGATGCTCCCAAAACAATTCTTAAAGAAAAACCAGATTTACCTTATATAAGAAGTAATCTTCACCACTGGAATTACTTTCTTGTTGAAAAAGTAGCAAAGTTCAAGAATACTGGCATCAGATATGCTCTCTCTCGTGGCTTTGATTATGTCTTCTTCCTTGATAGTGATCTGGAGCTTCATCCCGATGTTCTTCTGGAACTATTGAAGGCTAATAAACCAATTATAAGTGGGGTCTTCTGGACCAAAGCTGTTGGGTTAGAATATCCTCAGGTATGGCTACAGGATCAGATATCCTGCTATCAGGTTTGGGCTAGAGAGAATGATTTGACAGAAGAGATGAAGGTTGCTTATAAGAATTCATTTTATGAAGTCCTGAAGAAGGAGAATATGCCAATAAGAGTTGGTGGACTCGGTGCTTGCACTTTGGTAAAAAGGGAGCCATTGGAAAGAGGAGTTAACTTTGATCCTATTTATAATGTCTCTTTCTTTGGCGAAGATAGATGGTTTTGCATTAGAGCGGTAGCTCTTGGATATGATCTGTGGGCGCATCCTCTTCTCAATGCTCCCATAATTCACCACTATGTATGATTATCAGAAAGTTCAGTCTTTAATAGATGCTTTTGTCAGACAGAAAAGGCTAAGGAATAATCCATTGATTGATGTTGATGATTTCACTCAGGAAGTCCATCTCTATTACCTTGAGCATGATACTAAGCCAAACTTTCATGATATTCTCCATATTTATACCAGAATGAGAAATGAAGCACGCAAAAAGTTGAAGCATGAACGAAGTTTGGAGGCAATGTATGAACGAGAAGAGAAGCTTAAGTGACTTTGAATTAGCTAAGAGGTTACTTGAACCTGATACTGATATCAATGAGCTTCTTAAGGATGAGGAGATAGTTAATAGGCTCAACGATCCCATCTTTCAGAGGTTTGTCCTCAAGCTCCTGAGAGCAAGAGCATTTGCATCACTTCCTCTTTCTATGATCAAACTGATTGAATTAGCAGAATCAGGAAAAGAATCAGCAATATCAATGTTGTTTAGGATTCTAGATGTTGACTTTAAAGAAGTTGCTACGAAACAGATTGACAGGGCAGAGCTTGAGAAGAAGATAAGTGAGTTACTTAAACAAAGAGGATATTGATTCTGCTCTCCTCTCTCTGGTAGAGGAATATTTCAGGGCAGAAAGAATAGAGAAAGCTAAAGACTTCTTCTATTTCAGCTCTGAATACTTCTATAACAAGTATCCTCCCTCGAAATACCACAGAGAGATTGCTGATGCTCTTCAGGATTTTAGCATTAAAAAGCTTGCTATCATAGCTCCTCGTCAATCCTCAAAGACTACCTTATTACAGAGATTTGTTATATGGTCAGCAATTATGAAAAAGTCCCATTTTATAGTTGTAATAGGACAGAACTTTGACAGGGCTAAGGATTTCATCAAGGATATCAAGTCAGAGATAGAGACTAATGAGAAACTTTATAATGACTTTGGAAATCTAAAAGGTAAGGTATGGGCTGAGGAAAGTATCAGGCTTGGAGAAGACACTCAGGTAATGGCTTATTCTAAAACATCACTTAGAGGAGTAAAGTGGAAAAGCTACAGGCCTGACCTTGTAATCATTGATGACCTTGAGAGTGAGCAAACCGTCAATACCAAAACCTTCTATAGTCTAAAGGAGTGGTTCTTTCAGACTGTTCTCTTTCTTGGTGATAGTGATACAAGATATATTATGCTCGGGACTCTGCTAAGTAATCGAAGCATCCTTAGAATGATCATAGAAAATCCTTCTTGGAAGAAGTTATTCTATAAGGCGGTTATGCGATATGCTGATAACCAGTCACTCTGGGCTAAATGGTATAAGATCATAAGTAACAAAAACGATCCCAACGCAATGATAAATGCAAGGAAATTCTTTGAGGAGCATAAAGAAGAGATGCTGAAAGGAGCAGAAACATTTTGGGAAGAGAATCCTTCCTTTGATTACTATAACCTGATGATTGAGAGATATGTATCACCGGGTTTACTTGCATTTGAGTCAGAGAGGCAGAATAATCCCATACAGAGAAAGTCCTTTCTTGTCCCATATGATGCCATCCAATTCTTTGAAGAAGCTCCTACTAACCTTACTTACTTCCTCGGAGTTGATCCATCTCTCGGAGTTGAGGACTATACCGCATTTGTTCTTATTGGGACTGATGAGTTTGGAACTCCCTATATCATTGATGCATATCAGGAATTAATAGATAATCCCAATAGAATAATTGAAATTATTGAAGAGTATGATCGGAGTTATAATCTGAGTTTAATTGGTATTGAAGCTTTTGGTTTCCAGAGATGGCTGAAGGCTTTGCTTCTTGAGAAGAATAAGAAGATTGCTCATAAAGTGGTAGATATCACTTATCAGCTGGATTCAACAGTAAAGGGTCAGAAAAAGATAAAGCTGGGCTCTATGAGGAACAATATTCTGAGGTCCAGATTTAACCGTAATCTTATTGATTTGATTGAGCAGATTGTTGGCTATCCCGACGTTGAGCATGATGACCTTCTCGACGCATTATTCCTTGCTTATACAGTAATTGAGAAATATGCTCCGTTGTTGATAGCATAGCTTATTAATGTTATATAAATAGGATGGCTTTAAAAGATATCTTTAAAAATCTATTCAAAAGAGAGGTTTTAATCAAGCAAGAGGAGTATGAGGTTGAGAGAAGATTACTTGAAGAAGCACCTCGTTATGCTCCTCTTGCTTATCTTCAATCATCAGTTATTTCTTCCTGCGTTGATTATATTGCTTCAAGCATTGCGAATATTCCATACGAAATAGTAAGACTTGATGGATCTAAGTCTAATTCTTCAATCGCAAAACTTTTTGAACATCCCAATGAGTCTCTTACATTCTTAGAGCTGATGAAATATACCATTTACGATTATTATCTTTTTGGCTACTCATTCTGGATAAAGGATAGTCCGAAGAAGCCAAGCAGTATTGAAATTGCAAGGGCATTTGATACTCAGTTAAATTATGATGACGAAAATAACTTGGTAAGTATAGTATACAAGAAAACTGAATATCCAGTTAATTACCTTGTTAAATTTATCAATTGCTCACCTGTAAATAATCTACCAGAGTCTAAAATTCAGCCAGCGCTGGCAGAACATATAGGAGACTGGTATCTGCTTAGGAGAATGCAGGAGCTTGATAAGAATGGTGGAATTTACCATCCTATCATCACTCCTGCTAATCAGATGCTTACAGAACCAACAGTTAAAGCTCTTAAGGTAGAATTACTGAATCAGTTGCGCTCAAGTCCAGAAGTTCCTATCATCTTCAGCGCTCCAGTTGAAACAATTAATCTTGCTACTGACTCTGGAAGAAGATTTGCAGAAGAAAGAGAAATTTACAGAAAGAGAATTGTCAATCAGATTTTTGGTCTAATTGATCTTGGAACTTATTCCAATGCAGAGTTGGTTGAAGCAACAATATTTCTTGGGACCATAGTCAATATCGCACGATTTATTGAATCAAGAATTAACAAAGATCTCATTCAGCCATATGATAAGGGTTTAAGGTTCAGGTTTGATATACAGAAAACTGATAATTACAGAAAGGTAATTAGTTATGTAGTCCGTAATCTAGTTGTTCTTCTTGAAAAAGGCGTTATTACAGTTAATGAGTTAAGACAGATGCTTGAGCTTGATACTATCCCAGATGGGGATGTGAGAATGCTAAGCTCCAGTATCGTTCCATTCAAGAATGATGTTGAAACATCTAAAGGACTTCCGAGTATATTCAATAAAACCATTGAATCTCTTGAAAGATCTGAAAAACTGGATGACTTCTTCAATGGCAAGATTAGTTTCTATGATATCAAAAATTACTATACCACTTTAGCTGATATTCCTGCACTCAAAAGAGCAATTGCTGATTTGAAAGGCGAAGCATTTGCGGAAGAGTTTGAGAACAGGTTTAAACAATTCTTCCTGTCTAATTTAATAACATCCAATGGTAAGAATGAGTTTATTCTGAAGATAAAGGAGTTTCTAAATGAGTATGCAGGAAGTTTTAATTAAAGAGAAGTTTGCCATAATAGAAGATGGCAAACCTAAATATCTGGTTGAAGAAATAAGTCTGAATGAAATTTCAGAAAAACTAAAAGATGCTCTTGATTTTGATGCCGAACTGCATTTTCTATCATCTCCTTATGGTCCAAACTGGAGCTTTAAGCCATTGTATGATCTGGTTCTTAGGAGTGATGATGCTACTCTTGTGTGGATCCCGTGGTTTGTTTCTTTAAGTGGGTCAAGTATATATGGAGAGGAACCAAGAGATGCGGATATCATTATCAGAGCACCAGAGAAACTTGCTCCTGATTCTGCTCTCCATCTTAAGCTTATCAGGTATGGGTGGGAGAATGATACTGCTACTTTCGATCTGGTGCTTATCCCTGCTGAATCGAATATTATCTGGATTAAAGATACTGTTGAGAAGATGTTCAGCAAAGCTGAAATCTTTAGAAGTGGAAACCAAAAACTTGAAAGAGAAGCTCTTCAGTCAAAAGAGAAAGATGAAGTAAAGCCAGACAGGATGATAATTCCAGCNAAGCCAGAGTTATCTCCAGTTCANGCTTATAGAAGTGGCGAGGTCTTTGATGTAGATGTTCTAATTGAAGAAATNAGGCGTTATGCTAAGAATAGAGGAAANGATTTTGTGGACGTAATCCTTCAGATGAAGGTAGACGGGGCAAGGCATCTGGTTTTCAAAAAGGGAAAGAAAATTAAAATCTATTCTGAAGATGGAAGCTTGAATACGGAGAGATTTCCAGATCTAGTTGAATTCCTTAAAGGAGTTCCGCATGATCTGGTCCTTGACTGTGAAATTGAGCTCTTTCAGGGGAAGGAACATCAGCCAAGAGAAATACTCAGTGGAGCTATACATTCTAAGAAACCTCTTGAACCTAATCAGCATTTTGTTTATAACTTCTTTGACTGCATATATCTTGATGAGGATATTCATAACTTGCCATATATTGAAAGGCTAAAGAAAGTCCAAGATGCAGAGATTTTCCAGCATTCTGAAGATGTTGAAAGATGGAAGACTGATATTAATTTTCTCAAGTCCTATCGAGCAACGAATCCTGAGGGAGTTAGAAAGGTATGCCTCAAGTTGCTTGGTGTAAGAGATTCTGAAGGAGTAATGGTGAAACCTGCCGATTCAATTTATCCTCTTAATGGAAGAGCTCCTTGGTGGAAATTCAAGAAATATGCTGAAGTTCACGCTCTAGTATATGATAAAAAACAGACAAAGAAAGGTGACTACAATCTTTATGTAGGAGTTCTTTACGATGGAACTCTAGAGATTCCACCTGATAATCTCATAGAATACAATGGCAAGAAATATGTTCCTGTAGCTGTAACCTATAATACCAGTGTAGATGTTCCAATCGGCGCCATAGTTACTGTTAGATTCCACAATGTGAATGTATACGAAGGAAGAGTAAATCTTTATGAACCAACATTCGTTGAGGTCCTTGATACAGTTACTGAACCTGATTCACTCAGAGATCTTTTAAGTATTGGAGAAGAAGCAGAAATTCTAATAAGAAAATCTTACTGGTTACCACTATGGGTTGATGAGTCAAAGGAATATGAATTCATGATACACAGGCATTTCAGGGGTAAATCAGTATCTGATAGAACACCCATACACATAATGTATCAGGGTCAGTATAACATAGTTCCGATTTATACCCTTATTCCTGCATTTGTAAAGGAAGACTACTATGAGCCAATAGACTGTTATGTATGGACTTCTAAAGGTTGGAGTAAAATAAAAAGCGTAAGCAGGCATTATAACAAAGATAAACTTGTTGCTGTGCATTGCAGGTCTGCTCTTGTAGAGATTACAAGAGACCACTCTATCTTCTCTGATGGCAAACCTGTTAAAGGAATTGAGCTTAAGGTTGGAGATATAATAGACACAGTTAATATTCCACAGTTTGAACATAATGAAGTGGTTGATGAAGATATCGCAAGATTGCTTGGCATAATCATCAGAGAAGGTCAGAGAGCTGAAAAGATGGTTATTATAGGTAAGGAGCATCAGGAATTAATAGACAGATTGAAGAGGAAATATTCTATTTTCTCCCTTACAAGCGATGATAAGATAGCAATATCTGGTCTCGGTATTATTAATAGTTGCTTTGCTGGTAAAACCGTTCTCTACAAGCGAATACCTCCTGCTGTATTTAACTGGCATACTGATTGTATGAAGGTATTTCTCGAAAATGCATGCGTATCTCCCAAGAAATTCAGAGCAGAGAACTTCCAGCTAGCAGAAGGACTCATCGTTCTCGGTAGTATAGTCTATGGCAAGAAGTTCTCTGTTTCAGCAGGCAAACATATCACAATTGATTTTAATGATGAATACGATAACAAGGTTCTCACAATTGAACCAAAACACGACAAGTTACCCGAGATTTTGCAATATGATGATTCTAAATTTGTTTATGATATTGAGACTGAAAATCAGGAGTTTGTAGGAGGAATTGGTCTGGCAAGATTCCACAATTCCTCACATTTAGATTTCAGGGCTAAGATTTAAATGGCTGAAGAATTAATTGGTTTTACAATTCAGGATGCCATACCGGGAAAGATAAAAGAACCAGTTCTTACTCTTGAAGATGCACGGAAATATCAGAATATGGACATCTGGAAGATTGACTGGAAAACTGGAGCATTTAAGAAGCGAAGAACTGCAGATGGAAAGATAAGAGCGGTATCTCTTTGGGCTACTATGAAAGAGAAAGAACCAGTTGAGTGGTTTGATTTTGAAGGAGTAGTTCCACCGCACTCTGAAGCTCCAGATATTCCGGGTTCTACCAAAAATTACCCGGGAGTCTTCCTGATAATAGAAAAAGGTAAAATTGAGTATGGTTTCTCTAAACCATATATGCTTGAAGTCTTCCTTCACGGAGAGAAGCTTGAAGGAAGATATCTATTTAGAGCGCTGGGTAAGGAAGAACTTGAGAAGGGTCAGTATATTGATGATGATAAAGTCTTTCTGCTTGATAAGGAAGATATTCTTCCGCCATCAGAGGCTGAAGACAAGTCTCCATCTCCGATACTCTTTCTTTTTATAGAAACAGTTGACCCTACACCATACGTTCTAAGTGATGCGGTAAAGAAAGACCTTCTTCCTCCATATGGAATTTCTGCTTTACCAAAAGAAATAAGAGAGAAGATTCCAAAAGAGTTAAGATATTGGGAAGAGAAAGATAGAATGAAAGCGCTTGAAAAGAGAAAACAGATACTTGAGCTTGAAATCTTAAAGAAATCAGAAGGCAAGTTTACTCTTCATAGAAGATACTGGCTTGACCCAGCACATAAAACAGTCAGATATGGTCCATCTCAGGAGGTTTATGATCTCACTATTCTAGATGGCGATAATCTAATTCATTTCTCGATTCCCGATAAACCAGAACCGCTTCTTGGATTTCTTGGTTATGAGACAGGAATTGACAGAAAGATAATGGATATTAAAGAAAAGAAAGAAATTGAACCACAAACAACACTCAATCCTACTAAATCTACTCCCTGCTTCATAGAGTTAATTGATAGTGGTAATTGCACAATCTTTGAATCCTCTCCAGAGTTTCTAAAAGTTAAGTTTAAAGGTAAATTGCTAGATGGCTTGTTTGTTGCCAAGAAAGAGGAGAATACCAACATATGGGAGTTTGAAACCTCGCTAGTCCCAATAAACAAGTTTGTCCCATTAATTAAGGTAGATGAGTTTCAGGGAATAGTTACTGGTCCAGTCCTTATTCCAGACTCTGTTGATGCTCAGGGACACATCATCACAAAAGAAGAGATCGAAAAGGCTATGTATAACTTTATGAGATATTCAAGGAATTTTAGTTTCTCGCACAACGGGAAATTTATCAATGATGAAGTCTTTCTGCTTGAATGCGCTCAACAGAAAGGCGATTATGTTCTTCCAGATGGCAGAGTAATCAAGGATGGCACCTGGTATATTACCATTCAGGAGACCAATCCAATTAGAAAACAGATGATCAAAGAAGGTAAGATTAAGGGATTCTCTATAGGCGGAGTTGGGCGAATGAAGGTAATTAGTTGGGAGGAAGCTAGATGAGTCAGGTTGGTTTACTTGAGGATGTTATGGTTGTAGAGATATCTGAAGTTGAGAATCCCGCTATAAGGGAAACATTCTATATTATGAAGGGTGATAAAATGGTGGATATCTTCTCTGATGCTTATTATGAAGAGTTGGAGAAAAAGCTTGGCAAGAAAACAGCTGAAGCCATAAAATCTGCTCTCCAGATACTTATGCCAGTATTTAAGAATTCTCCTGATGATGTAAAGTCTGCAATAGTTACTCTGGCTGAGGCTGTAGGCTATGGTTACCCAGAACCAGATAAATATCCAGCTCCAGAACAGGTTGAGCTTGAGAAAAAGTGGGAGAGCAAGATAAATACTGTTGAAAAGGTTATTAACAGGATTGCTGAACAGGTTGACAGGCTGATAGAGGAGTTTGAAAAGTTAAAGGCAGATCTATCAGAAGTCAATCTGAAGAAGTCCGATAACCCAGAAGATAATTCACAGCCTCAAGTGGATGTAGGACAACTCAGCAAAGCTCTCGATGAATTGATATCTTTAGTTGAGAATAAGATTAAAGAAGAAGAAGCAATTTATAGTGGACTTAAAAAACTTCTACGAGGTGAAAATTAATGAAGGAGATTCTAGAAAAGGTAGACAAACTTAAGAATCTCTTAGCTAACAAATCAGATGGCGATATAGTTGATCTAGTAAAGAGCGAGTTAAACAAAGCTACGAAACAGCCAGAGGCATATTTCAAGAAATACTCTGATCAGTCCATAGAGGAAATATCCGATAACCTCTACATCCTCTCCAAAGCTCTTAATGTTCCTCCAACCAATCTGAAATACTACAATGATGTTTATAAGGTCTATCTAAGCAAAGCCGTTACCACTTCAGGGGCTGGTTTGGGTGCTGAATGGATTCCATCTGAGCTATCTCCCAAGATTCTTGAATTAATGGAAGAGAAGTATGAAGTAGCTAACCAGTTCCAAGAATTTGATATGCCAACCAATCCTTACAAGCTTCCAGTTAATCTTGAACAATTAATAGCTTACTACAGGGCTGAAGATGTCACTACTGCGCTTACAGATATATCCTCTGGCAAAACAATCACAGAAGATGTAGTATTAACAGCCAAGAAATTTGTAGCATATATACCAATATCTGACGAAGCAACTGAGGATATGTTAGTATCTGCTCTTCCTGCGATCAAAGAGGCTATAGCTAGATCCCTCGCAAGGGCGGTAGATACTGCAATAATCAACGGTGACGATTCAACTTCTCATATGGATAGCGACGTAACAAGTTCTAGCGATCCAAGGAAAGCTTTCAAAGGCTTGAGGAAATATGCTCTTTCCGCCTCTCTTACGGTAGATGCCAGCGGAATTACTAGTGACGTTGCTCCAATCAGAAAGATGAGAATCAAGATGGGTAAGTATGGCATCAATCCTAAGGATCTGGTTCTCATCACTTCTCCTGCTGGCTATGTGCAACTTCTCAATCTTCCTGAAGTAGCAACAATGGAGCAGATAGGTAGCGATGCTGTAATAAAGACAGGTGCATTAACAATGATAGACGGAATTCCAATCATAGTTTCTTCATTTGTAAGACAGGATCTCAATACTAATGGAGTCTATGAATCATCTGCAGACAAGACTATATTCATTCTTGTCAACAAGAATGCATTTGTGAGAGGGAAGAGGGGCGGAGTAGTAACAGAGAGAGACAGGAACATACTCTATCAGAGAGAAGACTTTGTGAGTGCAAGGAGAGTAGCATTTGCTCCATTGGTAACTCCCAGCTCTACATATTCAACGGTAGTTCTCGGGCTTGGAGTTCCAACAACAATATAGTAAAGGAGGTATGAGGCTGGGATAACCTCCCAGCCTCCCTTTTATGAAATTCATTACCACGAATGAATTAAGTAGTTTCCTTGGAATAAGTATAGACAGTAATATACAGGCAATAGCTGATGGCGCAGAGGAATATGTCCTCTCAAAGATTCATTATGTTCCTGTCAACAGTATAACCGAAACATTTGAGGGTCCAGCATCTCAAGTAAATCTATCACAAACATACATTGCCTCAATTGAAGCCATGCTTTTGAACAATGAACCTGTTACTCCTGCATATAATTTGATGACAGGAGAAATTTATATTACTCTTTCAGGCGGGGATCAATTTTCAGTTACTTACTATCCTACTCTCGAGGTAGTTGAGGAGATTACCACTACTACTCGTTATGCGCTTTTAAAAGGATATCCAATAAAGTATATTAAACAGGTAACATCAAATAGCTCAGTTATCTCAGATTATTCACTAATGGGCGGAATGGTTTTGAAATTACCAAAAGAGGGCATTTATACTGTAACCTACAGAATTGGCGATAAACTTCCAAATGATATTAAAATGGCTTTGCTTGTGCTAATTAAATACTGGTATCGTAATTATAAAGACAGCTCTTATGGTATTGAGAGCTACAAAATTGGAGATGTATCCGTCAAATTCTCTTCATATAACACTATTCCTTTTGAAGTGGATAAAATTCTAGAAAAGTATTCACTACACTATCTAAGCTGGTTTGGTGGTCTTGTATGATAGGGAACGAGCAGGAATTTGAGGTTTATAAGATTGAAAGAACATCAGACGGAATGGGTGGATTTACCGAAACTTACACTTTACTAAGAAAATCGAAAGGAGTAATCTCTAATCCTTCCGCAAAGAGGAAAGCATTCCTTGGAACACTTGCTCAATTCTGTGACTATATTATCTTTACCGAAGATACTGATATTGAACCTGACTATATAATTGGCTTTAATGGTAAGAAATATGTAATTAGCGGAATCACAAATCCCAATATGTTGAATCATCATCTGGAAATTATGATAACTGATGTCTCCAAGAACAAGAGTATCAATAGATAGACAGGCAATAACCCAATTTGCAATATCTCAGGGCAATAAAGCTATAGAAGCTCTGGTCCTTGATGCATTTACTGAAACACAGGAAGTATTGAAGGAAACTGACAGGTTTCATCCACATAGAAGTGATACTTTAATAAACAATCTCATAATAGAAAAGCAACCCGGGGCTAATGGAGAGATCCAATCTTTCCTTATCGACAAAGCCGAGCATGCTTATATGCAGGAGTTTGGAGCTCCATCTCACGTGGTAGTTGTTAATGAGAAAATGCAGGAATATTATGGCTTTCCAATTGGGAGTAGAAGAAGAGTTTACCATATTTCTCACGAATCTTGGCAGGTAGAATCAGAAGCAGAAAAGATGCACCCAATAATGTATAAATCTGCTCAGCCATTCCTAGCTCCCGGTATGTTGAGAGCGATTGCTAAATTTAGGAAGAAGAGAAGTCTCTAATGTCAAGACTTGATGAGATTCTAAAAGCTATATATACTTTACTTTCTGGCGATGCCGAATTAAGCAATCAGGTCAAAGGAATTTACTTTGCCAAGTTTCCCGAAACCGAATTCCCTATTATCGTAATAAATCATATCAATTCAAATGCAAGAAATTACTTAACTGGAGAAGTATATGTTGAGGAGCATTATATTCAGATTAATATCTATTCCACTAGCAGTTCAGCCATTGAGGCTGTGAATATTGCTGAGAGAGTAATGATGTTGATGGACAATGCAAAGTTGGATGAAAATACTATTGGATGTGAAAGAGTCTTTCAGTCGCTGATTCCAATAAATGAGATATGGAATTTTGTTGTAAGATATAAAATTTTAACGTTTGCACTGAGGTGAGAATATGGCACTCTTCACAGGCGTAAGTGGAAAGGTAGTAGTTGGAAGCTCAACAGTAGCCAATGTTACCAGTTTTAGCATTACAGTTGAGGCAAGAGAGCTTGAGGCTGGCGCAATGGGACAAACTCCAGCTGGTTGGTCTCAGTATATTACTGGACTTAGAAGCTGGAGTGGTAGGATAGAAGCTAGCTGGGACTTAACAGATACTTCTGGACAGAAGGCTCTATTTAATGCTCTGACTGGTCTAACACCAGTGACACTTTACCTTTATATTGATACTACGAAATACTTTACCGGTCAAGCATATATCACAAGCTCTGAAACTACAGTTCCATATGATGGAATAGATACCATTACATTTGATGTAAGGGGAACTGGTGCTTTGACGCTTAATGTCTAATATTTGAGGGAGGGGAGAGAATGCCTCTCCCCTCCTAACAAGAAGGAGAGATGTTGATGAAAGGTTACCTGTATCAGCCAATAGAGGAAAGAGAAAAAATAATAGAAAGGAAATGCTTCAGGGTAGACCAGAGAAACCTCTACAAAATACCATCTTTAGAGCCAATCTATTTACTAAAAAATGATGTTCCAGAGATCAAGTCTAAGGGAAAGTTAATTGAACCTGTTTTTCTTCATCCAGCAGGATACTTTCAGCTGACAGACCAATATCCTGAAGTTACATTTACCGGAATTGTATTAAAAACAAGATTGATTTATGAAATTACTAAATGCGAAACGCTAAAGGAAACAGTAGCTATCTTTAATGATATTCCAATCTATGAGATGAAAATAGAAATTTATGAAGCCAAACTGGTTAATGAGATTATTGATTCTTCCAGACCGTTTCTTGTTAAAATTGAAGGTAAGGCACTCACGCTTTATGCTGAGTGTCTTCTCGAGAGGAATATCCTCTCTATATTTGGTCAGCCAATTATTCACCAAACTATTAGTTAAGGAGGTTAGAAGATTTATGGGAGAGTTGCAAGTTTTATTGGGTAAACCGGTAGGAGAGATAAAAATAGGGGACAAGACTTACACAGCTTACAAGCTCAAGCTAAATGATTTTGCCGAGCTTGAGGCTAAGTATAATAGACCTTTGCAGGATATCTTTGAGGATCAGAACATTGTCCGTTCCGTAGGCTTCATTCTTGATGTCCTCTATATGTCTCTAAGAAAAGGTGATGCTTCAATTACCAGAGAATACATTGGAGAATATTTTGATCTTACCAGTGATGAACTAAGAGAGGTTACTCAGGACCTCATCTCCAAAATTATAGCTGGAGTTTCTGCCAGTGATCTGCCGGGTGCACCAAAAAAGGGAAAATAGCTCGCCGAACATTCAGGCAGATGATATGCGCTATTGCATACTTCTACGGCTATACTCCGCAAGAAATCGGCGAGCTTGATATTGACCAGTGCAATGCACTACTAGAATATGTTGGTGAGATAAATAGAAAGATGGGGACTAGAGTAAGGTAAAATGCCAGAAGGAATTCAAGCTGGTTCAGTTTATATAAGCGTAGGACTTGATACTAGTAGACTTGCGCAGGATATTCAGGCTGTTAATAAGACCTTAGAATCCACATTTAAGTCTTTTGGTATCAAACTGAATGTTCAGATTGACCAGAAACAGCTTAAGCAACTGGCTAATAATGTAAGCAATACTTTAAGACAGTCTGTTACTAATGCTAACTTGGGCAATACTATTGCTCAAAGTATTAAGTCTTCCAATATTGGTTCTGTTCTTAGACAACAGCTCTCTAGTCCTCAGGTTAAGCAAGCGATTTCATCAACTGCCAAAGAAGTCTCCTCTCAATTCAATACAGTAGCGCAAAAGATCCAAGTAGGTTTTGGTCCAGTTTTACGAAAGCGCTTCTATATGGAAATTGGCATAGATCCAACGCAGATAAAGAATGTCCAAGAGCTACAAAATGAATTATTGGGAATAACCGATCAGATTACCGATCCTCAAATTAAACAAAGTTTTATGAACATAACTGAATCAATACTCTCTAGTGGTTCAAGCATTGATGCTGTTCTTAGAAAAGCAACTTACTTCTCTAACGGTTTGCTGGTTATCTTCAAAAATCTCAATAAGCAAACATCCACATTCCAGCTAGGTCTTGATAATGTGACAGATCCATTACTGAGGCTATCAAGAGTATTGAATCAATTATCTGATACATCTTCCAATGTATTCTGGGAAATAGGTAGAGAATTTGATAACTTAGGATTTAGATTAACGAGATCATCAGCTAGATTCTCCTTTATGATTGCTCCTATTATTGCTACCTTTGGACTTGCGCTGAATCAATTCAAAGAATTTGATGAGACGCTGAGAAAGATTGGGTATGCTGGGAAATATTCTGAAAATATACTTGAAGACCTTAATAGAAGAATTAGTGAGACAGCCTTAAGATTTGGAGTATCTACGGGAGACCTCGCTTCCTTCTCAAGAGAAGTTATATCTTCAGGAGTATCAATATCAGAACTTGAAGAATCACTTGACGATCTTGCAAGAGTTGCTTTGCTCTCCACTGACTCTATAAGTCAGCTTGGATATAAACTCTTCCTCATAGCAGATACATTTGAAGATTCCACATTATCTATTACTGACTTTGCTAATATGCTACTGAATGTAACCAATATGACAAGAACAGAGATAGGAACATTTACAGATGCAATTTCAAGGTTTGCTCCAGCTATCAGTGCATTTATGATTCCACCAGAACAGGCTTATGCTACAGTAGGATTGCTATCTCAGTATGGCTTAACAGGTAAAAGAGCTGGAACCTTACTTCAGTCAGCTTTCTTTAACTTCTACAAAATTCTTGAAGAAGTTGGCATCGAGACAAGAGATGCTACTGGTAACTTTAAGGATTTCTTCACTTTAGCTGAAGAATTTATGACTTTAGTTAGAGCTACTGGAGAGCCAACGATTAATGTATTACAGAAACTTGGCGCTCAGCAGACTACAATTAAGGCATTCTCTTTGCTTTTAAGAGATGGCACTGAATCTCTAAGAACTCTCGCTGACCGTATTATTGGCACAACACCAACAATTGAAGAACTTGGACAGGTCCTTGAGTCTCCATTCGTCGCAATGAATAGGCTGAGAGAAGCCATCGGAATGTTCATGAGGTCTTTGGGCTCAATAGCCTTTGATGCCTTTAAACCAGCAATTGAAGCAGTTACCGGTTTTCTAGTTGCTCTTACTCGGTTTATAGAAAGAAACAGAACACTCGCATCAATTATCTTTAGGGTTATCGGAGTATTTACCTTAATGGGCGCTTCACTTGCAGGCTTGGGTCTAGTTGTAGGTTGGACAGCAGAAGGTTTGGGCGCACTGTTTACACTGCTCGGCATTTCCAAGAGTGCATTTGGTTCCCTTGGTTTAGCTGTCTTAACTGTCAAATCTATTTTTGCATCTCTTGTTCCAGCAATTCTTAATACAGTTTCTGCAGTCAAGGCGCTAGTCGTAGCATTAACAACCGCAAACTTACCCGGTATTATATCGGCTTTGAAAAATCCCTTCTTATTAGCTCTTATGGCTATAGGATTGGTCAGTTATGGCATTATAAAGCTAGTTGAACACTTTAGAAAATTGAATGAAACACAGAAAGAATCGATAGCTATTACAAAATCTTGGTCTACAATATTTAGGGATGCAATTAATCAAGTTATAGCTTCAAGTCCAAGACTTGGAGAAGCTTTTGCTAAAGGTTTTACTTCTGGATTTAAGCATGAAATCTTAAGGACAACTGAATTTTCTGATGTGCTTGAAGGTAAATCTCCAGCAAAAGAGGGTCCGTTTTCACTTATAGATACTTGGGGCTTTAATCTTGGTAAAACAATTGGTAGTTCTTTTGCTCTTGGATTCAAGAGAAGCTTTTCAACAGAAATTAAACCGATCTTCTTTGTGAACATATTTAGAAAGTTTAGCGCTCCTGATTCAAAACAGATTAAAATTGAGGTCAAACCTCAAGTTAGCGCTCCTGATTTTTACAGCTCTCTAAATGATGTTCTAAAGAGAGAAGTTCCGAAATTTAAATCATTTGATGAAGTTATCGGCTTCCAGCCTTCTTATTTCCAGCGTTCTGCCGAATCAATCTTTAAGATTGTTACCTCTACTCTCAAACTTATTGAAGTTGAAGCTCAGAAAACGGGTAAAGTTATCTTAAAATCCTTAGTTCCGCCTGAATTAAAGGCACCAGAAGTTCCATTAATAACTGAAGCAAGAGAAACCAAGAAGGAAGTTCCCACTCCTTGGTGGGTTCCGATAATTGACTTCTTTAAAGACTTTTGGGATAGACTAAGATCAATCTTTCAACCATCAGAAGCTCAAACATCAGAGTTAGTTAAAGAGGCTCAAGCTCAAGTAGAGGTTCCTGAATTTAAGATTCAGGTTACAGTTCCACAAGAAGCTCGCCAGATAACCAAAGAAGCTCAGATAGAATATGAAAGCTTTGTTCCTAAAATTCAAGTAACTGTCCCACAGACAGCTAAGCAAACTACAAGAGAGTCACAGGTAGAATATGAGACGTTTACGCCAAAAATATATGTAACTATTCCGCAAGAATATAGAAAAACACAGAAGCAGGATGCTCAGGTTGAATATCAGGAATTTGCTCCCAAGATATACGTAGTTATCCCTCAGGAATATAGAAAAACCCAGCAAAAAGATGCTCAAGTTGAATACCAAGAGTTTATTCCTAAAATTAAAGTAGCTATTCCACAGGAATATAGGAAGACGCAAGAGAAACAAGCCGAGGTTAGCTCTCAAGAATTTACTCCTAAGATATATGTAACTGTTCCTGAGGAATATAGAAAAATTCAGCAGAAGGAAGCAACTGTTCAGACTCAGACATTTACTCCCAAAATATTTGTCTCTATACCACAAGAGGAACTGAAAAAATTACAGAAAACTGGAGAGATAAGCTTAAATTTCCAGCCTAAAGTAGTAGTTACAATTCCAGAAGCAGAAAAAGCCAAACTTCAGAAAGAAGGTCAAATCTCTGTTCAGCGATTTGAACCAAGAGTTCAGATACTTATTCCAGAAGCTGAGTTTGAAAAACTAAGAAAAACAGGAAAGATTAGCGTCCAAGAATTTACTCCTCAAATTTCAATATCGCTACCAGAGGCTGAACTTGAAAAGCTAAGGAAGACTGGCAAATTAAATATTCAGCAGTTTGATTCAAATATTCATATTACTGTATCCGACCAAGAAAAGGCAAAATTACAAATTAAAGGAAAGATTACTCATGATGAATTTCCGCCTGAAATTTATCTCTGGATACCAAAGACAGAATTAAACAAATTAAAGAAAGAAGGCACAATTGAAATTGAGCCGTTTGATGCCACTGTAAGCATTTCAATATCAAAACAAGAACTTGAAAAACTTAAGAAAGAAGGAAAAATAGAAATTGAACAATTTGAACCGGTCATCCAAATTACTCTACCTGAACAAGTAAGAAAAAACAAGGGACAATTCGAGAAAGAGGCAGTTGTAACTACTGAAGAATTTACACCTAAAATAACTCTAACTTATCCACAAACCTTGCCACTTCAAGTTACTATTGGTGATAAAGCATTAGAACAAATCAAAAACCTAGTAATAAACGGGCAATTACCTCCCAACATTCAGATTGATGAAAAAGGTAATTTGGTAGTCGGTGGAAAAGAGGTAGCAGTCCGTTACATCTTAAATAATAAACAAGTCCCATTCAATACTCTTATTGCTTTGGTAAGTCTGCCAGCTCAACTTATACAAATTGGCAATAATATCGCAATTCAGAAGACAGGTGAGCTATATCTTAATAACATTAAGTTTGATCCAAAGACCCAAACCATTGAGTTAAGGATCAATGTTCCCGGAATTAAATTCGAAAACGGGAACTGGGTAATAGATCTGAAAGAGCTTGTAAAACCTGAACCCGTAAAACTACCATCAAGTGAGGAATTGTATAAAGAGTGGATGCAGCAAGAAAAAGCTAAACAACCATCTACAAAGAAAGAAAAAACAACTGCTCCACAGCAGAAGGAAAAAGAAATAACTCCATTCACATATATTCCTACTCCCTGGGATTACATAGTTGAGGGAATAGGAAAACTTAAGGAAAAAGAGAAGGAAGATGCGGAGCTAAAAGAGCTAAGCAAAAAAGTAATACGTGATGTAGGAGGTGTATGGTTATGGAAAGAGACTAAACAGCCAATTAAGGATCCGGAAATTGTCAAAAAGCTTGATAAATGGGCGAAAGAACAAGAGGAATTGATCGATATTTTGTCTCAGAAGAAACCTTTCATATTTATCTTACCTCTACCAACTTCCTTATCACCTGTAACGCCTCCAAAATCCCCCTTTCCAGAAGATTTTTGGGAATTCTTAGAACTAATTCTTAAAGAACCTACTGCATCCCTGAACCTGAAATCTCCTTATTGGACTCCTGTCGGAGAAGTTAAACCAATAGCCAAATTAGCAGCTGGAGTTGGAGATTACCCAGTTCTTCCATCTGCTATTCAAAGAGAACTTACTGTATATGAGCGAAATCTTGAAAGATTAGCTACTGAGCTTGTTGAACCATTACTTGAAGCCAGACTTTCTTACTTTGAACAAACTGGCAGAACTTTTGAAGAATTTGCCAAAGAGGTTCTTGAGCCAGCTTTAAGAGAGGCATTAGGCGAAGAAATTCTTACCGAATATCTTCCACCAACTACATCTTTAGAAGATTGGCTTGGAGGGCTAGTTGAAACCTATGAGAAGGCTTTAACCTTAAATGAGGAAAGAAAAAGAAGACTAACTGAAGAGTATGCATTGGATGAAGAAGATATTAAAGGTGAAACAGATAAATTCAAAAACGCAGTGCTCTCTTCATTTACAAAGGACTTCTTCCCTACCCTACTTACATCAATAACATCTCAGTTTAGCAAAATCAAAGTAGTAATAAAAGACAATGTTAAAGGTATTAAAGACTTGATACCCAGACTTAATATTACGAAAGAAGTGAACGAGTTTGGTCTTTCGCTATCAGAATTGAAAGATAATATTGAGAGCTATTCAGAAGTTATAATGAGTTTGCCAGAGGATCAGGCTCAGAGTTTCGTTAAAACTATCAGTACACTTGATGATCAAATTTCTGCCACAAAATTAAAGACTAATGAGTTCCTTAAAGCCCTTAGAGATCTAAGTCTGAGATGGGATACTGGCTTAATGACACTTAAGAAATATTCAGCAAATTTCAACCTAATCAACAATCAAGTAGAAAATTTCCTGAAAACGCTTGCATCCCGTTCCAAAGAGCTAGAAAATAGAATTGCTCAGCTTCATCAAGAAAATATTAGCCTTAAGGATCTTATCGCCACTGGGAAACAAAGAATCGAGTTATTAGAAAAAGAAAAGGATCTCTTAAAGAAAAGAGTAGAAGGAATTCAGACCTTTATTCAGGCACTAAAAGATTTCAAGATCACTGATACCAGCCTTCTATTATCAAAAGATTTGAATCAGATTCTTGAAGCATTAGAAATTGATTTAGAACCAGAACAGGTTCGAATGCTGAAAGAATTTCTTGATGCTACATTCGGAGCAGGGAAATGGAATCTTGCAGTCTTGAAAGCCAATATAAATGAAATAGAAAGAACATTCAATACTCTAAAAAGAGCTACTGATTCGACTACTAAGTCAATTGATGAAGAGATTGATAAGATAAAGAAGAATGTTGAGGTTCACGAGAATCGAGTTAGGGCTAATAATGAGTTAATTCAAGCATATTCACAAGAACAAAAAACTATAGATGAAGTCAAAGCAACACTTAGAGATGCACAGAAAACCACTGACGAATATCAAAAGACAATGGAAAATGTAGCTGATTCAGTTAAATCATCTATCAAAGACCTTGCCGAAACAATCTTCAAACTGGACTTCAAGAGCATCATAACTAATATTAAAGATCTCATATCCACTCTAGTAAGTCCTAAGCTATCAGACCTGAAAAAACAATTTACTACATCTTTGGCACTTTCTCTTGAGAAATTGATACCCCCAGAAATGATAGAAGCTGAAATGAAAGAGGGTGGTTATGAAGGAGAAGAGGGCAAGGCGCAGGCTATATTAGTTGCTGGAGCTAAAGTTGTCTATAATCAATTTGAAAAACTTGCCGAGCCTATCTCATCTCTAATATCCAAGACTCTTGGCTTAAGTGGAGTAGTAGCAGAGACAATAAGTAGCTTGGCGGGGCTTGGTATTGTAATTGGCACGGTATTCAAGGCACTTGATTTACTCGCACCATTACTTGAAACCTTCTCTGACATTGTAAATTCTCTTCTTAATCTTGCGTTACTGCCATTTATGAGCACAATCCAGACTATCAATACTTTACTTCAACCATTTGTAATGCTAATGGAATATGTAATTAAAATCTTTATGGCTCCACTGAATGCAATCGCAGAATTGAATAAAAAATTGATAACCACTAAATTAGATTTATTCATTGAGAAGATTACCAATATGTTTATGCTTAGCTATAAGATTTTCCTTGAACCATTCCTGCCGGTTATAGATAATCTACTCGCAATACTTACCAATGTAATTGGCGCTTTAGTTGTCCGTCTTGCTCCACTAACTGCTCTAGTCACTACCCTTTCCTCACTTGTTTTAATACCGCTTATAAATGCGCTTATAAAACTTTCTGAAACAACTAAAAAAGTTGCAGAAGCAATGGTTAAGAATGCTCTAGGCGTTCTTAATATGATACTTGGAATTCTAAAGACTCTTAGAGATCTATCAATTACAATTCTCGGTAATGTAATCCAGCCGTTCTCATTCCTCAGTGGAATTGTTGACATTCTTGAAAATGTTTCAGACAATCTGCAGAACTTCTTAGATAATCTTGCTGATGCAAGTGATTATGCTGATGTTTTTGCAGATTCACTTTCTGAGATTACAGAACAGTTAACCAATGTTCCAGAAGGCTTCAAGGTTGCTCTTTACAGGTTTGAAGCAATGCAACCTCGAATGTATGCTCCTTTCTACTCACTTGCCGATCTTCTGTCTCAGTTAACTGGAATTCCACTTGGAGGAACAAGAGAAGCATCTGGTTATCAGATCAATATAGATAATGTTACCATAGTTACCGATGATCCTAAAGAATTCTATGAGCAGATGAAGAAATTAGCTGTTAGAGAAAAGTATATTAGAACTGGAGCTATATCTCCAGTGTTTTAAGGAGGGATAGAAAATGCCTTTCTTATCCATTAATGGATGGGAAATCCCTGTTCAAGAGGTAACAGAAGAGTCTGAGAATATAGGCGGATCCACTAGAACTCTTGGTGGCAATCTTATTGGGAATTATCTAAGAAAGAGGAAGTGGCGAGTTACCACTACAATTATGCATCCAGATGATGCAAAGACACTTAAACTTATCCTCGCTAGTGCAGGTGACCACTGGGGCTTTGATAACCTTGCTGGCATTACAACTTGGGATAATAATATAAGTAACTTTCTGGTAAGTGATAAAGGGTTAGTTGCCAGTTCTGGAGTTGCCACTTATAGACCTTTCGAAGGTCCCAATTACTTGCATGCCATAGCCATAGAAAAGGGCACCACTAATATTTTACCTGATATAAATACTATGAGTTTCGAAACTGATCTCAATGCGTGGACAAGGTACTCTGAAGAAGCTACATTTCTCAATCCTTCTGATGGCGGGTATCATGGAACAAAATATTTAAGAGTTGCATGGTCAGGCCATAATTTCAAGTGGGGAATAGAAACTACTGTTACACATGCTAGTATTGTTCCGGGAGCAAATATAACCTTTTCTTGGTATGATAGACACAGTGATGATCTTTCTAGCATTAGTGGTAGCGGTAACTTTGCTCCTCCGGCGATTATTTTTTTAAGAAGTGATGATACTGAAATTTCAAGAGCAACTCTTACTAATCTTGGTGGTCCAACTAAAAATATCTGGCACAGACGCTTTATAACAGCAACAGTACCAGATAATACTAGCAAGGTTAGGTTGAGAATTGGATTCGACGAACCTAATATCAGTTGGAGAGGCATGTATGATATAGATGCAGTCCAACTAGAGATTAGCTCTATTCCAACATCTTTCACTACCAGCACAAGATCTGCTAATTATATATCAATCCCAAATTTCACTTGCTTTAACCCAAAAGAGCTAACCTTAGCCTTCTCAGTCTACTTCCTTAATGAAAAATTATCAACTGCATCTTCAATTCTAAAATTTTATGGTAATACGCTTTATCCTACACTTTGGATAATTTCCTATGGAAACTTGCCTAATCTAACGCTGAGAATTTATGGATATACTGAAGTTAATACCACCTTCAATTTTGGCGCTATCAGTTACATTGAAGTTAATACGTGGAATAAAATATGTATGGTATTTAATGCTGATAAGCAAGTCCTCAAGGTATTCCAAAATGGAGAAAAAATATCTGAGTTCAGTATTCCAGTTGCGCTTCATCCAAATGTAGATAGTTTGCAATTAGGGGACCCCGATTCTCATTCTACACTACTCTCTAATCTAACCTTCCTACCCTTTGCAGTCCCTGACTCTACAGCAATAGCACTTACAAGCTCCAGTGTTCCAGTCCGCATGCCATATGTAACTATTTCTGGAGATATGGTTGGAAACGAAACTGTCTACTGTTTCCCAGAAGTAGAAGACACAGAATATATCTATTATAGCCATGCAGGAGTTTGGACAAAAGGAGAGAGAATAAGCTTTACATTAACGGAGGTCTAAATGATTACCATCTCCTCTTCCCAGCAAGCTTTACTAAAACGAAATTATAAAATAGCTTCAAAAGTTTCAGTCAAGGATGCATCAGGAACTTGGAGAAGCCTGACCAGTCTTCTAAAACAAAACTGGGTTAAGGGGATAGAGATAAATCACGATATAGATAGTCCAGTTGCTACAGCATCAATTGAACTTGAGAAAGGAGCGGATAGACTTTGCATTTCACCTTTCAACGAGATCTCACTTCTCAACAGATTATCTGGCTCTTATTCTCCTATACTGGATATTGGAAGGGAGATTAAAATCGATGTTCAGCTTGTCCCAGACTATAACTTCACTCCCTCTTCTTGGCTTACTATATTCCACGGATACATTGATACAATAAACATCAGCCAAGACGGATCAGTTTCTCTTGAATGCAGAGACCTAGGAGCAAGAGTTCAGGATACATTCATAGAAGAGGAAAGAATATATAGCGATAGTGATGGTGAACCCGTAGAACAGATTATGCAACAGATCTTAAATGATAATGGTCTCAGCTCTATAACTCTATACGTTCCCACATCTCCGGGATGGTATATTAAGAAATACAAACAGGAAAGAGTTGGTGTATTAGATGCATTGCAATCGCTTGCAGACCAGATTGGATGGAGCGTGAAATATAAATTTAGAAGCAGTGATTCCACCTGGCGACTTACCTTATGGTGTCCCGAAAGATCTGCAACCACTCCTCTCTATACTTTTGAAAGAAGCTCTGTCTTGAATGTTAGAAATTTATCCATAGATATCAGCGGAATCAGAAATGTAATCAGTGTGTGGTATGGTCCAGCCAATAATCGACAACAGGTAGTTGCATCTGATAGTAACTCGATCAATGCTTATGGAAGAAGATTTATGGAGATACAGGAAAGCTCGACCTCTGAAATAGATACTTACACCGAAGCATACACTCTTGCCAATAATATCCTAGATGATCTCAAGTCACCAAAAGCTGAGATAGAAATAACAACTTTTCTTTTTCCATTTGTAGAACTTGGAGACCTTTATAGATTTCAGGGTGGGAATGATTTATTCACTTCTGATCTTGATCTTGCAGTTGTAAGCTATACTCATTCAATTACTTCTTCAGAATTCACCACCACTCTTAGATGTAGAGGAAAGCCAGCTGGAGCATATCTAAGATGGCATCAATTAGATACTAGGCTACACGAAGCAAGAGATACCATACCTCCTTCACCTCCCAGCAACTTCACTTTAACACCAATTTCTGGTGGTTTTAATATCAGTCTTCCGACACCTACTGAAGCAGATTGGGATGGTTATGAAATTCATGTGTCTGAGACATCTGGTTTCACTCCAAGTGAATCGACTTTAAAAGTCAAGGGTAGACAAACATCGTTTGATATTACTGATTTACCAACAAAAACTTATTATGTTAAGGTTATCTCTTACGATACCAGTGGTAATAGATCAGAAGCATCTAGCGAAGCAAGCATTTTAACATCTCCTTTTTTGAATCCTTATACAAACAAGGTTCAATATGATACATATTTCGACAGTATAGATGGATTTACAAAAAGCACAACAGGATCTGCAAGCATAATTCTTTACGGATATAATCTCTTATTAGCCACAGGCGAAACCCAAAATTCAACTGCCAAAATCTACAAAGAACCGTTAATAAGAGCAACAAAGTTAACTTGGGATAAGATACGTAGATTCAAAACTGCAATCGCAACAGCATATCGCACCTATTTTGTAGCAGATATTGGAATTGGCGATCCTTCAGATACTTATGCAACTGCAATTATATTTAGACTTGTAGGCGGCAGTTCAAATGTAACTCTTTATGGATATGTTATGTATCTTGGAAACTCAACTAGCACATTGCTTGCTTCAAATCTTGATACAACAACTACAGTTGTATTAGAAGCAATTTTTATCCCCTCTACTGGAGTATATTTCTATGTTAACGGAGTCCAAGCAGGAAGTATAACTACAGGGTTGCCAAGCGGAGAAACTATATGTCAGAGAATATTCTATGCATCACTCACTAACACCTCAGCTAGCTATAGAAGCCTATCAATATCCGAGTGGCATTTTATTCAGGAGGATTAATGTTAAGACTAATTTGTCTAATTATATCACTTATACTGATTTTGAGCGGAGAAAAGCCAGAAATACATAGCGTAAGCTTGAATTATAGTCTTAGCGGAGATACCTTGAAGCTTAGTCTAGACCCTATAATTATCTTCTATCCTGATAATTTCGATTTTCTGGAAAAGATAGGAGGTTTTCAGATAGGTGGATTTGCTATAGGAAATATAGTAGCTATAAAAGAAAGATATAAGGACAATGAAGCTATATTAGAGCACGAGCTTAATCACGTAAAACAATATCAGGCTCTTGGCGATCTCTTCTTTCTAGCTGGATTGTTGGGAGTTAATCTTGAAGGTTACCCTTACTATGTTACAGGTCCACTTGAAGAATGTAATAAGGCTATGTGGAAACCACCTGACTGGTGGTTCTTTAGATGGCACTTTCTTGAGTTGGAATTCAAGTTGCCTAATCCTATTCTGTGAGGTGATTTTGATGGATTTCAAGCTTTTATGGGAAGAGTTACTGAAAATAATTGAGGAGATAAAGAAAGAGGCGGAGAAGCATCGATTTGAAGTTTCCAAACTAACAGTCTTTCCTTTCTATCTTGAATTCCGTTGTTCCAGAGTTGCTAACAATGAAACAATATTCTATCTTGAGTTCAAACGACTTGATGATGGTAGAATAGATATAAGAATGAAGGACAAGAATGGGAATTACCTATGAAATTAGCAGAAGTCATTGAGAGATGGCAAACAATAACATCACTCGAAGAAGCCGAGGAACTCTTTGATACAGTTTATCCGCCAGAAGATATTAACCTTCCCAATCCAGATGAAAACTTTTCTATCTGCAGACTCTGTGGAAGCAACATCAAAGAAGATGATCTGGATGAAGTTATCGAGCTTTATCTTGATAGAGGGATGCATATTCATCTACCAATTCTTAAGTTTACATCGGAAGAGCTGGTTTATTACTACTTGTTGTTTGTAAAAACTTAGGAGGCTGATATAAATGGCAGAAAGAGAGCTTGAAGTATCTATAGCTAAACTTGAGGAACGAGTAGTGGGATTAGAAAGATGGCAAGACAGACAGAATGGTTCTCTCGAAAGGCTCGAGAAACGGATAGACGAAATTGATAGAAGGGTTCATCAGGTCTTAGTCTCCGTTCTGATTGCATTAATTAGCAGTCTTCTAGGAGCTGGCTTCAGCATTCTCACTAATTTAGCGTTAAGAACAATACAGAGATAGGAGGTATTTATGAGTATTGAAGAAATTGTAAATGAATGGAAGAGCATTACAAGTCCTGAACAGCTTGAAGAATTCGAAAAGAAGTATTATGCTGTAACAGAAGAGGATGATTCTTATCAGATTCCGTTCTCTATCATCCATATTGTAGGTCCAGAAGCATCAAGGGGTAAGGAAGAGACTCTTAGGTGGCTGACAGAGAATACTGATGGTATAATCTGTGAAGACATTAAAGAGTTTGAAATTGAGGGCGGGTTTCACGTAGCAATATTACAGCTAAGGGACCTGCAATGAAGCACGTAGTCAGTTTATCTGGCGGTAAAGACAGCACTGCAATGCTCTTAATGATGCTTGAGAGAGGAATGCAGGTAGACTATGTGGTCTTTGTAGACACCACCAAAGAGTTTCCGCAAGTCTATAGACACCTTGAGAAACTTGAGAAATATATCAGTCCGCTTAAGATTACTAGACTATCATTTGATTATGATTATTATTTTGAGAAGTGGAAAATAGGAAGAGGTTTAAGAAAGGGAGAAATTGGTTACGGCTTTCCTAATATGCGATTTCGATGGTGTACCGGACTAAAAAAATATCTAATCAGGAAATTTTTAAAATCTCTAGGTGATGCTATTTCATATATTGGCATAGCATATGATGAAAGAAGAAGGGTTAAGAATAAACCCGGGCTTGTATATCCTCTTGTAGAGTGGCAGGTAACTGAAAGACAAGCATTAGAATATTGTTACTCAAAAGGTTTTGACTGGGAAGGACTATATGAGAAATTACCAAGAACCTCATGTTATTGCTGTCCTCTCAAATCTCTTAAAGAGCTAGAAACAATTTATCTTTACTATCCAGAACTCTGGCAAAAGATTAAAGAGATGGAAAAGAAGTCTAGAAATAAATTTAGATTGGACCATTCTACTTTCGACCTTGAGAAAAAATTTCAATCTAGGTTATTGGAGGTGACACTTTGAAGGAGAATTGGGAAAAGGCAATTAACTTTGTTCTGAAATGGGAAGGAGGTTATTCCAACGATCCTAAGGATCCCGGTGGACTTACAATCTACGGAATCACTTATAAATATCATCCTAAGGAAGTTGCTGAGATGGAGAAATTATGGAAACAGGGTAAGTTTGATGAGTGTAAAGCAATNGCTAAGAAAATCTACAAAGAGAAATATTGGAACGCAATTAAAGGAGACANTCTACCCTATCCTCTTGACATTATAGTCTTNGATACCGCTNTCAATATGGGCGTATCAACNGCTCTTAATCTCCTTTCTAAATCTCAGTCTAAATGGGAAGTCTATCTTCTTGAAAGAATAAGGCGATATTGTGATATTGCTAAAAATAATCAGAGATTCTTTTATGGTTGGATAAGAAGAGTAATAGATCTTTATCAAACAGTATCTAAACAGTAGGAGGGATAAGCATGGATCTTAAGGAATTTGAGATTAGATTAGATGCTCTTACAGGCAAAATAATTCTTGTCCATATACCGCAGAAACTTGAAGTTTTTGAGATTCAGGTTAAAGGCAAGATAGATTGGGAGAAACTCGGAAAGGTAATAGCTAAGAATATTAATCTGATTGCTATAAGAGGAGACCTTCTAAGTTTCTTAACAGGAAATGGCAAGATTGTTATCGTGAATCTAGAAAATAATGAAATAATCGGTGAAGGTTATGCTAAGATTATAATTAATTGGGCTAATCTTATTAAACTGATAGTGAGGTGAAATTATGGACTGGAACAAGTTTTTGGGAGATATTCTTGAGGCATTAATTCCTCTTCTCGTTGCATTATTAACTGCGCTCGTTGGCTATGCAATAAGCTTTCTAAGGAAAAAGATAGAATCAATTACCGATGAGTCTATTAGAGTAATTATAAGCAATGCACTAGAAGAAGCAGATAGAGTTGCGGAAGAGGCTGTCCTTGCGACTCAGCAGAAATTTGTAGACGATATCAAAAAAGCTCGTGAAGACGGGAAGCTTACTCAAGAGGAAGCTCTTCAAGCTCTACAGATGGCTAAGCAATACTTTATCAGTCACTTATCTGGTTCTTCTAAAGAAATTCTCTTTAATCTCTATGAGAACTTTGACCAATGGCTTGAAGACTTCCTTGAAGCTAAACTTGGCTATATAAAGAGATGCTCTTGACAGCCTCTTGACCCTTTTGATAAAATATTAATGAAACTGTTAAAAGGAGGTGTATAATGGAAACAAATGAGATATTGAAGAAAATAGAGAATCTAAGCACTCGAGGCTGGGGAGAAACAGAAATAAAGAATTATCTCTGCCTCGAGTTTTTTATTCCTCCAGATAAATGGGATAAATTAAAGACACTCGCTATTTCAAAAGGTATTCACATCCGACAAACTGGTCTATTTAGTATGGAATCTAGTAGCATTGATAGGCGCAAGAGATATTATCAGCTACATAGAGAGGAGTTAAGGCAACGTTCAAGGCAATATTATTTAGCACATAGAGAAGAAATTATTGAGAGGGTAATAAGATGGAAAGCTCAGAATAGAGAAAAGGTTCGTCAATATGATAGAGAATATCGCTTAAAGAATAAAAAGAAAATTAAAGAAAGAATGAAGAGATATTATGAGCAGAAAAAGGAGAAAATCAAAGCTTATTATAGAGAGTATTATAAGAAGAATAGGGAAAGGATACTCCAGCTTCGAAGAGAGTATTACAGGAGAAAGAAAGAAGAAAAATTAGTGAAAGGAAGGGAGGAGTATGTTTAATCATCCCAGCTATCTTCAAGAATTCAGAAACTTAGTCTTATCTCTTGGCAATATTTCCACTGCGCTAGAAGTAGGAGCTTACTCAGGCGAGCTAATGGATGTTCTAAAGGATATTGGAATCAAGGTAAGTGGAATCTCGCTTGAGACTACACGATCTGATGTAGTTATCGGAGACTTTCTCAAACAAACATATACTGGGAAGTTTGACCTTGTTTATTCAAGTGGAGTTCTTGAGCACTATGAGATTGAAGATATCAGAAGATTTATTAGAAAGATGAAATCTCTCTCCAATTACTGGGTCCTTAATATTGTTCCCAATTCCAGATGTAATTCATATATGCAGGCTAAAAGGAATACAAATCAGGAGTGGGGAAATGAGAAAGACTTTACTATTGATGAGCTTCTAAAATTACATCTTGAGTTTGGAGAGGAGAATTCATTGCCGGGGAAATAGGTTATGGATGGGCTAAAATATTCAATCCCACAGAAGATGTTCCTTATCTAGTCTACACAGCTATTCACTATCTGAATGATAATCATTCACCTATTGACCCCGGAAGAAAGATATGTTATGATAAGATTACCAATCTAAAAGGAGGTGATGTTTATGGCATTTGATCCGAGAGAGCACCTTATTAAGATTCCAAGATGGGACGAAAAGTTAAAGAAGGTAGTCTATCAAGACTATCTCGAGGCTAAGTGGAGACTAGTATGGTTCAAAGAAGAGTGTCCTGACTGGACTATCGAAACCTACGTGACCCTGTATCCAGAAAATGGCTTACCACAAGCATCTCTTGCAAAAGCAATCATTAGGGATCCTTCAGGTGAGGCAAAGGCTATAGAGTGGGGTTACTCCGAAAAGTATATAGAAGAGATAGACAGAAAGACGCAGGAAAAGAGAGTTACTGTTAACCCTAAGTTTGTAGAGAAATCTGTCACAACAGCAATTGCAAGAGCACTGGCACTACTTGGTTATGGAACCCAATATGCTAAGGAATTAGAAGAAGGGCAGACTGTAGAGGAAATCTCAGACTCTCCAGTTCCATCCAAGCAAAAAACATCATTTGAACCTGAACCTGATCAGATGATTACTTCGGCACAAAAGGAGCTACTAACCAAGTTACTGAAGGAAAGACCTGAAACAGTAAATGCACTCTTGGGCAACAAAAAGATAGAAGAACTTACCAAAGAAGAAGCACACAACCTGATAAGCCAGCTCATCTAAGATGGATTACTTCATTCCCCAATCATACGAACTAGAAAGATATAAGATTAACGAGCTTATTAAGAGATATAATATCGAAATACCTCAAAGCCTCGAGTGGATAAGAAAAGAGAAGCTAACTCCGACTCAAATTAGATGGGTTTTAGACTGGCTTGAATTCAAGAGGGCTCATCCTGACAGATTCTACCGATACCTTCTTGCATACAGCACTACTCCCTCTTTCTACAGGATGAGTCCTCCTCTTGTTAACTTAGGAGAAATTATTGTTGAGTTTACCAATTTCTACATATCTCTTGCTCACTACTGGAACTTGAGCTTACCACAAGAACCAATCCAGATTGCAAAAGGTTTCAGAACGCTGTATATTCTCACTGAATGCACTACTCCGAGTGAATTCCTGATGATGAGACCATTATTAACTTCAATCCTTGACTGGTTTATGCGAAAGAAAGGAAAGGTCCCCCATCCTCTCCAAGTTGCAAACCTGATAATAAAGAAGCAATTTGATATAACAGAACCTTATCCGATTGGTTTTAATATTTACGGAGAAACCGTCTATTCTAATTTCACAAGGAAAGTAAAATGAAGAAAAGGAAACAGGAAGAATCACCTTTACTCAAGGCATACTTAGCAATCAAGAATGATTCAACCGAGCAAGCCATCATAGGAAGCTTACTTCTTGACCCTGAAAACAACAGCTTTATCTTCAATAGGCTTTCTCCCGAAGATTTCATCAATCCCCTTTGTAGCGCTGTCTATAATGTTATTTCTTCACTTTATTTTGCTGGAGAACAGATTAATATTGCAATGGTAGCTGAGAGGGGTAAAATTTCAGCAAAGCTACTCGCTGATATGGCTAATTACTATACCAATTCAGGAACAATTGAAAAGCTGGTTGAATCACAGGAGATGAGGGGGTGGCTTAAGAAGTATATTTCTACCTGTGAAAAGGTCCTTGATACAGTAATTAATGATGGAGAAGATCTTGATGAATTACTTGGAAGAGTCTTATCCTTCTGGGAACAGCCATTCAAATACAAGCAGATATCTGAATCGGAAGAGATCAAAGATATCATTGATGATCTGAAAGAACAGTTATTCCTGAGTGAAAGAATTCCAAGTGGCTACAATTCACTTGATGCTTACATTGACGGCTTTGGGTCTGGAGAGCTAATTCTAATTGCATCCAGACCTTCAGTTGGAAAGACTGCATTAGTGATTAACCTGATATGGAACCTTCTCAAAAACAAACAGCCTTGCGGATTCTTTAGCATTGAAATGGACCGACTTTCAATCCTTATCAGGCTTTTCTCTCTGGTATTCAAGACTCCAATCGGAACAATCAGAACATCACTGAGAAGTGATCCTAACTTCTTTGATATAATTGTAGAGGACTTTAAACAGAAGCTGACCTGTCCATTCCTTCTAAATTGCGATGGCTCACTTACCATTAGAAAGCTAAGTCAGATTGCGACTGCATGGAAGAATAGATACAACATTAAAGCTATTTTTATTGACTACATTCAGCTTTTGAAATCTAATTATGGTAGCGATAGTAGGGCGATCGAAATGTCTTTAATATCTAGAGATTTAAAATCACTTGCAAGAGACCTTAACATTCCTGTAATCGCAGTAAGCCAGTTAAACAGGGCAATTGAAAATAGGGCAGACAAGTTACCTCAATTATCGGATCTTAGGGAGAGTGGGGCTCTGGAGCAAGATGCGGATGTAGTTATTATGTTATCAAGAGAAGACTACTATGAACAGCCAACAAACAACGAACCAGTTGTCCCGCTGGAAATTTATATCAGGAAGAATAGAAATGGTCCTCTGGGCAAGGTTGCTCTTCAGTTTGAAAAACCAACTAATATTATCTACGAGCTTGAAGAGGTGAGCTTTGATGAAACTTGATCAGAAATATATTGATGAGATTAATAAAGCAGGTTTAATAAAAGGTAAGTTTAACAGCGAAACATTTTATATTGGAAAGTTTAAGTTTATTCAAAGAATGCATCCTTCATTTACTGTTGAAGAGTTTAGAAGAATAACTGATCTTGGGTTGGCAATTAAGGTAAAGAAGAAGTTTTCTAAAAGATTTGGTTATGTAGAAATTTTATCTATGAAAGAGAGGTGATGTTTATGGCTGATATAATTTTCAAAGCTATTTTCTCTTTCCTAGCCTTCTATTTCATTAGTGGGTTACTCACATATCTTTATAAATTCTTAGAGCTTAAGAAAGAGCTTCATAATACTCTTAACAACCTCGGCTCTGTCTTACTTGCTGAAGTGGTAGTCAAGAATCAGGAGATGCTATACAAACAGATCGAACTTGCGATACTTGGAGTAGCTGGAGATAAGAAGGTAAAATACTCAGACTCTTTTAAAGCACTGGTTATTAACAAACTCGAAAACCAGATATCTAAATCTATTTCATTGCTAGATTCTGTATTCTTTGATAAGCATAGAGGCATAGCAATAAGTGAAATGATTGATTGCGTCTTCTACAGACTCGTTAAAGATGGATATATTGATACGGAGGACTAAGTGTCTCTTAAAAGATTTATTCTTACTAGTTCCAATGAAGGCGATATAGTGATCGATCCATTTGCAGGATCTGGAACCACTCTTGCAGTTGCAAAAAGACTCAACAGAAAGTATATTGGAATAGAGAAGAATCCTGAATATCACAGGTGGGCGGTAGAAAGAGTGGAAAGAACGCCTATATCTCTTATCCACTGACAGAAGGTTATTAGTACTCGGAGGTGAATTATGAGTATTCTGACTCATACTTGGAGACTAACTGGCGATGGAGGAGAAATCAAAATAGATGGAGATATAGTGGCTGAAATTATCCACTGGGAAGCTGAGATAAAGAAGGAGCTATTCCTTAAAGAGGATTTTACTGTAACTGGATGGTCAACGTTTGAACCTATAAGTTCCTTTTGTTGCTGGAGAGGAATTGCTACCATCAAACCAATTGAAGGCAAGCAATCTAAATTGGAGCTTCTTCAAACTGAACCTAAAATAGTTCAGGTAAGATTATCCGAACCTACTGTAGATGTTTCACTGAAGGAAACTGAAGCACTTATATTTAATGCAAAACCTTGGAAAGACAAGTTGGACGAGATAGCTATTCTTGGTAGAGGAAACCCTATAGAAGATATTTAAATATGTGTGATAAAATCAATCTTGATGAAGTAATTAATAAAGTTATCTGCGGGGATGCATTAGAGGTATTGAAATCCTTTCCAGATAATTGCATCGATTTAGTAATTACCAGTCCTCCTTATTACAATTTACGAGTTTATGATGCAGTTGGAATTGGTTGTGAGAAAACGCTTGATGAATACTTAGAGAATCTGCTTAATATTTTCTCTCAATGTGTTAGAATTACTAAGGAAACTGGATCTATCGTTTTCAATCTAGGAGATAAGTATGAAGATAGAAGCCTACTTCTGATACCTTATAGATTTGCTATCAAGGCTTTAGAAAGGGAGAACGTTAAGCTCATAAATGAAGTTACTTGGGTTAAGTTAAATCCTGTTCCGACTCAGGACCAGAGAAAACTTGAACCATCAACAGAACCTTTCTTTATCTTTGCAAAATCGAAAGACTACTACTTCAACAGGAAAGCATTCCTTAGCTTCAAAGATAAAATTAGAAAGGCCAGAAAGAGCGGTAGTAGAATAGGTCAATCATACTTTAAGCTAATTGAAATATCTGATTTAACTGAAGAGCAGAAAGCAGAAGCTAAAAGGAAACTTAAAGAGGCTATTAGGGAGGCAAAAGAGGGTTTGATTGAAAGCTTTACAGTTACTATCAGAGGAATTCACAAACCGCCATTTGGAAATTTAGATGGAGGAAGGCAATCTAATCTAGATAAGAATGGGTTTACCATTATAAAGAGAAAGGGAAATGCAATGAAGGGAGATGTTATTCTATGTCCTGTGGCTACCATCCAGAAAGTGGAACATCCAGCAGTCTATCCCGAATTCATTGTTCAGGAATTTTTAAAATTGCTTACTAAGGAGAATGATATTGTTTTAGACCCATTTATTGGATCAGGAACAACAGGAATCGTAGCAAAAAGAATGAAGAGAAGGTTCATTGGGATTGATATCAGTCCTAAATACTGCAAAATAGCCGAAGAAAGAATTGCCAACACGAAAGAGGATGAACCAGAAATAATTGTATCTCAATTCTAAACTTATGGAGATACAGAGCACTAGCTGGCGGATTCTATGTTTTCAAGCACGAGTATATAATGGTTTTTGAAAGGAGGTAAAATATGTTTGAAGCTCAAGTTGAAAGGAGATACCAAGAGTTAAAAAACCTCTCCCACCTAATCCACGCTCTCTGATCAACCTTCTCTTTGCCAATTCACAGTAGAACCTCTTGACACCCTTTTGCCTCTATGTTATAATTAAAATACACCTCCTCTCCTCTGGCAGGTTTTCCCTCTTCCTTTTTCCTGCCAGAGGCATCTTATCTTT
>Ga0065718_1001215_pt1 | contig 38009 bp, 30 predicted proteins | sample GBSCel77sediment_2_FD_59105 | JGI IMG/M metagenome (GOLD analysis project Ga0065718, IMG submission 59105) | Hot spring sediment microbial communities from Great Boiling Spring, Nevada - cellulolytic enrichment CS 77C v3 (version 3) | ecosystem: Environmental > Aquatic > Thermal springs > Hot...
CGGCTTGGGTTGAAGGCTCTCATTTGCATAGGCGGTGGCGGCACACAAAAAAGCGCTCTTAAACTAGCCAAAGCTGGTTTAAACATCATTACGATTCCCAAAACTATTGACAATGACATTCCTTACACGGACACCGCTATTGGGTTCGACACTGCATTAACAATCGCCACGGAAGCGATCGACCGTTTGCACAGCACTGCCCACAGTCATCACCGAATTGTCATCGTAGAACTGATGGGACATAACACTGGGTGGCTGACGCTTGGTGCCGGGCTAGCAGGGGGAGCTGATGTCATTCTAATACCTGAAATACCATTCGATGTGCAGAAGGTAGCGGCCGCAATCGAAGCTAGAAAAGCCCGGGGTTCCCCTTTTAGCATTGTAGCTGTTGCGGAAGGTGCAACCCCTGTGTCCGACCTTAAGCAGCATATGGAAAAGTCTCGGGCAAACCACAAAATCTTTTCAACACTTAAAACGGATCTTGGACAAAGCCAGCCCGGCTGAACATCCATTGTTACTTGCATTGGCCTTGGAACAGCTGACTGGGCTCGAATCTCGTGTTACAATCTTGGGCTACGTACAGCGTGGAGGAGCGCCATCTGCTGCGGACAGGTTACTCGCTACCACCCTTGGCACTGCTGCTATACGCTTAGTCTCAGAAGGACGCTTTGGGGTTATGGTGGGAGTAAGCCAGGGGGAAATTAAACCGGTACCCCTCGAGCTGGTGGCAAATCGACGAAAAGAAGTGCCTTTAGACCACCCATGGATCCGTGCCGCTCGCGCAATTGGAACCTGCTTGGGTGACTAAAATCTAACCCCAAGGAGGGACAGGTGAATAGCTAACAAAGCAATCCCTTTCTGCCTACCTATGGGCTAAGCGTTCCAAAAGCCGCGTATGGATGTTTTCAAACCCGCCGTTGCTGAAAATGATTACTACCTCGCCTGGCTGAACCTTCCGATACACAAAGTTTATTATTTCATCCGTTTTAGGTATATAAACCGCCTCTTTGCCACGCGACTGCAGATCACTAGCAAGTTTTTCCGGGTTAAGTCTCTCTGAGTCAGACAGTAATTCCGCCCGGGCCACAGCCGCTATGATTACACCATTGGCAGGTCCAAATGCGTCCACAAGAGCTTGCTGAAACACATTGCGGCGGGTGGTATTGGATCGCGGTTCAAAAATTGCCCATATCTTTTCCCTCGGATATCTCTGGCGCAGGGCTTGAAGCGTTTGATGGATTGCTGTAGGGTGGTGACCAAAATCATCGAGCACTATCACTCCACCAGCAATACCTCGCACCTCTAACCTGCGTCTAATCCCTTTAAAGGTATCAAATGCTTCTTGGATCTGGTGGTTCTTCAAACCGCAATATTTCGCCACAGCGATTACAGCAAGCGCATTCCTGATATTGAACTCACCTAGCAACCCAATTTTGAACTTGAAGCTTGGAATCTCAAACTCTGACACCGTGGGAGCGTAGGCTGTATTGAATGCGCGCAAGGCATTATCCTCGCCAAACCCAAACCGCTTCACCGGACAATGTGCGGCGTGAAGAATCGAAGCTATGTTTGGATCGTCTCCATTGACAAACAACGCGCCGTTACGAGGTATAATACGGATCAGCTGGATAAATGCCTTTTTTACGGCCTCCAGGTTCTCAAAAATATCTGCGTGATCGAACTCTATGTTATTTATTACTGCGATTTCCGGGCAATAATGGACAAACTTACTACGCTTATCGAAGAAGGCCGTATCATATTCATCACCTTCCAAAATCACCCACTCGCTCTCTGTGAACCGCGCCCCGCATTCGAAATTGAGCGGAATCCCACCTATTAGAAAGCTTGGGTTCAACCCAGCGTGCTCGAACACCCACGCCATCAGTGAAGTAACAGTAGTCTTTCCATGAGTGCCGGTAATTACAATGCATCTCTTACCCCGCAAAAAGAACTCCTTCAACAATTCCGGCAAAGAACAGTAGAAAAGTTTTTTCTCCAAAACATACTCAACCTCCGGGTTTCCGCGGGAAACTGCGTTCCCAATCACTACAAGATCAGGGTGCGGCTGTAAATTCCGCTCAGCGTACCCCTCGACAACCGGAATCCCATGCCGCATTAGATATGTCGACATGGGCGGATACACATTCTGATCGGAACCTCTAACCTGATAACCCTTTTCCTTCAAGGCGACAGCCACGGATGCCATCGCTGTCCCGCAAATTCCTATAAAATGAACCGACCGAATTTCGCGAAACATCGTTTTAAAAAATTAGATGGGCTAAAAGGTGTGATAAAGTTAAAACACCGCCTACTGTCGGAGCTTTCGTTCCAAGATTTCCCCAACCAACTTTGGGTTTGCACGTCCCCGGGTCAGTTTCATGACCTGGCCCTTGAGAAAGTTTAAAGCCGCCGTTTTCCCNCCCTTAAAATCTGCNACGGGCCCTGGATTCTCAGCAATTACACGTGCACAAATCTCTTCTATAGTTTTCTCGTCCGTAATCTGTTTCAATCCACGGGATTCTACTATAAGACTGGGAGCCCGGCCTGTCTCAAACATTTCCGCGAACACCTCTTGAGCTGCACTTGAACTAATTTCTCCTGCCTCTACTAGTTCAATCAGCTCCAACAATTCATTGGGGGTAAACTTTAAGTCTTTGATGCCAGAAAGGACAACTTCTTCAGGTGGTACACCCGCGGCAATCTGCTCCTGTTTTTCACGTTCATTCAACTCAGCCAACTTCCCACGCAACGTGTTGATTATCCAATTAGCCAGCGTCTTAGGGTTACGAGCTCTTGGCGCAAGTGACTCAAAATACAGGCAAAAATCTGGGTGTGCTTTAAAAACCTCTGCATCTTGGGGCGGCAACCCATATTGTCTCATCAACCTGAACTTCCGTTGTAACGGAAGTTCTATCATTCGCTTACGGAGAGCCGCCAAGAGATCCTCGCTAACCATCACGGGCATTAAATCAGGGTCCGGGAAATATCGATAATCATGAGCATGCTCTTTTGTCCGCATTTCCTCAGTAACGCCCGCAGTCTCATCCCAACGCCTTGTGGATTGTACAAGCACACCTCCATTGCGGAGAACTTCTATTTGCCGGTTAATCTCGTATTCTAAGGCGCGCCTGACCCCCGAAAAACTGTTCATGTTTTTTATTTCAATTTTGGCTCCCAACGAAGAACTGCCCCGTGGTCGTACACTCACATTTACATCGCAACGAACCATGCCCTTCTCCATATCACAATCGCTAATCCCACCTTGCACAAGCACCTCTTTCAACGCATTCAGATAGGCAAACGCCATATCTGGGCTGGTGATGTCTGGTTCGCTTACAATCTCCAATAACGGAATCCCCGCCCGATTGAAATCCACCCCACTGCAAGTGCCAAAAATGAAAACTTTTCCCCACATCCTCTTCCAAATGTACCCGGGTAATTCGCACCTTAACCACTTGACCTTGGAACTCAAACTCTAGGTATCCATTCACTGCACAGGGTTGATCGTATTGCGAGATCTGATAATTCTTTGGCATGTCAGGGTAGAAATAGTTCTTACGATCAAACCTTGCCCGCTTTGGGATCTCACAATTCAAAAGCATTCCAGCCAATATTGTCAGGTGCCATGCTTCCTCATTACAAAACCGGGAGACGTCCCCGGACAAGCCCAAACATACTGGGCACACATTCGTGTTCGGCGGAGCCCCATATTTATTTGGGCAACCGCACCAAAGTTTGGATTTTGTCTTAAGCTGAACGTGCGTTTCCAGTCCTATGACCGCTTCGTATTCAATCACGCAAAATATAAAACCTTGGAACCTCGCGTAATCCAAGCCAAAACCTTTTGGGCATATGCATAACAAAAGGGGGGGTTCTACCGTGGCCCTCCAGAAGACCTGTTCTGCGTTAATTACTCGCTCGGCCTTTCCACAACTCTAGGATTCGATGCCACCTGCGCGTGGCTTTACTGTCATGTGGTGCATTTCTCGTGGTCAATTTCACCAACCCAAGCCCTTCTGCCAATTCATCGAGCAAAACAATTACCTCACTCTTTGCTTTCCTTGAAAGCCTCCAAACCCACAAACAAAGCGCTCCACCCATCAATATGGCAAGCCATCCCGCTGAACTGGCCTGCAACCCTAATAAGGCTAAACCCAACGCAAAAAGTCCCACAAAACATAGTTTTGTGGTCGGCGTCCATATGGTCCACAGGCGACACCGGATCAGGCGTCTTTTTTTTGGTATTACAGTTCACAGGCTGTCTGAAGCCGAACGCCAACCCAAGTATTCGCTAACAGCTCTAAATCGAAGTCTTCCCATCCCGAATCCAATCTATAGGGACAGCCCAGCTTTTCCAACTCGAACAACACTTGCTGAAGGAAGCTCATCCGATCAACGTCTAGACCTTCCACCCAATAAGCTAGTGTGCTAGGCAACCTCGTTTTCCTAAGGGATATTGCTTTCCAAGAATCACGTAGGTTACAATTACGGCATAATTGGAGCTTCGATTTGTGCCTCGCGACACTTCGGACAAATGGACCCAATAGATGCATCAATGCAATCAACGATCGTACCCACCAATAATTTTTTCCCTTCAGGCACGCGGGCTATTAGCGCGTAATAAACGGCCGATATCAATGGCAAAATAGCCGTCACTGCCGCTAAAACTAAAACGCCACGAAACCATAAACCCACTATAGTCATCGGCACCACTAGCAAAACAAGATACTCAACTGTACAAAGAAGGTTGGTGAGTTCCCATCCTGGTCCCTTGAAGGATTTAGGTTGAAAAGGCGCACTGGCAAACCGGCCGTGGTAAACTAAAATCTTTTGAAACGGCCATATGAGCAGGGATTGCTTATAAATTCGCCCTTGCCATTGGGGTGTACCCAGGAAGCTAAATCGTCTTGGATGTTTCTTAACTAACAACGCCTCTGCTTCACCGTAACCGAGTTGCTGACGAAGGTAACCTGTTAAAGTTGACCGCCGGTGGTGCCAAACCACTGCTGCTGGAGCAAAACCAATTTTGTATCCTGCGTCTTGAACACGCCAACAAATATCCACGTCATCACCTGCCCGCGCAAAGACCGGATCAAACCCACCTACTCGCTCAAACACCCACTTGTAAAACGCCATGTTGCATCCTGGTACGTGCTCAGCAACCGTGTGGCTGAGCATGACATGCCTTGGGTTCCCTGGCGCAAAACTGACCGCGGTGGCTACGAAATTGTCGACAAGTGGGGGCAAATTTGGACCTCCAACACAAACGTAGTCGCCAGAAACAAGTTCCTTAACTAGATATGTCAACCAGTGTTCATCGACCACGCAATCTGCATCAGTGAAAGCAACTACCTCACCAGTCGCAGCAGCAATTCCTGTATTTCTCGCCGTTCCTAAACCAAGGTTTCTATCGTGACGGATGTACCGGACTCGAGCGAATTGATTTACCACATTAGGGGTTTCATCTGTAGATCCATCGTCCACAACAATTATTTCGTAGTCCGGGTATTCCAGGCGGTTTAGCGATTGAAGGCATGCTTCGAGCGTTGGTGCTGCATTCCAAGCAGGGACAACCACTGAGACCCGCGGAAACGGTTGCACATTAAAGACGGGCAAGTTTAAAAATTTTTCCTTAACTACTTCGAATGCAAGTTTAGGTCTCCGCTCTGTTGTGGTTAGCCCAAACGCCCAATCATCTATCAATTCTCCTCCTACATACCATTCGTCCGTAAAATTAAACACCACCAAACCTGCTGTGCCGCATTCAAAAGCCGTTTCAATTTGCCACTCGAGAAACTTCGCCTGTGCTATTTCGCCTTCCCGAAGCGAATCCATACCTATCTCTCCCAAAACGAGAGGACATCCATCAGCCATGTGATGTAGTTTATAGACGTATGCTTCGAAGGCATGACGAGTGTGTAAATACACATTAAAGCAAATGAAATCTTGGTCGGGCGGTTCCAAGAATTCTGTAGAGGGGTAATTGGCATATGTACACAGGCATTCCGGATCCACATCTTTTGCGGCCCAAATTAAGTCCCGAATAAATCTTTCAACCTTCCTGGCGCCGTACCATCGAACTATATCTGGCGGGATTTCATTACCGACACTAAGTGCGAAAAAAGACTGGGTGTCCCGCGCACTGTAGGGTGGCCGTTTTGACCTGGTTAATAATCTCTGCCCTATCTTTCGCGGAATCTAGAAAACAACGTTGACGGTTCCACGGTACATCTACAAACACCCTTAAATCATACTCTTGAGCTAGATCTAAGAACCAACGAGGTGGGACTTCATACACCCTAATAACATTGGCATGCAGCGCTTGGATTAAGCTAAAATCCCGCCTACTGTCTTCAAGTGATTTGAAAGGCTCTCCTTTTGGATTTGGTGGAAAAGGCCCATAGGCAACACCCCGCAAGTAAAACTTTGCGCCCCCCACGACGGAAAAACTTTACCGTCGGTCTTCACCCTCTGGCTGTTTGCACCTAGGCTACCCACACTTCATAAAAGCAGCGGCTCTAAACCACCTTAATGGTNGCCAGTTTTCGCACGATATTAGATCCGCTAGAAATGACTCATTTAGCTGGGAAGTTATTCAATCTGAATATTAATTCCAAGGCGCTCCAACGTGGTACCTTCTACAAAGCTTAGTTGTGACAACGCTTTGTTGTAATTTGCTAAAGCTTGCACTTCACTGCTCATTGCCGCGGTGAGATCACGTTGCATTTGTGTCACCGTGTAGGTAGTACTTTTACCGGCTTCCAGTTTTCGCATTTCAGCTTCTAACGCAATTTCGGCATATTCACGAGCCTTTCGTGTAGCTGCAACCCGCAGGTAACTGGATTCAGCTTGGCGTATAGCGTCATCGACTTGGGCCATTATATCTCTTTCAAGCCTTTTAAGGGTTAGCATAGCTTGTTCGAGCGCTAGTTTAGTAGCCTTGTAGTTATTGCGCGCTGCTACATTACCGATGGGTAAGGTTATCTGTGCCCCTACGTAATAGAAGGGTTGTTCTCTATCCCTGATGTCTCCGAAGATACCACTAAACTCTGGCGTTGATCCTGCATATCCACCCCCCACCCGGACATCAAGTTCAGGGAAAAGTTGATTTCTATCATATTTTAACTGCACCCCCAAACGTTCCAGATCCAACTTTGCCTGCAGGATTTCTGGCCGTTCCGTCAATGCTCGGGCCCAGCTAAGTTGCCGGTCGAATACTTGGACAGGTGCTTGTAAGGTTTCTGATGGTTCAATCTGCACATCCGCAAGTTCGGAATATTTATCAGCTATAAGCTTTTTCAAGGCGTGTTCTTGAATAGCAAGATTATTTCGAGCGGAAATTAGATCTGCTTCTGCAGCAGCCAATTGTGCCTCTGCCTGTTTTACGTCCAAAGGTGTCATCGCACCTATCTCCGCCCGCTTCCGGTTTTCGGTCACTAGCTGCTTCGCAAGTTCAACTGCCTTTTCTTGCACGCGAACGTACTCCCGTTGGGCAATCAAATCGTAGTAAGTTTGTTCCACAGTGGTAACAATATTCATTACGCGTTGCTTAAACGTTAGTTGTGAATACTGAAGCCGATTTTTTGCGACGCGGATGTTCAAACGGGGGCTATCAATCCACAAGTTTTTTAGTAATGGTTGCGTAACGTCCAACGTCAGAGAACCGCGACCCACCGAGTAAGGGATCGATAGCGAGCGCCAGGTATTTGTATCGAACGCGTACCGAGTACCTTCAGTATCAGTGGCTGTTAGACTAAGGGTGTAACGCGTGCCAATAGGTAGCTGGCCGGAAATTGAGCCGGAAATATTGTCTGATTCTGAGCGTTGACCCGGTATTTCGATTGTACCTTGTAAAAGTGTAGATCCAGCTTTTTGGTAGCTATGTTGACCAGACACCCCTAAAGCAGGATCGTATGCCCCGTACAACCCTTTCAGATTAGCAAGAGCGATCATTGGGTTATATCGTTCAATCTGGATTTCCAGGTTTTTCTGTACAGCCATTTTTATAACTTGTTCCAAGGTTAACGACATAATCGTATTGGTGGTGCCAGGGTAACTTGATAACCCTTGAACAGCTTCCCCCGCCGATGTGCTTAAAACGAGACTAAGCTGCAACACCATTGTGGCACCTTTAAATGCAATGACGCGCCATTTAAACTGCGCAATCCTGCCTTCTGGTCGCTCTCCTTTTGTGCGTTGCCTTTGCAAGCTGCGTTCTAGTAATCGCATAGGCTATTTTCTGGATAAAGTTAAGCTTAAAGCCAAATTAGTTTTCTGCCGAGTGTATCTTAGGTCCTATATTGCCCGCTATATGGGCTTTCGAGATAGTATGCTGGGCGCGGATCAACCTGTCTATGATTCCTTCCCAAGCAACCTCCCGCGGTGGAGCTTCAACCAAAATTAGCCGTGCACAAGAAGCATCGGCCTTATAAAGCTCCGAATATAGGAGGTGCGCGTAACTAACCGGATCGGCTGGCATCACAGAAAGCCCTTTAACAGCATTCCTAGGTGGTAAGTTTTTGTGTGCTATTACGTAGCATTCTGACAAAGTAAACCCGAATTTACGCGCCTCTTCAGAATAACGATACAAAATGTTGTTGGAATCCGCGGGGCAAAACTCCACCACATGCAGGGGTGTTCGGGGGGAATAATGCCGCGGCAATAAACCTGGGCTACGCAATGGAATATCGATGTTACCTGTGGGGCCACGTGCGATTTTACCAATCACCCCCTCCAAAATCGCAGCATGTAGTATCCCCGGCCTCAAAATTTGGGGAGGATCCACAGTCAGATCAAGCACAGTAGACTCGATCCCAACTTGCGTAGGGCCTGCATCAACAACTAAATCAATCTTATCTCCGAGTTGTTCGATCACATGACCTGCAGTCGTTGGCGAAAGATAACCTGACAAATTTGCACTAGGTGCAGCTAAGGGTATCCCGCATTTACTAATTAAAGCCAAAGTAAAAGCCTGATTAGGCATGCGAACCGCCACTGTTAACCCACCAGCCGTGACTATGTCTGGTACCCGAGAGTTTTTCTTTAACACCAGAGTCAGAGGTCCAGGCCAAAAAAAACTGCTAAGAAGCTGTGCCGTAGAGGGCCACTCTGCAACGTATTCTTTTGCCATTTCAACGCTGCAGACATGGATGATTATTGGGTTATTAGAAGGACGGCCTTTGACAGAAAAAATTCGGCTTACGGCAACCGGGTTCGTGGCGCATGCTGCAAGTCCATACACTGTTTCCGTAGGTACAGCCACTAATCCACCCGAGAGTATAATTTCAGCAGCTTTCTCAACCGCACGGGCAAAAGATTCAGCGGAATCTATTTTTACAAGCTCTGCCATTTTGCGCCCAGTAATCGTCAAAAATTCAGTTCTCGGGTTCTCTTATTCATACCGCAATGCTTCAATCGGGTCTAAACGAGAGGCTTTCCGCGCCGGATAAAAGCCAAAGAAAATCCCAATTACTGCGCTAAAGACAAATGCGCCTACCACTGCATACATTGGAGTCAAAATGGGCCAACCAGTTTTAGATGCAATTGCATGTGCTACCGCCACTCCCAGTCCAATTCCCAAAAACCCCCCCAACACACTTAGGGTTACCGCTTCGATAAGAAACTGCAGCATGATATCTTTTGGACGCGCACCTACAGCCATTCGAATTCCGATTTCCCTGGTACGTTCAGTCACGCTAACTAACATGATGTTCATAATCCCTATACCACCCACGATCAATGACACACCAGCAATTGCTCCCAAAAGAATTGTCATCGTCCTAGACTGCGCAGTTGCAAACTCGGCGATATCTTGCTGGGTTCGCACCGTAAAATCGTCTTCCTTATCAGGCCCAATCTTGTGTAGTTGACGCAGTAAAAGCGTGATTTGATCCTGAATAAACGGCAACAGCTGTGCACTTTGAGCCTGGACTACGATTGTCCGAAGACTTGTCACATTCAGTAATCGTCGCATTGCGGTTGTGTACGGAACCAGTACCAAATCATCTTGGTCGAATCCCACCATTGAAAACCCACGAGACTTTAACACGCCAACGACTGTGAACGGGATGTTTCTAATACGAACGACCTTACCGATTGGGTCTTCGTCTCCAAATAGTTGGGTTGCAACTGTCCGTCCGAGTATAGCTACTTTATTGGCGCTACGAACGTCCGTCTCAGAAAAACCGGTGCCGGCTTCACACGGCCAGTTACGAATTTGTAGGTATTCTGCTGATACCCCCAAAACTTGGGTGTACCAATCCTGATTCCCTACCGCAATTCTGAAACTACTTCGTACCTCTGGGCTAACAGCGACTACCCCAGGCACCTCCCTTAAAATTGCTTGAGCATCCTCAAGCGTCAGCGTAGGCGCTGATCCCCAACCGCCGCGAACCCCGCCCCTTGTCAAGCTACCACTAAATACCATTATTACGTTTTGTCCCATGTTAGCTATTTCAGACTCGATCTGGGCCTTTGACTCCGTTACCAATCGCAACCATAGCAATCACGGCCCCTACTCCGATTATAATACCCAGCATGGTCAACAACGTCCGCATCTTGTTTCTGCGGAGTGCGCGCAATGCTATCCGTATTATCGTTATGAGTCTCATACCGCCTTTACTCAACCTGAATAGCTGGGTGTTCAGAGCGCAACTTTTTTAGTTCCTCACGAGCAATTAATCGTTCCGTAACAGGGACATCCTTTAAAATCCGCCCGTCCCGTAACACCACCATCCGGCGTGCATATTTCGCTATATCGGGTTCGTGCGTAACCATTACAATTGTGATCCCCTTTTCATTTAAGTCCTGGAAAACTCCCATCAATTCCACGCTGGAAAGGCTATCAAGGTTCCCCGTAGGTTCATCTGCCAGCACTAGTGAAGGGTTCATTACCAATGCCCTGGCTATCGCTACGCGTTGTTGTTGTCCCCCAGAGAGCTGGCTTGGTACCGCATTAATTTTCTCTCCTAACCCAACCAACTGAAGCATGTTAATTGCGCGCTGACGCATTTCTGCCCTACTGAAATGATTCTTGGCATAAAACATTGGCAGTTCGACATTTTCGAGGGCGGTGGTTCTGGGGAGTAAGTTGAAGTTTTGGAAAACAAAACCAACTTTCCGATTACGGATTTCGGCCCGTTCATCTGGACCTAATGTTGAAACATCCACCCCATCTAAAAAATATTGTCCCGAAGTGGGCCTGTCTAAGCAGCCGATTATGTTCATGAGGGTTGATTTACCTGATCCACTCGCACCCATTATCGCCACAAACTCACCCTGGTATACTTCAAGTGAAACACCCCGTACCGCATGGACTTCCACTTCACCAGTCCGATAAATTTTATGGACGTCGACGAGTTTAATAACGGGAATCTGGTCGCGCATGAATCACATCACCTTAAAAGTTTTTCGCGTATGGTTTATCGCGGCCGCCTAAACGGAACAAATGGGTTATTGGGTTGCAATGATTGTCTTTCACCGGGTGGAATTATACCCACTACCACCTCCTCACCCTCAGCAAGACCTTCAACAACCTCGGTATTTACCCCATCGGTGATACCAATCTTAATTTCCACTGGCTTTAATGCCGGTTTCCCCGGAGCATTTGTAACAAGCACATAAACCGTGCGTACCTCTGGTTGTTCATCTTTCTGATTAGAATCGTGCCCCATTCTTCTACCAGCCCCAAAGCCTCGACCTCGTCCACCAATCCGTTCACGGTCAACTGGTAATGCAGCGGCTGTCATTCGCGCTGCAGCCTGAGCATCCGAATTTGTGACTGTTTCCGGGGGTCTAAAGCGCAAGGCTGCATTAGGAATTAATAAAGCGGATTCTCGTTGAGCTGTAATGATTCGCACGTTGGCCGTCATGCCCGGCAGTAGTTTCAAGTCGTGGTTTGTGACCAAAATAATACAAGCGTAATTCACCACCCCTTGATTAGTAATTGGGCCGTATCTGACCTGCGTGACTGCACCTTCAAACGTCCGGTTCGGATATGCGTCCACAGTAAACTTCACAGGCTGTCCGACGGATACATTCCCAATGTCAGCCTCGGAAACCAAAGCGTCTATTTGCATATACCTTAAGTCATTTGCAATCACAAACAAAGTTGGCGCACTCAAGCTTGCAGCTACTGTCTGGCCAACATCTACTTTCCGCGAAATCACTACGCCATCCACCGGCGAGTAAATGGTGCACCTCTCAACATTTACTCTGGCACGGAGCACTTCCGCCTCGCGTACTCTTACAGTCGCCTCTGCCTGACGCAGCTGAGCAACGGCCGTGTCGTATTCAGCCTTCGAAATCAACTTGTCTCGGTACAATGTTTCTGCCCGCTCAGCGTTTAGCCTAGCTAATTCCAACGCAGCCTGAGCACTGGCTAGACCAGCTTCAGCAGATTTCAAGTCCGCTTCGTAAAAGGCGGAATCTATCCTCGCAACTACCTGGCCAGCCTTAACAGGCGAGTTAAAATCCACTAGTATTTCCTTGATAATGCCCGAGATTTGGCTCCCAACTTCCACATTTGTTAATGGAGTTAAAGAACCTGTCGCAGTCACTACCTGTTCCAACGGGCCGCGTNTAACCTTTGCAGTCTGATACTGAGGCAGTTGTCCCTCAGATCGCTTAACATACCAGTATGTGCCCGCTGCTCCTATTATAAGGGGCAACCATACCCATTTTAAAAATGACTTCTTCATCGTTTCTTCGCTAACTTTCTAAATCTGACCAAGTTAGACCCGGGCAAAGCGATTTCATATATTTGACGCGGCATTGGTGGCTATGTTCAAAAACCCCCACCAATGAATCCATCTTTAACGCTGGCGGCTGGCGAAACAAGGTAGTCAATACGATAGCACGCCTGCAAAATTATACCAAGTAAAAATTCCCCTTTTCCTTGCGCGGCGTAGCTGCTCCCAACAATAAACAACCACAACTAAACATAAGCACTTTTGGGATCAAAAAATAAATCAACCGGACGGGTTGGTGCTCCACCATGCCATCCTTTACGATCAGACAACATCAGTTGCTTCCCATACCGATTGAGCGGTACTGCAAAAACAGTCCAGCGCCCAAGAAATCTCGACTTCCATTCCCCTTGGATAAGCCAGCCTTGCTTAGCTTGGTACACCCGTCCTGAAAATGCTTCGCGTTAGGCTAAAGGGATACATAATCCCGGATGAAATCCTCGCATTCAATTGACACGGGGCCCGGATAAATTCATTTCTTGGCTTATAGTTTCGGTGGAATTTTAACTTCAATATGAAGCTCCCGGAGCTGTTTCGGACTCACTGTGCTCGGAGAGTCAGTCATTAGACAGGTTCCCTTCGCCGTCTTAGGGAATGCAATCACATCCCTTATTGATTGTGTTTTGCAAAGAATTGCACAAAGCCGATCGAATCCAAGCGCGATTCCGCCGTGCGGAGGTGCGCCGTACTTAAAGGCTTCTAACATGTATCCGAATCTCAGCCTAGTTTCCTCGGGAGGGATCTTAAGGACCTCCTCGAAAATTAGTTTTTGTAATTCTGGTTGGTGAATACGGATGCTTCCTCCACCAAGCTCGACCCCGTTTAAGACTATGTCATAATGTTGACCCCGAACTTTGTGTGGGTCGGTTTTTAGTAAAGGCACATCTTCGGGCACAGGAGCAGTAAATGGATGATGCGTCGAATACCACCTCTGATTTTCTTTGTCGTAACTCAGCAAAGGAAAATCTTCGATCCAACAAAAATCGTACCTATCAGGAATCCGGAGTTTGCCAAACTGAGTTAACAACTGAGCAGAATAGAGTCTGATTCGACCCAACACCTCACATGCTGTTTCCCACTGATCCGCAGCAAACAAGATTAGGTCCCCTTCCTCTATGTTCAGTTTTTGCTGAAGGGCTTGTTTTTCTGTTTCGGATAGAAACTTTAGGATAGGGGATTTCCATTCCCCGTTTTCGACCTTAATGTATGCAAGGCCCTTTAAGCCACCAGACCGCGCCATCTCAGTCATCGCCTCAATTTGTCCTTGCGTGACACAGGCTAGTCCTTTCGCGTTAATAGCCTTCACAACGCCACCTGCCGCCACAGCATTGCTGAACACACGGAAATTACTTCCTCGAAATTCATCAGTAAGATCAACTAGTTCTAGTCCAAACCTCGTATCAGGTTTATCGGTACCAAATCGATTCATTGCATCCCTGAAAGCGATGCGCGGGAATGGGACGGCGATTTCGATACCAAGAATCTCTTTCCAAATCCGTGCCAGTAATCCCTCGATGAGCGAGTAGATGTCCTCGCGATCCACAAAGCTCATCTCAATATCTATCTGCGTAAACTCTGGCTGTCTATCTGCGCGTAAATCCTCGTCTCGATAACACCTCGCCAGTTGGAAGTATTTATCCACCCCAGCAACCATCAAGATTTGTTTGAACTGTTGAGGCGATTGCGGAAGAGCATAAAAAAGCCCAGGTTGCAACCTACATGGTACTATAAACTCACGGGCGCCTTCGGGAGTAGACTTAAACAGGGTAGGTGTTTCTATCTCAATAAACCCTTTCTCATGCATGTACAGCCTGGTTGCCAAGGCGGCTTGATATCTAATCCGGAGGTTGCGAAACATTTCGGGGCGTCTCAAATCTAAATAACGGTATTTAAGACGGATGTCCTCCGACACCTGGGCTGCCACCTCAGGATCGTCTATTGGGAACGGCAAAACCTCCGCTGAATTTAACACTTCAAGTTCATTTACTACGACCTCGATTTGCCCCGTAGCAATTTTCGGGTTTTCAGTGCCTTCGGGGCGTTTTCTAACCGTGCCTGTGACTGCGACCACGGATTCAGGTCGTAACGCAGCTGCACGATCTACCAATTCTTGACCCACGAGAGACGGGTCAAACACCAGTTGGGTTCGACCTTCGCGGTCTCGGATATCAATAAATACTACTCCACCTAGGTCACGCCGCGAATGGACCCACCCGCATAAGGTCACAGTGCACCCCACGTGTTCAAGCCTTAATTCGTTACAATGATGTGTCCGTTTTTTCATTCCCAAACTCTCTCTTCTTTTAGTTGCCGGATAATGCCCAGGCATAACGAATAATTCAAAGCCATTTTTGTTTCCCAACGAAGCTTTTTACTCAGAGTCGTTTCCCGACACGGCACCCTTGCAAATACCCCGTTGGCTCAATCGAATGAACTCAATCAAGTGGCAAATCTCTGGCAATGCCGGCAATTCCTGTTCGATCTTGGCAAGGGCATTAGGAATTGACAACCCCTGCCTGTAAAGAATCTTAAAAGCAGTTCGAATGTGGCGCTGCACTTCTGGCGGCACTCCGTTTCGTTCCATACCCACCCGGTTTACCGTATGAACAACCCCAGGATTTCCATCTACCATCATGTACGGGGGCACATCCTTCACTACCTTAGTGCAACCTCCAATCATTGCCATGGTTCCGATCCGACAGAATTGGTGGACGGCCGCTAACCCACCGATTACCGCTCGATCCTCTACAACTACGTGTCCGCCCAAAGTGGCCACATTAGACATTATTACGTGGTTACCTAATACAACATTATGAGCTATATGACAGTACGCCAAAATGTGATTGTGAGATCCTATTACAGTGGCTTCTCCATCGCCGGTGGCACTATGCACCGTTACGTACTCGCGGAATGTGTTATAGTTGCCAATTACAGTCTTTGTAATTCCGCCTCGCCACTTAAGATCCTGGGTTTTCAACCCAATACTGGCAAAAGGATAAAATTCATTCCCTTCACCTATGGCGGTAACTCCGTCAATTACCACATGCGAATGGAGTTTACAGCCAGGACCCAATTCAACGTTTTCACCAATTACACAATATGGCCCAATGTAACAATCCGGGCCTATCTTGGCTTTAGGATGAACTATTGCCGTTGGATGAATGTATGCGGATCCCATAGCTGGAAAAATGTATTGCCNTGCCGGGAAAGTTTAAATCAAGCATCCTGTAACATGAAGGTTACTTGGGCCTCGCTTACGATCTCACCGTTCACCTTGCATACGCCCTTGGCACGCCCAATCCTTCCCCGAACTCGTGTCAATTCGACTTCTATCACTAAGGTATCTCCCGGTCTAACTGGTTTGCGCCATTTGACCTCTTCGGCCGACATGAAATACGCGAGCTTGCCTTCGGTTTGTCCCTTGGTGAACATCAAAATACCTGCAGCTTGTGCAATGGCTTCGAGCTGAAGGACGCCAGGCATTATTGGGTGGCCAGGGAAATGACCTTGGAAGTATTCCTCGTTTATAGACACGTTCTTTATGGCTACTATGCGATTCTCCTCCAGCCTTGCCACGCGATCAATCATCAAAAATGGATATCTGTGTGGCAAAATTTTCATAACCCTCATAATGTCCATAACCGTCTCAGTTGGTATGGGTTCAACTGGAGCACCCTCTTTCGGCTCCTCTGGAGTTGTTAATCCTACCGGCGGTGCGAATGCCTGAGCCACTGACTTGGTTTTCCTCTCCAAAGCCAAAAGTGCCCGAACAAGCTCAATGTTTGCGGTATGATTGGGTTTAACCGCAATTACATGTCCACGAATAGGTCGACCCAACAAACAAAGATCACCAATCAAATCCAAGATCTTATGCCGGGCGAATTCCTGAGGGTAACGCATAGGTTCGGTTGTCAACACTGCATCGTCCAAAATTATAACCGCATTTTCAAGACTTCCCCCTTTAATAAGTCCGTTTTGGATAAGATACTCGATCTCTTCCATAAAACAGAAAGTACGTGCCCGTGAAATCTCAGCCCTCCAAGATTCCGGCGTGATATCCAGACTATAAAACTGCGTGTACCGTCCTTTCTGATCAGCACTGGTACAAGTGATTCTGAACCCGTCGTGGGGAAGCACCGTTAACATACTTTCTCCCACCTCAATTTTTACCGGTTCATTTACCACGAAAGGCTCACGGGGCTGGTTCAAACTCACAGTCCCAGCATTATCGATCAGATCACAAAACAACTTTGCACTACCATCCCCAACTGGTGGTTCGTTCGCATCCAACTCAACTATCACATCATCTATCTCCAACCCTGAAAGAGCCGACAATAAATGTTCTACCGTGTGAATACGAACACTTCCCTTTCCAAGGGTGGTCGCCCGTGTCGTATCCACTACGTTCTCAACAACGGCAGGTATTTCTGGTCTATCCTGCAAATCTACTCGGCGGAAACGGATCCCGCTCCCCGCCTCTGCGGGTATCAATGTCAAAGTAACCTTGTTGCCACTATGTAAACCGATACCGCTTACAGTAGCCTTTTTTGCAATTGTTTTACGTAGCTGCACGTGCCCATTTAACAATTTACCACGGTAATTGCAAGCCACAGACTAGCTTACAAGAAAGGGTTTGCGCCCCGTCCAAAACTTATGTAATCTCATCTCAGGTGTGGGAATGTTTCCCTGGACAGTGTAATTTAACAATGACAGATTCCAAGGGCGGAAATGTGAGAATATGCCCGAGTCGGAACTAAAATCTTTACGCCCACTGGTGAGCCAGAGTAAACCCCGAATCCCGCGGTCATTGAAGGATTTAACGCCTACCAGGGCATTTCACCCCACCAAGTTTTTCCGCGAAATGATACTAAAATCGCTACTAACGCCGCGAAAAGGGGCCCACAAAAACCCTAAATTGCCCAAATTAAAAGGAAACAAACTGGCAATTACCTGGATAGGTCACGCAGCTTTCCTAATACAGTTTGTGGATCTAAACGTTCTGATCGATCCGAATTTTGCCAATTGGCTGTTTCTGCTCAAAAGGGTAAAGCGAGCTGGGTTGCGTCCTGAACATCTGCCGGAGATCGACCTGTTACTTCTTACTCATGCCCACTTCGATCACTTCCACAAACGTTCCATTAAGCAACTGCCTTATAAACCCAAAATCGCAGTGATGCCGTTAGGAATGGGCGAACTCGCACATGGATTGGGCATCAAAAGGATTGTTGAGCTTGATTGGTGGGAAACTTTTACGCATAAAGACTGTCAAGTCACCCTTACCCCAGCTAAACATTGGGGCGCCCGCACATTGCACGATCACTATCGAGGCTACGGCGGTTTTGTTCTCCAGTATAGATCACGGAGTGTGTATCACGCAGGTGACACAGCCTATTTCGAGGGTTTTTCACAAATCGGGCGCATTTTACGTCCAGAAATTGCTATCTTGCCTATCGGAGCTTACGAGCCAGACGCCTTCAAAAAAGTCCATATGGGCCCCGAAGATGCGCTAAAAGCCTTCAGAGACCTAAAGGCTAAATGGTTTATCCCAATGCATTACGGGGCTTTCAAACTCTCATTCGAAGATCCGGAAGAACCCCCACAACGCTTAATAGAAGCGGCAAAACAACGCAGAATCTTAAACCGAATTATTATCCTTGAGGAAGGCGTGCCATTACAGCTTTAAGCTTTTGGTACCGTTTTCTTCACAGCCAATTTGCGATTAGCAACGCTAATTATATACACTTTGCCTTTTGGTACAATTTGAACCAATGATTACTAATCCCACATTTGCCGGCAGGGGAGTGTCTAGTATCTAAACTTCACATTTAATTTTTCCCGGTCCGATGCCGATTACCTAAGTGAGAGGTGAACGACCATGCGGTTAGATGCCAAAAAGGTAACATCCCGGGTCCCGGTAACTGAGAAAACGAACTCCACCACCCTCAACCGGTACCCGGTAAATTACCGAGTTTTTGGCCGGCCCAATGGATGCTCACCTCGCAAATTTTTGGTTATCCCGACCCAATTCATAAGCCGACCTGCCTGTTCAGTAGCAATACACCTGGTAAACAAAGTGCCAGACTTGCATGACAGTTGAAGCTCCTTGGCGGCTCAACGTTGGCTTGGAGGGTCGGGATAACCTCTTCTCTACTTGATGGCCTTAATTTCCCCTGTCTCAACAGCCGTTCGTCCACCAGCACGACCATCCGTTCCATAATTTCCGTCCTCGTGGGAAGGCGGACTCAAAACATAGTCATTAAACTCAGATAAAAGATGTGGGGGTACTTTAGCACGAAACCAACCACCACGCTCGTCAAACTTGCTTTCCAATACCTGTGCCACCTCATACAACCGAGCCATGGCCTGTGGCCTAGTTTGAGGGATGAAAAGCTCAACCTGCTTCCTCGCAGGCCGAAGTTTGTTGCTAATCTCATTGAGCAGGAGGTCCAAACCTTGACCCGTCAAAGCAGAAATCGGGATTGCATCTGGATACTTTTGATGGAGCCGAAGCAAAACCCCATTTCCATTGAGGCGATCAATCTTATTCAACACCATGATCATCGGTTTCCCCTCCGCACCAATTTCCTTCAACACCTTTTCGACCTCCCTGATTTGGTCCTCGACAAGCGGATGGCTCACATCCACCACATGAATCAACAAGTCAGCCTGGACTACTTCCTCTAATGTGGCTTTAAAAGCCTCAACTAGTTGGGTAGGTAACTTGCGAATGAATCCAACTGTATCTGACAATAGAACGACTTGCTTATCGGGCAACTTTAGCCTACGTGTAGTAGGATCAAGCGTGCAGAAAAGCAAATCTTCCGCATACACACTCGCGTTCGTAAGCCGATTCAACAAAGTCGACTTACCAGCATTGGTATATCCTACTATCGAGGCTTGCGAGATGTGATTCCGCTGCCGAGCACCCCGTTGAATTGCCCGCTGTTTTTGCACTTCCTCAAGCTCGTCCTTGATCCGAGCAATTCGATCTAAGATCCGCCTTCTATCAATTTCAATTTGTTTCTCACCCTCACCACCACGGACACCAATACCACCGGGTTGTCGCGATAAATGCTCCCAATACCGCGCGAGTCGCGGAAGTGTATGCTGCAACTGTGCTAGCTCAACTTGTAACTTGCCAGCCCGAGAATGCGCCCGTAAGGCAAATATCTCCAAAATCAAATCAGTCCGATCTATGATCTTTGTCCCAAAAATTTTCTCCAGGTTCTTAATCTGAGCGGGGGTCAGGTCCTCATCAAAAATTACAGTATCCACACCGAGCTCCTTACACCGTCGTGCAAATTCCTCTGCCTTTCCTTTTCCAATAAAAGTAGCTGGGACTGGGGACTCCAATCTCTGAAACCCTTCACCCATCACTACACAACCTGCTGCCCGCGCTAATTGAGCCAACTCGTCCAACGCGTCCCTCGTTTCCCAGGGACTCGCTGAACGCCTTTCAATTGCAACCAGGAAAACCCGGCGTGATCTTTTTTGAGTTGTCTCTATAAGCGCCTTCAATTTTGCGTTTCAAGGAGTCCGCTCCGCAGAGCTTCTAAATGCATCTAGCAAAACCGGACTCTAAACGCCCGTTTCAGCAGCCACCACGGCACCAATATTCACTACAACTGGGAAAACTTCAATCACATTTACAACCCGGCACGTTCCGGTTTTTTCCGGTCTAATACCCCGCTAAATTCTAGGAACTCGGCTTGAATACCAAGCAACCATAGGGTAGACAAAAGCTCGTGCCGACAATAACCATTGCAATTGCAAACCAAAAGGGCGGGGTAGGGAAAACCACTACTGCCATAAACCTGGCCGCTTGCTTGGCAGACAAAGGCAAACGTGTACTCCTCGTAGATATTGATCCCCAAGCTAACGCAACAAGTGGCTTGGGCGTCCAAACCCAACTAGGGGAAAGTATCTATGAATGCCTAATTGAGGGCGGTGATCCTCAACAAAAAATCAAAGAAACCTCTGTACCAGGGCTGTACCTTATCCCTTCAGAACTTGATATGTGCGGTGCTGAATTAGAACTAAGCCGGCTTAATAATCACTTAAAACGGCTCGCTTCTGTGCTCTCCCCGTTACGAAAATCCGACTTCGATTTGATCCTTATTGATTGTCCACCTTCACTGGGCCTACTCACACTAAACGCCTTTGCTGCGTCGGACTATCTCCTTATCCCCATGCAATGCGAGTACTACGCACTTGAGGGAATAACCATCCTACTCCGCGTACTAGAACAACTTAGAGAATCAGGGGTTAACCCAGGGCTACGCCTGTTAGGTATAGTAATGACCATGTTCGACCCGCGGACACGACTCTCTCACCAAGTGCTCGAAGAAGTCCGGAAACATTTCCCGGAGTTGGTCTTCGAAACAGTAATACCACGGGCGACACGTTTGGCAGAGGCTCCCAGTTTCGGAAAGCCAATCATCCACTATGACAAATACAGCGCGGGAGCTGCCGCATACCAGCTCCTTGCTCAAGAGATACTTGCAAAGCTAAATTTGTGACCCAAATGAGCGTAAACACGATTAAATCCACCCCCTTAATTGATAAACACCGTAACCTAGGGGCAAAGTTCACTATTTTTGCCGGATGGGAAATGCCACTCTACTACCGATCGGTCCAGGCTGAGCACCTAGCAACACGCCATAAATGCGGAATATTTGACGTTTCACATATAGGAAAAATACTGCTCTCAGGATCCGGCGCTTCACAACTTTTAGATTACCTATTTACCAACTCCATCAATGACCTCCAATCCGGCCATGCACGATACGGATTCTTTTGTACCCATACCGGTGGGATACTCGACGACCTCCTTGCATACCGCTTAGATCCGGGCACATTCTACTTGGTCGTGAACGCAGGAACCGTAGAAAAGGTCCTAAGATGGATAAAACAACATGCAGCCGATTTTGGCTCCCAGGTTCAAGTTACGGATCTTACAGTTTCCCACGCCGGGATTGCCATTCAAGGACCGTTGGCACGGTCAACTGCCACCGCCGCCATCAGAAAAATTTTCCCATCGGTTCACGTAGAGTCCGTGCTAAAGCTACCTAAAAAATCATTCCTATTCCTGCCCGTCGACAACGATTTCCTCATTCTTTCGGCTACCGGATACACGGGCGAAGACGGCTTCGAAGTATTTGGCCCTGCAGAAACTATTGCCACGCTTTGGGATCTGATAACTGCAGATCTGAATACCTCCCCTGCTGGGCTCGGAGCGCGGGATTCACTCCGATTAGAAGCAGGCCTGCCACTCTACGGGCACGAAATAGACGAGGCCACTTCACCGTTTGAAGCTGGTTTAGGCCGATTTGTTAAGTTAGACAAAGGACGTTTTATAGGTGTAGACACACTGCGAGAACATGCATCGCGACAACCCACGCGCAAATTGGTATTTCTTCAAATGCTCGAGCCCGGAGCAATACCCCGCAGTGGGATGGAAGTCCTTTCTACAAACCAAATAGTGATTGGAAAAGTCACCAGCGGTGGGTACAGCCCCATCCTTCGCTCAGGCATTGCACTGGCTTACGTACCGACTGCACTAACCGACCCCGACACTTTATTGCAAGTCAAAGTTCGTGATCGGCCAATGCTAGCTGTTGTAACCGGTCGACCTTCTGCTAAATCTTTTCGTGGCACACCCACTTAAAATGTCCGATCCAAGGCATAAGAATGCGACAAACACCCTTCAATTTTCTTGGGGATGTTGGACAGTAGGTGGATGGGCATTTTGCATTTTATCCTTGGCTTCCCTTTTAGCATGTACAACTAAACCCCAACCGGCTTCCCAAAAACCAAAATTTTGGCCTCTCCCACAAGCTCGACCACTCAAAGTACAACCTTTCGTCCAGGGACGGATAATCACGGTCAACCCCTCGGTATCTGCAGCCGTTGGGTGGTTTACCCCTGGGTTCTTACCCAGCCCGGGACTGGAATTTTACGCAATCCGAAATGGTACTCCCAGTAGCGAAACTCGTGGCCCTTCCTGGGCGTACGGAGGACTCAGTGCTTATGGAAATAATCGAAGGCCAATGCGAACCTGGGGATGAGCTTACGCCAGTACCACCTAAACCCAATGAACCCTAAATATAGAATTAAGGATCAACCCCTGTCCGCTCCAGTCTCAGAAGGAGGCTCATCCGCCTTTCCTGACGTTGCTGCGCTTAACAGCTGTTGCTGATATGGTGAGTACAAATTGAAGTAAATACCACATAGTGGGCGAGGCCCATCAGTTTGACTAATGATGATGGTTATGTGTTTATCTAATGCAATCCCGTGGCGTAACCCTGGGGCCCTCGTTTCATAAGCCTTGATTGCCTTCGCTAAAAGTGACTTCACCGATGCAACGAAATCCTCCGGCGTTTTCTCCAAACAAACGATGTATTTTTCGTACGCACGCCGGGCTGCATCTATCTCCGCTTTAAACATGTCGACGGTCATACACCCATAATTATAACAATTACAGCAGAATTGCACTAAAAATGCCGTGCCGTCAGCCTAATAAAACCTAACCACAAAAAGCAGCAACAACAGATCCGTCAATCTCCGCTTGATTCAACCTTTAACGTTGACCTAGGCCCAAAAATGGCTGTCCCAATTCGGACGATTGTGGCCCCCTCTTCTATTGCCACTTCAAAATCGTTACTCATGCCCATGCTCAAATGTGGTAGGGGAGCACCTATCTGGTCTTCACACAACTCCTTCAGCTCACGAAGTTTCCTAAATACTGGGCGTACCTTTTCGGGATCAGTCGTAAATGGCGCCACAGTCATTAAACCCAAAACCTCGAGCCTTGCCATACTGTTGATTTCCTGGAGTGCCCCCACGACTTCTTCAGGTTTAAACCCGTACTTAGTTGACTCACCTGCCACATTAACTTCTAACAACACGCGAATTCGACGTGCCGCTTGCTCTGCCCGTTTCTGTAATTCTTGTCGCCAAATGCAAACTGTCAACACTTTCAATCATATCAAATAGCGTGACGGCATCCTTGCACTTGTTAGTCTGCAAATGCCCTACCATATGCCATTCCAATCCAGATGGGCAAAGAGGTATTTTCGCTTTCGCTTCTTGAACCCGGTTTTCTCCAAAAACGCGCAGTCCCAGCTCCACACTCCGTCTGATTATCTCTGGTGAATGCCCTTTCGTTACCGCCACTAAACACACTGAAGATGGCTCACGCCCTACTCGAGCACACGCTCTCTCTATGGATTCCCGAACTCGTTGTATATTTCGTTCCAAATCTACCTCCATAACCTCTGATATTCGCGCTCCTGGCCATATTAGGTCAATCTTATCTATACTGCTCAATAAATGTCTGTGAATCACCGCGCAAGCGATTCGGTGACTGGCGTGTAGACAAAAAATTTTCTACGACCGGTACTTACAAGGTGAATGAGTCCCCCAAGAATATCACCTTGGATGGCTAGCTGGTGCAACGGTCCTGATTTTCACCTGTGCTGGTTCTAAGCCGCTGCTTCTTACCCGCAAGATCAACGTCCCTGGCTGATTCTTCAAACCGCGCACAATTGCCAAACAGAGACCGTTAAATGCTGCTCGTTCATGCGATTTAAAAGATTCGTAGCTTGTAGGATCACCGTTATCGGTCGCCACAATCACACCGGGACCTTGGAGTTCGAACTCAAGTCGATTTGCCGCCCTTGGGACAGTAATTCCGTTCTGATCAACCACCCTCACCGTGACAAAGCAAAGGTCTTTTCCATCTGCTACAATCACCTTTCTGTCGGGTTCTAGTTTCACCGCAACAGGTGCTCCTGCAGTGCGAACTTCGGTGCGAGCCCATAGGGAACCGTTACGATATGCAACTGCTTCTAACACGCCCGGTTCATACACGACATCCTCCCATCGAAGCCGATACTCCAAGGGACCTTTCTTTTTTCTCCCAAGAGAGCGACCATTTAAAAACAATTCGACCTCATCACCCGTTGTAAAGACGTGCACGGGAGTGACTAAGCCAACACGTTCCGGCCAAGTCCAGTGTGGAAGTATATGTACCATTGGCAAATTTGGCCGCCACCTCGATTGATAGAGGTAAAAACGATCCTTTTTGAAACCTGCAAGATCAATTATCCCAAAATAGGAACTTCGCGATGAGTAATACGGTGTAGGTTCTCCGAGGTAATCCCAACCCGACCAAACAAATTCCCCAGCTACAAACGGATGCGAATCGAGCGTAGCAAATACGCGGTCTGCAGACGAACCAAACGGTGCTGTGTATAACTCGTAGGCACTCACGTAACCTGTTTGTGGATCACCGCCCAAGCCATCCTTTACTGGCGCGCTTACGCCTTCGTACACAGGAAACAGATACGTGCCTCGAGTACTAACTGCGGCAGCCGTCTCCGTGCTGATAATCATCTTTTGAGGAAAAGCTTTCCGGAACGCAGTGTATTGGGGTGCGCACCTATATCCCGTCAAATCTGCGTATGCATCCCCGAAACGCACGCCCTCCCCTTGGTAATTGAGCCCAATAATATCCACTACTTTAGGTAGAGGCATCTCAGGTTTTGCCCAATTCATAGCTGTTGTAATGGGGCGTCGTTGGGTCCTCCTCCCTTACTATTTCTACCAAGTGCTTAGCAACTACCGCCCCAGCTTCGCCAGTGTACTGTTCACCTACTTCATTACCAATGCTCCAAATAAACACACACGGATGGTTCCTATCGCGCCTGACATGCGCCCGTAGATCCTGCTCATGCCAATCCCCAAAGATTAGATGGAAATCGTATGGTGTCTTGCCTCGATACCATACATCGAAGGTTTCGTTTAACACGAGAAATCCCATCTGGTCACACAGCTCAAGGAGCTCCGGAGCAGGTGGGTTATGCGCAGTCCGAATAGCATTACAACCCATTTCACGGAGTATCTGCAACTGGCGTTCAACCGCCCGCCGGTTGAAAGCAGCACCTAACGGGCCTAGATCATGATGCAAATTTACGCCACGAATTGGTACCCTTTCACCGTTAACAAATACCCCCTGATCAGGATCAAACCTGATGGCGCGGATGCCAAATACAGTCTCATCTTGATCAATCACAACCGCTCGTTGAATGACCTTGGTCACCGCTACATACAAGTTGGGTTTCTGTGTCGGCGGCGGGCCCCAGAGCCTCGGCTTTTCCAAAGTCACTTGGCTCTCTACAACAACATTTGATTGTGNGGGAACAATCACTTGGACTGGCCTTGTAGTGGCAACCGCCTGTCCAACAGGCAGTCCATGCTCACCAGCCCGATAAATCTTGGTAATTAAGGTGACTTCTACATCCACTGCTGTATCGTTCTCGAGTGTAACCTGCACGTTCACAATAGCTTGTTTCCGTGACACCTTGGGTGTCGTGATGAAAGTCCCCCAGTGAGCAATATGGACGGGAGTCGTTTTAATAAGCCAAACGTTGCGGTAGACTCCTGCCCCTGGATACCATCGCGAGGAATCAGGCGGGTTATCGACTCTCACAGCAACGGTGTTATTAGACCCAAATTTGACGAATGGCGTAATATCTAACCGCCACGTTGCGTATCCATATGGCCAACCACCTACGATGCGACCGTTAACCCAAACAGCGGCGTAAGACATCACGCCTTCGAATTCCAAATAGATTTTCTTAGCGGCGTCTGCAGCAGGTAGAAAAAGCGTTTTCCGGTACCATCCCACACCTGCGGTTGGTAACCGACCCATCGCAGCATTGCCGGATTTATTAAAAGGGCCTTCGATTGCCCAGTCGTGGGGTAAATCCACCAATTGCCAATGGCTATCGTCAAATTCAGATAGAACATACGGAATCGTCAACGTTGGTTCCTCTTGAGGGCGATTCACCCTTCGAGCTGGATCCTTGAGGAATGCGTTACCGGTAGGTAACACCCATGGTTTTAACGCAAACAGAGGCAGGTTCGTAACCGCAGCCTTTCCCATTGCATTTATTAAGAGATTTCCGTCCGCCTCCGCATCAAATCGCTTGACCTCTTGAAAGTTCCATTCGTCATAACACAACCGTACTGACAAGTTTGTAGGATCATCCCGAGTAAACCGCCATCCTTCGTTTATGCAAATGCGCTCCCGCGCCTGACTGAGAGATCCAACCCAGCAATTTAACCAGAGTGCAATGACAATTAGTGCAGTAAGCTCCCGACTCACCTGCGAAACTGACCTGCTTTTTCGCCCTTGAATGCCAAAACGCATGGTCCTACAAAGCTAACCCTCTTTAAAACTTGAAAAATCCAAAACTTGGTGTGGACCCAGAGTTCACCATCTCCAATTCCAAAATGTATCCAATGCTAGTTACTGCCCTGACACGTAAAACCTACCCATCCCAAACTCACCTTTTTCGTAGCCATTTGTGGCTAATAGGGCCCCAAAATAAATCGAGTTTACTTTCTCACCTCGTAAAAATTTGGAGATCGATGGTTTCGGCCATTGCATGATATCCAGCTGGACTTAAATGTAAGTGATCCCCGGAATCATATTGAGGCAAAAGACGTGTTGGATCAGTCGGATCACGGACCACAGCCTCGAAGTCTATCACTCCGTCATACACAGAGTTTGTGCGGATCCAAGCGTTTACAAACTGGCGAGCTGTTTCCCGGGCGTGGGTGTAATAACTATGCCCACCAAACGGTGTCAACGTACCTATAAAAGACCCGCACATTCTTCTGATGCGCTTTTTGCGCAAACTGGGTGTACGCCACAACTAAGTTACTTGCTACAGTCATTACTTTATCATCGGGTGCTCCGCCGATGTCATTTATGCCCTCGAAAACAATCACCCAACGGACACCACAAGTACCAAGGACATCACGATCGAAACGTGACACAGCGGTAGGGCCTAAACCACCTTTTAAAACTGCGTTCCCGCCGATTCCCATGTTTACCACTGCCAAATGTGCAGTAGCAGGGTTTGTTGCTAGACGTCGTGCAAGCACATCGGGCCACCTGTCATTCCCATCAGTAGTTGACCCCCCTGCCATCTGTGAGTGAATCACCCAAAGTTACAACAGCAGCGCCGTTACTCGACCACACATCAACGCCAGCAATAAAATACCATCGCGTCACACGAGTTGCTTGCGGCATTGACGGAGCACTTACCACATCACCCGATTGTATAAATGAGGTCGTGCGTGACCCAGGGTGTCCAGTGATAGTTCCACGCGGAACGTTTTCGAAATAAATGCTAATAGCTAAATTGGTTAAGCTTGGGAGCTGAAAGTCTACTGGATCTGAAATTGCGATCTCGCCTGCTGAGATTGATACAGAGGCAGACCCGTTGAACTTCAAAGCTACATCGGTAGCCGGATCGATTTCCCCATCGCCCGCGCTACCGCGGTTGCGTGCCAGGGCTATGTGAGCTTTCGCAATTTTCACCACCCCTGTTCCGTACTCATTTGAAATGCGGACTCTTAGTCGTGGCCCACCCAGAGTGCAATACACAAATTGCCGCAGTGTACATCCATCAAGTACTACCGGGGGCAAGTTATGCGGCTCTGTCAACTGCACGCCACAGGCCCAGGTTGTTGTCCATACGCCCTGGTCAACTGCATTGGATCGTGACACAAACAGCAAAAAGACCGCCACTGGTAATCCCCATCGCTTAATCGCAAACAAAAATTTGGCGACAATGCTGCTCAGACTCTTCAACCCGCGATTGTGAATCATCCTTTTGGACTTCATAATATTCAAACGTACTACCCGAGGGATAACCATCTTCCGACAATGGTCTATTCTATCGGTGTCCCATACAAAGCCACGGCGAAATCCGAGGCCTCAGGCCTAGGCCCTCTATTGGCTCGAATCTTAGTCCGGTTCGCGTATGCTGCGCCCAATCTATACGCGTCGCGCCGTGTTCTATACCAAAAGAACGGCGCTGAATCCCGTAAACCTTGAATTTCCAACGCATATGTATGACCCGCCCTTAGTACCGGCTGTACCGAGGGCGCAAAATCAACAAAAATTATTCCGGGCGGTTGCGGCTGATAAATTAAGCTCAACCCTTGGATAACCTCCAAAAGGTTTGCCCTAGGTCCATAGGTGTCCGGTTCACCGGCTTCTAATTTCCCAAGGTCGAACAACGCAATCGCTAAAACGTTGGTTATATCTACGCCAAACCCGTCTCCACCATAGAAAGCCACACGTTGAAGTCTGAAATCGATTTCCGGCGTGAAGGTTTGCGCTAGGTTAGTAGAACCGCGATAGTTAAAGCTCGTTGTTTCTGTAGCGTGATAGTACGGATTAGTAACTGTACAAATTACGGGATTTCCAGGCCAGTTTGTAGGATCGTAACAAACGTTTTGTTGAATATACACAATATTTGAAGGGGCTAACATCGAGGGGACTGGTAATTGAGGTGCCCGCGGCTCATACATAGGCGGAATCGCTGGTACGCTAACACCTTCCACCGTTTGTTTAATAGGCATAATGAGGCCCTCGGGATCAAAAAACATGTACTCCACACACACGCTTCGGCGGCCAAGTGCCCCTTTCCTACCGTCCGGCAACTCCAAAACAGCGTTATGATAAAAAAAGTACCATTGGCCATGGAATTGGATAATTCCGGGGTGAATCGTATAACTATTAGCTGCTTGGTCAGTAACAATGCCGCGGTAAACCCAGGGACCTATTACGTTAGTGGCCGTGGCGTAGCAAATTTTTTCCCACATCCCCTGGTGGGCAAAAGCAGCATATACAAGATAGTAAAGTCCTCCCCGCTTAAAAAGCCACGGCCCCTCTGTGTAATTTGGTAAATGGACCCGATGTATTGGCCCATCAAATTCCACTAAGCTCGGTTTCAATCGCACAAGGTAACAGTTGCGATTTCCCCATGCCATCCACGGTGTCCCATCATCGTCAATAAAAACAGTTGGATCAATATCATCCCATGGATACGGGCTGGGAGTCATATCATCGGTAATTAAAGCTGACCCCCGCGCATCTACGAATGGGCCTGTGGGTTTGTCTGCAATCGCAACGCCGATTGCTTTGCCTGGCCGGCTGTTATCATGCTGTGCGGTTGCAAACAGGTAAAATTTACCATTTCGTTCAACGACTTGGGCTGCCCATGCATCACGCACTGCCCATTTGAAGTTCGTAACCTGCATGATTGGCCCATGATAAGTCCAATTCTTCACGTCTTTTGATGAATAACACAGCCACTCCCACATCGAAAACATTTCCCCTTCTTTGGCCTCGTCATGCCCAACATATAAATACACCGTGTCGCCATAAACTAAAGGCGCCGGATCAGCAGTGAACCGATCGCGAATGATAGGGTTCGTGCTAGCCAGTAAAGTATGAGAAACTGAGGCCAGAAAAATAATGCGCACTATTGTGGTAACAGTGGTCAAATAACATTTACGCATGACCCAAACGATTACTTTAGCCCACACCCCCGAAGCAAGCATTTCCTTCCTCGAGTCCTAAAATCGTCCCCAGGAGAAAAACAACCCTCCATCTTCACCCTCCTACTGATTTCTTTCACCCAAACCGATTGTGTGCGCGTAAATATCCCTGACTTGCCTACTATTTCAACTGCGAAAGCTTGCTTTTTAACCCTTCCTCGAAGTCAATGGGATCTTGTGACCAATAGACAAATGTTTGCCCAAACTGGCCTTGCCAGTAAGTAAATCGATACCAGGAATCAAATTTGCGCCAGCCAGCGGAACCATCCATGAAAACCTCGTTTCCTCCTGCAGGTTGATTGCCCGATTTATGGGGGGGACAATCTGCATAGATATAATATCGCTCATGGTTTTTCGGTACGGCTTGTTNTGCCCATGTATTCCCCATTTTAATAACTGCGTCTGCCGCCAAAACCCAATAAGGTTTCGACAGCGAAAACTTTATAGGACTTCGCCCCTTAAACGTGCCCACAGAAGTGTACCAATTGGTCAAGCCACCAAAATAGGAATATCCTACAACCCATTGAGGCGGCTGAGCAAAAGGTTCCCACGTAGGCAAAGTAGTCCTGCGGCTCGGACAAAGCCAAACGGAGGTAACCGTTTTGTCGTTAACTTTCAATCCAACCATTGCTGCTGCTTGTGCTCCTGGATCCGTCAGGGTAATTGGAACATTCGCCCGAAGTGGTAATACGTAGTCTTCGTTTTCGTTAGCATACATCGCTATCCCGGTGTAGATCTGCCTCAAGTTGCTAACGCACGAAATACGTCGTGCGCGTTCCTTTGCGGTACTTAACACAGGCAATAGTAACCCCGCCAAGATAGCGATAATTGCTATTACAACCAATAACTCAATGAGAGTGAATCCTCTAATTCGGCAATTATATTCCTTTTTGTTGCGCGGTTTCATAGTCATTTTACTTTTGCTGCCGTCGGCCACTTTGGGCCGACGGCAGCTCATATATGTTTGCAGTTATGGTAAACTGTACGTTTTATTCCTATGGCTTCACCATTCTGAAGTATACGTTAGTCTTTGCCTTATCAATCGGGATGGTGATATTGGTCATGTTCTCGGAGCCTGGTACTGCAAACCATTTATCNGGTGCGTTCAAACCAACGCTATTGGTTTGGAGAATCCAACCCTTATTTGTTGGCCATGCTAGTGCAATTGCACTATCGGTGATCGAGAACTGGATCACCGGTGGATTCGGATTTATTGGTGGAGGCGGAGCAGTGAGCACAGTCACCGAACCATCCACTGCGAGGTCGTTNTTCCAAGTCGCGCCTTCACCGGTAATTGTCAAGAGGTTACCGTTTTCAACCGGCATATTAAACAGTACGAACCGGTCACCCGCTTGCAGCCACGGACCCCGATTGACTATCTCCAAGGTCCCAGCCTTGGTAACNCTCAACACAGCGTTTGCCACAATCTTATCGTTAAGTTGTGGATGAGACTTATCCACCTCAAACTCAAGGGTACCGCCCAAGTACAATTCGTTAACAGTTAACGTGCCTATTGGCGAGCTTGGGCTACCTGGCGCGATGGTCCCACCATCGACCTCTACCACAGAGGTAAATGTTCCGTTACCACCCAATTTACCGCCGTACACATATGTCCAGTAACTGCTGCTCTGCCCATTGACAATCAACGTGCCGTTGCTCACTACTGTATTACCGGTGTATGTATGATTGCCATTTAAGATGATAGTGCCGGTTCCAGCTTGTATAACCATACCGCTCCCTGTGATAGCCCCGTTGTACTCATATTCGCCAGACCTATTAAATATCAGGAGGCCATCATTTTGGACGTTGCCTCGACCTAAAGTACCGCTAGTCCCTCCGTTGCCAATTTGAAGGGTTCCGGATTGGATTACAGTTTCGCCTTCATATGTATTTGTGCCAGTGAGGGTCAGTTTTCCGCTGCCGGCATGGATAACCCTACCTCTGTCTGCAACTGCCACGTTTTCATCACTCACCGCGCTAACTATGTTCCCACTAAATACCACATCGTCCGGTCGGTTGAATATCAATGACCGTTGGGTGTAATTATATTCCTCACTGTCGGTAAAGATAACGTCTCCGACAATTGATCCAGCACCTGGCGTCATTCCATCACCCAATACCAAAGCACCACCGGCAATGTACGTACCGCCTGTATATGTGTTCGTACCCGTAAGGCCGACGCTACCTGGGTTGAAGTTATTTACGTCTTTTATGACCCGCCCTGAACCCACTATGTTGCCTGAGTAGACAAACACAGCCGTTTCTGGCCATATACCATCTTGGCGTACTAGCCGTAAGGTTCCGTTGTTGGTTACCACAGAACTAATCAATTGCCCGGCGTTACCTCGACAAGGTTGGAAGGTCGCACCAGGATGTATCAACGTCCACCCTGTATACGAATTAGCTCCAATCGCCATTAATCGACCCGCTTGAACCACCAGATTCCCACTGCCAGTTATAATGCCGTTACCACTAAGCGCCATCGTACTTGTGCTATTGTAAATCAAAAGCCCATCATTGTGGATAGGTACATCGCCCGGCAACAAACCCGTCGGTCCACCTGTGCCTAGCTGTAAAACACCTCTATTAGTAGTTCCACCCGTGTAGGTATTGTCCGCCGCCAAGATCAAGGTACTATTAGCCTCGTTCAACACCGAACCAACACCACTAATACCTCCCGAAATTAGCGTAGTACCAGCTTTATTAAATATTAGTTGGCCATTGTTAACAACACCTCCCGACCCAAGGGATCCAGAAGGACCGCCATTACCCACTTGGAGAACACCACCGTTAATTACTGTACCGCCGGAATAAGTATTTTCACCTGCTAGGATCCACTTTCCAGAACCACTCTTAATGACCGTCGTTGGCCCACCTGCGTCCCCGATTGCTGCAGCCACCAGGTTGTTGTCTTGATTATCACCGGCTAAGGTGAGCATACGTCCGCCTATACCTTGCAGGCTTATTATGCCGGCGTTGGTAAACTGCAATGCTCCAGCTCCCGAAGCTTGAATAACCCCACCACTCACGCCTAAGGTGAAGAGACGATCGATTGTTGCGCCTGGGCCTGTGTAGACTAAAGCACCACCATCTAATACAAGATTTTCGGCTGAACTGGATGAAGCTCCGATATCACTTGGCAAACCGCCGTTCACTAGATTTTCCACTATAAGCGTTCCATTGTTTATCACCGTTGGCCCAGTAAATCGATTTGCTCCACCAGAAAGTGTCAGTGATCCAGTGCCACCCTTAATTAGGGACCCGGTACCATCAATGTAAGCTGAACTGCTAGATGTGAGGCTATAGTCTTTTGAATTGTTATTTACGTACAATCACAGAAGGTGTTACAACCGCATTAAGAATGATGGAGGTTTGACCGGAGGCTGAGTCGTCAAACACTACTGCACTCCCATTTACATAAGTGCTTGGCGAACCGCTATAGACCCAGTTCATTGTAGTGAAGTCCCAGGAGTTATTAGCAGCTCCCGTCCATACATATGCAAGCGCCGTAACGTTTAGGTAGACTGCATTGCCNTCGACCGACAAATATCCTACGCCACCACTGAAATTACCCAGTCTAAACGTCGGGGCTGTCCCTGAAGCCCAAGTAAGGAGAGGATATTTTTGCCCTGCTGCAAACGTACCACTATTTACGTTTATAGTTACAGTACCCGCTGCACTAAGTATCCCGGCGGCAATTGGAGCAATGCTCGTACTGGAGATGTTGTCGAATTCTAGGGTAACACCTGAGGTTGTGCCAAGTGTTAACACCCCAGGGGTAACTTGCGTCGAACTTGCAACCTACTCCCAACGTAGCCCCATCCTTAACTGTAATATCTCCTGTGCCAGTCTTAGATCCCGCGATAACCACTTTTCCACCCTCAATCACGGTCGGGCCTGTATAGGTATTTACGCCTCCAAGGATCAAAGTCCCCGCTCCGTACTTATAAAGTGACCCACCTGAACTTGTGAGGCCTGTGTCGAACCGCACCACACGTCCTGCCGTGTCAAACTTGTAAATTTGGCCTGGCTGCGTGTTAAACCTTGGTGAATAGTCATAAGCATTAACATCGCTAAATTTAAGGGTTCCACCTGCAAACGTAATAATTCCACCTTGACCTAAAGGCCCACTTACATCTGGGTCTTCAGCCCCTGCCACTGTCAAAGTACCTCCTGCCAACACAACCTCCCCGCTAAACGTGCTAGCCCCTGAGCTCAAGGTCAATGACCCATTGCTCACCACTAAGGAACCGGTCCCATATATGCCCATAGACCATAATGCTGCACCACTAGGAGCGTCGTAGACCAGTACACCATAATTGTTAATCGTGTTGTTTACGATTTGTGAAGGTAAACAATCAGCGCTCTTNATTATGACTGTCCCTCCATTGATTGTAAAAGGACCTTGAATTGGGCTATCGAATTTAGCCAGGTCAACTCTAGTCCAGATCAACCGTCCTGGGCCATCGACTGTGATTACCGTAGGAGAGTTATTGTCTGCCCGTAAATGATGGAATACATACCAGTCACCCGTGCCACCAAAATTCAGCGTGTGCGCTCCACCACCACCATATCGGAAGCGCACATTAGGTTTTATCGTAGCAGGATTGGCTGAATTATTTATCCAAGTATGTGTTTGCCCCGATGACCCTCCCCAAATGACGTCAAAGATTGTAGTAGAATCATCACCCAGTGTAAATGCACCTGCTCCCGGATCGATAGTAATACCGTCCAATCGAATGGCTGCTGCCAAACCGACAGACGCAATAAAAAAGTAACAGGGTCCCGTTGATTTGAAGTAATGTAAATATTTAAGCCTGGTTGACCAGAGAATCCTTGCATTGCACCTGTAGTGAAAGTTACAAACACAGGCCCCGTGGTTCGCCCATCCCAAGTCATTATATCACCGTTGGAAGGGGCAGGTACACCGTTGGGATCCCAGTTATCTGCCGTTACTAAGTTTGTCCCGTTGGCTGCCCCGGTCCAAAAATATTGCGTCTGGGCCTGCAACAAACTCGCAAATAGGAGGGATATCCCGACTGTGAGTAAGCAGACACACCTTACCAGATTGACCTGGTGGAGCCATTTTTTCCATTTCAATGTGGTTGTCAGCGCAAGGGGCCTCTTGGTGGTGCTTTTAGGTTTCATAACTGCAGTTTTTGTTCTTATTCCGAATTTTTACAACGAACCCCGGATCTTGTCAAGCTCGCAATTTGCAACATTTCGTCAGAATAGGACCTTCAGCTGAAATGGCTATTGAATTTTTCCCTAACATCAAACGCGGCTTATCATAAGACTGTGCTACAAGAAAGTGTTATAGATTGTGTGCATGGGAAACTAAAAGCCATTTTTCTGGAAACAGTCGCATTAACCACTTGGGATGGGACAAAACACAACCTAAGTACGCATTAAAAACCTGTTTCGAGAAAACAAGGGCGCTGCACTTCCCGGGCAAACGCTAATTAGTAACTTTATTCCAACTTGGAACCCCTTTGCTACCTAGTAAAAGTCTGCCCCTATTTGTTACAACCAAGGCCGATTCTCAAATGCGAATCGTAATAGGCTATGGCTTCCTCGTAAGCCGAGCTTATGGCAGATGTTTTGTCGATGATTTTCCACNGTTTTGACACTGATACCTAACATAGTGGCTATTTCTTTGCTGGTACGGTCCTCAGAAATAAGCTTCAGAATCTTGCGTTCGGTGGGGGTCAACGAACTAATCTGCGGCCTTGCTTGTAAGAGTTCTTTTGTTTTTGCCTCGCGTTTCGACTTCATGCTCGCAACGCATTCGCTTACAAAAATCTCTCCCATTACGACTTTCTCAATTGCCTTCAAAATCTCGTCGACTGCGCTATCTTTAACCACATAGCCGCGGACTCCCAAGTCCATCGCAGCATTGAACAGATCTTCGTCTTTATACATGGTGAGGAAGATGACGTAAGGGTGTACAGGCCCCTTGCGTAAGCAGCGAACGAGTTCTAATCCGTTCATTTGCGGTAAAGCGATGTCAACGATTGCCACATCAGGGGAAAGTTCATTGATTAAGCGGAGCGCTTCTTTTCCATCGGAAGCTTCTGCAATCACTCGATGTTTTGAGCGTTCTTCGATTACCTCCCGCAATCCACGTCGGAAAAGCGGGTGATCATCTACGATCAATATTTTCAATTTCTCCGCCATATCTAGACTGGTTTTTGTTTAGGGGAATTTCGATACTCAACCGGGTACCGGCTCCGGGGGCTGACTCTATTTTCCATTGACCTCCCAAAATCCGTACCCGCTCAGCAATTGTTCCAAGGCCATGCCCAATGCCTTTTATCATGGATTCTTCGACGTTGGGGACAATGAATCCTTTGCCGTTGTCGCGGATAGAAATACGCAAGTGATCGTCTTGGATCATTATAACCACAACAGCTTCAGTGGCTTGTGAATGTTTCAAAATGTTATTAATGCCCTCCTGCACAATCCGGTAGATATGAATTTCAGCATCTTTGGTGAAGAGGGAATCGATGTCCTCAACATGCGCAGCAAAATCTATTCGGCTTGTGGAAGCAGCAAACTCGAGCATTGATTTAATCGCCCTGGTAATTCCAAGTTGGTCCAGGTGCCATGGGCGCAAATCATTAATGATTCGCCGAACTTCATCGATGGCCTGCGTTACAATACCCTCCAAGGCCACAAGTTTTTGCTTGTCCTCATGGGTGCTTGGGATTGCCTCCGCAATTAGCCTCAACTGATTTTTAATCACAATGAGGTTTTGCCCAAGTCCATCGTGGAGATTAACTGCTATGCGCTTCCGTTCAAGCTCTTGTCCCTGGAAAAATTGTTTTGATAAGGCAAGCTGTAGGGCGCGCTGACGATCCAACCGCAAATGAAGAAACCGTATTACTAGTAATGAAACTCCGATTACAACCGAAAGGCATGCAAATCAGGATAGCCACACGGGTACCAGTCAACCAGGGCGGACCGGCAAGCAGGATCATATCTTCCGGTTTACGCACAATAATTATTGACTGCAAATCGCCTCGCGAGACCCCCAATTTCGTCCCCACCCGACTTTAAATCCCACAAAGCTAGGCCAGTAAATGCCAGTGACACGTACTTTGGAGCCAACTTTAAATTTCCCGTTGGCATTCGTTGCCTCTCCGGGGAGCTTACAAAACACAATCGGTCCTTCCAAGGTCTGCATCGCAAGCAGTGGTTTGTTCCCCCGGTGGTCTAAGACACGGCCTTCTACTTGAATAAGTTTTCCAATCAAATACGGCTTGCCCATTTTGCCTGGCAAAAAGCGTTCCGGCGTGGGTTCTTCACCTGAACCAATTTTACGATAAATGGGCGAGATTAACTCTATCGCAGGCCCCACAGCCGTCGGGAACCCAAGCACATCGAGTACATCTCCAACCTCTAAGCGCTTCGCCTCATTAGCCGTTATCCCCACCCCACCAGTCTGATCTTGTAAAAATATCGTTTCGTTGTGAATATGGGTTACAGTACCCTGGATCCTCACACGATGTCTTTGCCATTCTGGACGCGTATCGGCTGCCACCGCCGCTACAGTTTGCACAGGTTGAGTCCACGGGTCTATTGGAGCTTCCTCAACTACATTTAAAAACACGGGCGAAGGCAAAAGTAATACCGGCCCATTTGTGATTTCCCAAGTCAATACACCGCGCACACAGACAAACGCATCTACCAACCGTTCGGTATTAGGGGGTGGCAAAGCCCCCAAAACCAAAACATTGCCACCCATGGTCATCAATCTAAGTTCTCCGGAGGGGCCAAGAGACTGGACTATACCTTCGAGCTCAACCCAACGTCCTTCAACCAACCCGCGGTTTGGAA
>Ga0065718_1024943_pt1 | contig 37893 bp, 40 predicted proteins | sample GBSCel77sediment_2_FD_59105 | JGI IMG/M metagenome (GOLD analysis project Ga0065718, IMG submission 59105) | Hot spring sediment microbial communities from Great Boiling Spring, Nevada - cellulolytic enrichment CS 77C v3 (version 3) | ecosystem: Environmental > Aquatic > Thermal springs > Hot...
AAAATGTTTTAGAAAAAATTTTAGATATTATAAAAAAATTAGAAAAGAAATTACCACAACCGTTAGGAAGAAACGATGAAGGAGCTTTTTGTACTAATTTTTCAGATAATTATGAACCATTTTTGTATTTAAGAGAATTTAAAAATGATTTTCAACTTGGCGCTGATATTGCTGCTAACCAGATAAATAAAAATTTAAATTGGAAGGAAATTTATGAAAGATTAAAAAATATAGAAATAGAATATTTAGAAGATCCCTTTAAAGAAGATGAATTTGAAAATTTTACGAACCTACGAAAAGAAGGATTCAAAGTAATTGGTGACGATTTAACAGTTACAAATGTCGAAAGACTTAAAATCGCATTAGAAAAAGATTCAATTGATGGAGTTATTGTTAAACCCAATCAAGTAGGTACCATTTTGGAAACTTTTGAATTTGTTAAATTAGCAAAAGAAAATAATTTATTTACAGTTTTTTCTCATAGAAGCGGAGAAACAAATGATCATTGGATAGTTGATTTAGGTGTTGCTTTTAATACTGATTTTTTCAAAATCGGTCCACCAGTTCAAGGTGAAAGAATTGCAAAGTATAATAGATTAATAGAAATTTTAAGAAAGGATAGTGAAATATGGAATATTTATTAAAGCTGAAAGATTTATTAAAGCGTATCGGAATTATACCTCAATATACTGAAGTTTCTCTTTTTTTAATCGGTTTATCATTATTTTTGGTGGTAATTAATGGGATAATTATTGAGGTAATTATTAATCATAATTATCAGTATTGGGGAGAAATTTTATTAGAATTATTAAAGCGTCTAGAAATTGTTATGAATACTATCTATAGTTTCCCTAAAGCAGAGTTTTGGGCTGGAATTATTAGTATTTTGATAATCATAGGTTTTTGTTGCATGTTAATTGCAGGTTGGTTTCTTTCTATCTATCATGCATTTTCTGAAAAACCTATGAGTATTACAGAAAAACAAGTAATATTATATTTTACAGTATATACTACTGGTTTAGTTGGGTTTGCTGCAGGTGAATATGCTTTAGAACAATCACAAGGTTTTTGGATTATATTTCCTATTTTAAACATTATAAATTCTATTATGCTTTTATCTTTAGTTAAAGAAAAGATCATAGACACTGATTCCATTTTAGATAAACAAGCTAAAAAAGAAGAAGTTATTATAGGAACAATTGCTGTCTTTATCATCTTTTTCATCAGTGAATATATTTTTAAAAATTATTGGGCGATAACTTTCTCGGTATGTATTGCTTATGCAGCTCTCTTTAATGAAATGTTAAGCAAATTAATTTTTAAAAGGTTATGAATCATGTTTAGATTTAAAATTTACTATTTAACTCTTTGAAAAATAAAACTTAGAAATGAAACATTTCGAGAGCGGTCCTTTTAAACATCAATCACCAGAAACACAAAAGATTTTAGAATTAACAAAGAAGATTTTTGAATATATTAAAAACAATTTTAATTTATCTTTACATTTAGAACAAAAATTAGACAAAATTCTTTCTAATTTACCCGACCTTATTAAATCTCAATATCTTCCTCCTGTTATTTCTTTTGCAGAAATTCTAGAACCTTCATCAATTATAACCAAAATACAAGAAACAGCAGGCATTTGTTATATTGATCCTCATACTTTCGAACCTAAATTTATTGTGATAAAAGATCCCAACGATAATTCATATTCTATAGCTGAAAAAATCACTCATGAAGTATTACATTACATAGGTACGAGCGTATCAGAAGTTCAGAAATTAACCTCACAAGATAATATTTATGAGATGGAAAGCATTTTAAGTAGTTTAAACGAGGTTTATAATACCAAATTTAAATTTTCTGAAGTTATAGAATATAGAACAGGTTTTCTTAAATATCAAGATTTTATAATAGTAGATGAATTATCGGGTATAAAATATTTACTAAAATTACCTTCATATGCAGAAGACGAAATTTTTTATGAAAGCGCTATTGATTATTTCAGCAAAGAAATAGTAACGAAAATAATAAAAGAAATGTCTAAAGAAGAAATTGAAGAAGCAATTTTCACTGCAGGATATCCTTCAAGAAAAATGCTTGCTTTATGTATTTATAATGTAGCCTATTTATTAAAAGAAATTAATCAAAAAAATTATGATGAAAATATTGAAGAATTAGAAAAATATTTAAGATTCGCTTTAATTACAGGAGATCTAACTCAATTTATTCAAGAAGTTAATAAAGTAAGAGTAGATAGATTTTTGGAAAGATTAAAAGAATTGTCTGTTCGATTTCAAGAAAAAGATAAAAAATTTGCAGATAAAATAGAAGATGTTTTAACTAAAGTGATTTCCAAAGTTGAAGAATTACCAGAAACCTTAACATTTGATGTAATAAAATTACTTGTTTTTGAATTTTATTGTCAATAAACTTTTTGATTTACGTTTCCCAATTTTTACTGCCTTCCGTTTTCTTTCCTTTACTTTTTATTTATATCAGTTTTTTTTATCTCTCTAATCTAATAAATACTTTTTGTTCTTCTTTAGATATATCACCCTCAATTGTACTTTCTCTTTCTAAAACATTAAAAATCCAATCTAGTTCTTCTTTGCTACAATAATTTAATCTAAAATTTTTAATTCTAAAAGGAAGTAAAATTAATTTGTCAATCTTTGACTGATTTATCTCTAACATATATCCTAATACTAAATCTCCTCTAAATTCTTCGTATCCTCCAATTCCTTCATAATCGTTAATAAAATCGCCAGCTCCATAAACTATTAATCTCCCTTTATAGATTTCTATTCCTTTAAAATGATGAGAAGAATGCCCAAAAACTATATCAACACCTCCTTCATCGATTAATCTATGAGCAAACTCTCTTTCTTTTTTTGAAATTTCGTATCCCCAATTTGCCCCCCAATGAATTGAGAAAATAACAAAATCATTTTCTTTTTTATATTTTTGTATATTTTCTTTTATTTGTTGAATAATTTCGTTTATTTTATTAGAATTAATATCAATTAAATTTATACCAGGTTTATTTTCGTCAGCTTTCCAATGCATTGGAATTCCACTAGAAATATCACCATAATTAAAAATTATTACTTCGATCCCCCTCTTTTTTATGATTACTGGTTTTTGAGCAAAATCAATATTTCTCCCTGCGCCAACTGTTAAAATTCCATTTTCATTTAAGACTTTTATTGTTTCTAAAAGTCCTTCTTCGTCAAAATCAAGAATATGATTATTAGCTAAACACGCTATATCAACTTTAAATACTTTTAATACATCAACATTTTTAGGGTTCATTCGATAATTAATTCCTTTTGGTACAAAATTTTCACTTGTAGTTATAGTAGTTTCTAAATTAATTATTCTAATATCAACTTCTTCTTTTTCTAATTCTCTTAAGGCATCTCCCCAGATATAATCAAAAGTAACAGGATAATTTATTTTTCCATTAACTTCCTCAGCAAGTTTAATATAATCTCTTGCATCTTTTACAAAAGACTCTTTTAAAATAGGGTTAGACGGATAAGGTAAAATTTGATCTACCCCTCTTCCTGTCATTACATCTCCGCAAAGAAATATTTTCATTTTAAAATAAACCCTTAATTAATAAATACCACTACACTTAATTGGTTTAATAAAATTCTTAATCCATGGTTCATTATTAACATAAATTTGTTTTAAATTAGCCTTTCCGTGTCTATTAATTGATACTGTTGCTATGATATTTTCCTTTTTTGAAGGTAAATTTTTAATATACATTCCTTGAAGGCAATAATTTTCAATACCATAAATAACATTTACTTTATCATATAGAATCTCCTTAACTATTCCTTTGATAAAGATTGTTCGTGAATAAATGGGTTTGGTTTTCGTAATACTTCCTGCAGCAGTCCAATAATATTTATCTAATTTAAGTGGTATATAAACTACATCTCCTTCTTTAATAGAAAGGTGCCTAAATAAATATAAAGGAATAAAAGAAATTTCATATGAAATATTAAGAAAATCTCCATATGAAGACCTTTTAATATTTATTGATTCAATTTTTAATAAAACATAGGTTTCTTTAGTAAAAATTATAGGTTCTAATATAAAAAGAATTAAAATGATAATAACTTGAAAACTAAGTGCTAATATAAATTTTTTATGGTTTAGAGTCATAAAATTTAACTATTACTAATATTACCCCCTTTTTCTTCCTTAATTGCGGTTAATAAATTACGTCGCCATTTTTCCATTAACCAACCAGTAACAAGCAATAAAATTCCTAGGAGTATAAAAAACAAACTTCTATTAAAAGGACTCCAAAATAGTTCAAAATATTTGAGAAAAATAAGAATAAATGTAAAGAATATCCCCCAGTTGATAAATACTTCGTTTTTGTTAATATAACCTAGTAAAATAATCCCCACAATTGTTAAGAAAAGAAGAATATTAAATACAAATAACCAAAAAACTCCTAAATTAGTTAGCTCACCAAAAGAACCTGCTAAGTTATTGTGAATAGGCATAAGACATATAAATATTAAAATAACTAAAGATGCGAATAAAATAAGTATCTGTTTAAAAAATTGTATGTTATTTCGTAGATAATAAAAACCTAGCAAAATATGGAATCCTAAGTAAATTAAAATTATTAATAAAAAATACTCAAAAGATGAAAAATCTAGAAAGTTGAAATTAAAACTTGATATCAAGTCATCTTTTGATGAAAGGGAGAATAAAAACATGAATAAAGGAACTAATACTAAAATAAAATAAGCAGTAGTATAAACTTTAAGATCTAATTTGTTTTCTATAAATTTAATTGATACAGTAGTGATAAAACCACATAATGGGAAAATTAAATTACTAATCATAACTCCTGAGAATAAAAAATCAGATGGGCTAAAATATATCCATTCTATCCATTGGATAATAATCATGATAAGATATAATACAAGACCTAAAGTTTTTATTAATTTATCTTTATTGCGAATTCCCCAAACAATTAAATAAATTGGTATAGTTAAAGTTAATAATTTCAATATAAATTCTAATAAAATACCAATCCAACTTAAATTAAACTTCGTAGTAGATGTAAAATTTTGTATAAAAGATAGATTTTCTGGAGCGAAAGTCATTATAGTGGTTAATATCAATATCAAACTAAGTATAAAAGCTTCGGGCTTTAAAATAATATTTTTATTTGTGGAATATATTAATATACTAACAATAAATATAAATAAAATTAAAAGAATAGAAGTAATTTTCCAGGAATTTAAAATAAAATTGCCCTTTATAATCTCTTCTAATGTGTGAAGACCCCATAATGTTTGGATATAATATAAATAAATGATTATAACTAGAAATCCTATAATTAAATAACTTATTGAAAGATTTTTATTATTTATTTTGTTACTTAAAATACGCCCTGAAAGATATGACAAGATGGAGATAAATATTATTCCTGTAAAAACAGCAATAAATTTGATACTTTTTTCTTCAACCCATATAGCAGATTGAAAATACCACCATGTGATAAACCCAATTAAGCTTAAAACAACACTAAAATTAGATCCATAATAATGACCAGTTATTAGACTAATAATAGAGGTGATAAGAATAATAAACTGCCAACTTAGAGGTTCGTTAAAATTTTTGTTAAAAGCTAAAAGTGTCATAGCTAAAAATAGGATTGATAATAAAAAGAAAAATTCACTTAGTAAATCTTTTTTTGTGATAGATAATATAATAGATTTATTTTTTATTAATAATTCCAGCTCTTCTTTTATTAGATAATTATTAAGATAAGTGAGTAAAATAAGAATTAAAAATGGGGATAAATATCCAATAAGCATTTTTATTAATCATTTAATTTTGTTTTAATACCTTTTTTCATAATCAAAGCTGTCAAAAAAGTAAGTATAGTACCGATGAGGAGCAAAAAAGAGGATGTTATTAGAGGTATATTCTTTTTAATGATTATAAATAAGGCATAACTAACGATAGGAACAATACCTACCAATATGGATAAATAAAAAAGAGTTGTAGAATTTAAAGCAAAAGCCATCACAATATTGCCGATCATCCATAAAATAAATCCATCGGGCCAATTTCCTTTAATTTCAAACATTTGAGCAACTAAAAAAATTCCAATTCCATAAATAAGTGCTCCTAACAATATTAATGCCTCCCCTGTTTTTTCATAATGCCATTTTGCTTTTAAGAACCAACCTGATGTATAAGAAGAAATTATCCCACCCAAAATTATCAAAAGACGAGAAATTTCCGGCATATATCGCCAACTAATGGCGATAAGAGAAAAAAGACCAAAACCAATTAATATAGCTCCTGTAGTTACGATGACAATAATAGTTTTTTTGTATATATCAGTTAAATGTTTTTGCTGAGTACCTTCTTTTTTATGTTTATGTTCCACTTGATTAAATGCATTTTGGATCAAATCAACACCTAGTCCTTGATTTAAAAGGTCTTTATAAATCTCTTCTTTAGACTTCCCTTGATTAATAGAAGATTCTATGTATTCAATAAGCTCTTTGTTTTTCATGATATTATTTAAATTTTAAACTAATAAGTCATAAAATTTAAAATTTATTTAATTAAAATAATTATAAACTTGATATGCTGCTTTCAAAATGGGCTCGGCTGGATTCGAACCAGCAACCTTCTCGCTGTGAACGAGACGCTCTGCCATTGAGCTACGAGCCCTTTTTCTATTTTATATTTTAAGATATTTATATTTTTTAATTTGAAAATATTTATCCACTAAAATATTTATAAATTTTTTTGTTTTTTTAAAATTTTATAAAGGTCGTAAGTTATAAATAAAATAAAATGGAAGAACAAAATAAATCTTCAAAAATTAAGGAGTTCATAAGCAAGTATAAATGGCAGATTTTCGCCTTTTTATCTTTAGGAGTTGCTTTTTATTTTTTTTATCAAGGAGCTTCAAAGGGCATGATAGGAATAGCACCTAAATATGAAAAATATGAGGTCCTACCACGAACTTCAGGTTTAGTAGCGCCAATACAAACCCAAGAATTTCCATCTTATAAACCTTCAAGATCTTTCTTGTCTAAGTTACCTTCTCTTTCTGAAACACAAAAAGCTATTGAACAACCTTCTATAGTTGGAGAGCATAGAATAAAAGAAGGAGATGTTAATATAAAATCACAAAATGCTGATCAAGACTATGAAAAAATAAAAAATTCTTTATCTACCTATAAAGGTATTTTAGAAAAATATGAAAAAGATGAAGATGATTATAAAGTTAAAATTTATTTAAATTTAAAAATCCCGCAAGATACATTCGATAATTATATTGATTATTTAAATAAAAATTTTAAAGTAATAAAATCAAATATTAGATTCTATATACTTTCATTAAAAAAGACATATGACGAGGTAGAGATTTTAAAAAAAACTTTTGATACCCTAACTGAATATGAAACACGCTTGGCAAGTTCATATCCATCTAGAGAAAATATAGAACTCCTAGTGTATATAAATGAAAAGAAAATGAATATTTTAAGACAAATGAAAAATTATGAAAGAGAAATTGAAGAAACTATAACAGCTGAAAATTATAATAAACTTTCTATTAGTTTAGAACAAAGCAAGAAAATTAAAATATTAGACGAAGAATGGAGTAACAGATTAAGAAGCCAGCTTAAAATAATGCTTCAAAATACTACTGATAGTTTACTTTCTTTTCTTAATATTATTCCATTTTTAATAAATGTGTTACTATATTTAATTTATGCAGTTATAATAGTATTAGCTCTTTCTATTGTTTATAAATTCTTCTTAATTATTAAAAAATTATTTAACTTCTAGCTTTTGATAAATTTAATTTTTTAATAGATTTTATTATTTTATCATCTTAAAGATAAATTTAATAAAATTTATATAATGCTGAACTATGTAAAAATACATATATGGGAGATGAAGGGACTTATAATATATTCTTTTTCTTTTTTTGAATTTTAGTAATGGATAAAAAAGAAATTAGTGAAATATTGAAAAAATTATATTCTGATACAAATCCTCTTATGGTTTCTGTAAATTATAGAAATATTCATAATATTACAGATAAATCTTTTGTTTATGGGGAAATATTACCTGAAGAATTTATGAATATTTTAGATTTAGTTGAATTTACTTCAGAGACTATATTTTATGATTTAGGAAGTGGAAGCGGTAAGGCTGTTATAACTGCTTATTTATATAAACATCCTAAAAAGGCTGTAGGCATAGAATATATTCCTGATTTAGTTGAAATTTCCAAAAAAGCCTTAGAAAAACTTGAAAATTTATTAAATATAAAAACTTCTGTAGAATTTATTCAAGGAGATATAAAAAAATTTGATTTTAGTGATGCTGATATTATATTTTCTCATGCTACTTGTTTTAGCGATGAATTAATGAATGATTTATATAAAAAGCTGCAAAATCTTAAAAAAGGTGCTAAAATTATTATAGTTACAAAAGAAATAAATGATAAAATATGGGAATTAAAAGGAACATATGAATTTCCTTTTAGCTGGGGGATAGGAACAGTAAGAATTTATGATAAAATAATTTAAAATTTAATTAAGGTCGTATTAAGTAAGTTTTATAATTCATAATGAGAAAAATATTGTTAAGTAGCTTGTTATTAATTCTTTGTGTCTTTTTAATAAAGGTCGGATTAGCTCAAGAACCTGAGTTAGTTCCTCCTCCCGTAGAAGATCTTACTACTGAAGAAGTCGTAACACCAGTACCTCCTGAATCTGTTTCTGTTCCTGAATCTGTTTCTGCTCCTGAATCTGCAACTACTTCAGAAATACTTCCTATTGAAAAAAGATGTGAAGGCTTAAGGGGATTAGAATATAGAAAATGCTTAATAAGAGTTAAAAGACAAATTAGAGGGTTAAAAACTGAAGTTAAAGAACTAAAACAAGAAATTAGAGAAATAATTGATGAAAATATTCAAGAAATTCAAAAAAATATCCAAAATTTTGTAAGAATAGGAAGAAATGTATTTGTTTTAACACCTACAGGAAGAGCAATGGCTGGAGGTAAAATAGATAATCTCGAAAATAATATACTAACTTTGAATACTTTAGGATTTACTACTAAATGGAATATTGAAAACGCAAAAGGAGATAAAGATAAATTAGCAATCAATCAAGAAATTAGAATTAGTGGAAGATGGGATGTTAATAATAATATTTTTGTAGCAAATCATGTAAAAGTAATTAGCCAACAACCAGTGGTAAAACCTATAAGACCGATTCAACCTCAACCTACACAACTCAAGATAAATGAAGTAATAAAGCAGCTTTTGGAGAATTTGAAGAGTTTACAATCTCAACCTGTTCCAGTTATTCCTCAAGTTATGCCTCAGCCATAAAGTTCAAAATTTAAATAAAGTTAAAAATTTAAATTAAATAAAGACTAAGAGATTTACAGTTTAATTCAGAGAGTCTGCTATTTACAGTACTAATATAAAGATTTAAAATTTTTGTAATTTTATAATAAAAAGTTGTTCTATTTCCTACTCAATTTTAATTATTTCATTAATTTTTCTTTTTATTGCTGATTTTAATCTTTCATATTCATCTTTATCATTAACAACAAGTTTAAATTTTAAAATCGCTAAATTGTTTTTCGTTTGACTTCTAACTTCAATTATATTTATTCCATAAGCAGAAATAATATTTGAAATATCTTTAAGTAATCCAATTCTATCTTTAGCAATAATTTTAAGTTCATAAATTTGTCTTATTTCACTGAATCTAAATTTCTTTAAATATGATTTAATATGTTTTTTGGCATTATAAGTTTTCACAATTTTCAACCAATCAGGAGAAGGGCTTCTATTTTTATTTGTAATAATTTCTATAATATCGCCTGTTTTTGGTTCATAATCTATAGGAACAATTTTATTATTTACTTTAGCTCCAGCAAAATGATGTCCTATTTCACTATGGATTTTATAAGCGAAATCTAAAACAGTACTTCCTTTGGGTAATTCAATAACATCACCCTTAGGCGTAAATACATAAATTTTTTCTTGTAAGACATCAGTTTTTATTTCCTTTAGAAATTCTTCTGGATTTTTATTTTGTATATGCTTCCATTTAGTTAATTCTTTAATAAATCTAATTTCATCTTCAGTTAAACTTTCAACTCCTAATCCCTTTTTATATCCTTTTGTATCTTTAAATTGAGCATAGGCAAAATAAGCAGCTACTCCTTCCTCATTTCTTATATGCATCTCTAAAGTTTTTATCTGAAATTCTGCATATTTATTTTCTCCAATTAATAAAGTAGTATGCAAGCTTTGATATCCATTAGGTTTAGGATAAGTAATATAATCATCAAATTCTTCTAATAATGGTTTAAATAAAGAATGTAAAATACCTAAAACTAAATAACATTCATCAACAGTAGAAACTATTATTCTAAAAGCTATTAGATCATAAATTTGATCAAAATCAAAATTTTTCTTTTGTAATTTTCTATACACACTTGCTGGTTTTTTGATTCTGTATTGAATAGTATGTAGATTAATATTTCTTTTATTTATTTCTCTTTCTATTTTTTCTATAATTTCCGGAATAAGCTCTTCGATTCCTTCTAATCTTTTTTTAATTTCACTTTCTATTTCTTTATATTTTTCAGGCTCTAGAAATTTAAAAGCCAAATCGTCTAATTCGCTTGCCCACTCAAATATACCTAATCTTAATGCTAAAGGCGCATAAACATCATGAGTTTCTAAGGCTATTCTTTTTCTTTTCTCTTCTGGTAAATATTCCAAAGTTCGCATATTATCTAATCTATCAGCAAGTTTTAAAATAGCCACTCTTAAATCTTCAGCAATATACAAAATTAGCTTTCTAAGATTTTCTGCCTGAACTAAATTTTTCTCTCTGTATTTAATTTCTCCAATTTTAGTTACTGCTTCTACTAAAAAAGTTATATCTTCTCCGAATTCTTTCAAAATTTCCTCTTTTTCTACTTTTGCATCTTCTAATATATCGTGTAATAAACCAGCACAAATTGTTTCATAATCCATCTTTAATTTAGCCAAATTTAAAGCAGTTCTTATACAATGGTTAAAGTAAGGCTCTCCATTTTTTCTATATATTCCTTCAAATTTTTCTTTGGCAAAATTAAAAGCTTTTTTAATTTCTAATAGTTCTTCTTCAGAAAATTGTTTATTTTCTAATAGTAAATTGGCAAATTCTTGAAATTCCATTATAATTTGTTATATTTAATTAATTAAATTATAAACACTATATATTGGCAAATTTATATTCTATAAACTATAAAAATTAGCTAAGTCGCTATTAATAATAAAAAACAATGAAAATTTCATACTTTAGAAAATCGAAATTAAGCAAAAATGAAATTTTAAATAATCTAAAAGAATATGCTCAAAGTAACAACATAGAAATTTGGGGGATAAAAGAAGTTGATGAAATTACTTTAGTTAGTATTTATGATAAAAGTTTATTTGGAACTTACAAAAATATAAATCCAGAACTTTTAGTAGTTTTACCAATGATTATTTTTATTGCCCAAGAGAATGGAATTAATAAAGTAGGAATTCTTAACCCTGAAATTTTAAGCTCTATCACTGATTTTCAAAAAATTTCTGATATAGAAGATAAACTTAAAAAATTAATTGATAAAATAAGTAATGCAGAAGAAAGAACAATAAAGAAAATAAAACTATATGCAACAACAAACTGTCCATATTGTAAGGCAGAGAAAGAATATTTAGATTCAAAAGGAATAAAATATGAATATACTTTAGTAGACTTAAATCCAATTTCTGCTCAAGAAATGGTAGAGAAAACCGGGCAGTATGGTGTACCTGTTACAGAAATAATTTTTAATGATGAAGATAATGAATATATTATAGGATTTGATGTGGAAAGAATAGAAAAAATTTTACAAAACTATAAAATTGAAATAGTTTAAAATTACTGTAATGAAGCTTAAATTAAATATAAATAATGAAAATTTTCTGTTGAATATAATATTGTTTTTAATTGTCTTTAATGCTTTAATTTCTTTTTATTTATATTTGAGTGAACTAGAAAATCAACCTCTTGTTTGCATTCCTTATAATAATTGCGCAGAGGTGTTGAGAAGTGAATATAGCAAAATTTACGGCCTCTCTATTTCTTTGGTCGGTTTTATTTATTTTATCTTTCTATTCCTATTAACTTTAATAGCTTTTGTAAATAAAGATTTCATCAGCTCAGGAGTAATATTTTCTTTTTTGGGTTTTATATTTTCTATTTATTTAATTTATTTACAATTTAAAGTAATAAAAAATTATTGTTTATATTGCTTGATAGTTGATTTTAATACTATAATAATTTTCTTATTTTATTTAGCAATCTCAATACTATTAAATATAAAAAAGAAAATCTTTTAATTTCTTATTTTATTTAAGTTTAATATTTAAAATTTTTATAATTTTTTTATAAATGGAAATATTATTAAAAATTAGAGAATTTGTTAAACAATTTGACTTCGAACCTATTATTGAAAACAAAGAAAATTTTAAATACTCAAAGAAATTTTTAATTTGTGGTATGGGAGGATCCCATTTAGCTGGCGATTATTTGAAATTTCTATTTCCTGAAATTGATATATATATTCATAAGGATTATGAGCTTCCTAATTTAAATGATTTATACGAAAGGTTAATTATTGCTATATCTTATTCTGGGAATACGGAAGAAACACTTTCTAGTTTTAATGAAGCTCTAAACAGAAAGTTAAATTTAATAGCTATTTCTAAAAATGGTACATTACTAAATTTAGCAAAAGAAAATAATGTGCCCTATATCAAATTACCTGAAGATGATATTGTACCACGCTTAGCAGTTGGTTATATGATTAAAGGACTTTTTAAGTTAATCAACCCTGATTTAAGTGTTAATAGCGAATATTTAGAAAAAGAAATCAATATTCAACAAATAGAAAAAAAATCACAGCTTTTAGCAGAGGAGATAGGAAATAAAATTTTATTAATCTATTCAATAGAATATTTATATCCTTTATCTTATTACTGGAAAATAATGTTTAATGAAAATTCAAAACATCCTGCCTTTTTAGCTTTTTTACCTGAACTTTGCCATAATGAATTAGAGATCTTTGAGAATGAAAAATTTTATAAAAATTTCTTTGTTTTATTTATAAATGCACCAGATTTTATAAAAGAGAAAGTTAGAAAAAGAATAGACATTTTGAAAAATTTATTAGATGAAAGAGAGATAAAAAACGAAATAATCAACTTTATAGGTAAAGAAAGATTAATAATTTCGATTAAAAACATTTTAGCGGCAGGATTTACAAGCTATTATTTAGCTAAACTTAAAAATATTGACCCAATAGAAACTAATTTAATTGAAGAATTTAAAAATAAAATGGGCCAAGAATAATCTTGGCCCAAGAATAATTTAATTTTTTTGTTTAATCTAATTATTTAATTGAAGTTATAAGCATTATTATAAATAAGATAAAAGTTATAACAACCCAACTTCCTAATATTATTGTTCCTTTGTTAGTTTTATTTGTTAATACTAAGAGTGTGCTACTAATTATAACGGTTATAGAGAATATTATCCAAATTATAAATCCTACTATCATAACTTCCATACACCTATCACCTCCCCAATTTTTAGGATACAAAGAAAAATCCCCGTAAGGATATAAAAGAAGAAGTTAATATAGGCCATTTTTTCTATTATATTTTCGGTGTTTTTAAACCAGTATACCATCTCTTCACTTAACCATATAAATATATTTATTAGTGATAAACATATAGTTAAGATAACAACTTCATACATAACCTTCACCTCCTTTTTAGTTTCCTAATTTTATTATAAAACAATTTTGGCGTTTAGTAAATATATAGTTTATAATCAAATTATTGCACTCTAAAAGGAGGTGGGAAATTGTGAAAAGCATAAGTAAATTATTAATTATTGTTTTATTTGTAAATTATACTTATGCTGGAAAATATAAATTTGGAGATAAAGGAGGAAAAATAAAAGAGATACAAACTACGTTAGCTAGCTTAGGGTATCTCCCGGATATAGATGGCAAATATGGAATTAAAACAAAATTTGCAGTAATAGCCTTTCAGAAAGTTAATAGAATACAAACAGATGGGATTATAGGCGCAGAAACATTAGCTACTTTAAAAAATCCTCTAATTCCCCAATCTAGATTTAAAAGTAACGAAAAGCATATCGAAGTTGATATAAAATTGCAGGTTCTTTATATTGTAGAAAATGGAAAAATTAAATATATCATTCCTGTTTCAACAGGAAAAAATAACAGTACTGTTAAGGGCAAATTTAGAATATATAGATACAAAAAAGGATGGCATAAAGTTGTAGGGAGGCCCTGGTCAGGATATATGCATAATCCTATATATTTTCATGGTGCTTATGCAATCCATGGTTACAAAAGTGTACCTAATTATCCAGCAAGTCATGGTTGTGTAAGGGTGCCTTTATGTTATTCAGATTTTCTTTTGGAATATATAAAGAAAAATAAAGTCTCAAAAATTTATATATATTGAAATATTATATTATTTTAAAAGGGAGCAGCTATTCTGCTCCCTTTAAATTCGCCCGAAATCTATCCAAATAAACAAGAAGATCTTTATTTGTATCTTGAGTGTTTGCAAAATCAACGAAAGATTTTTCTTGTTCTATATTTTCTTCGTTATCTAAAAATTTTTTAAATAACTTTTGTGTTTCAACGGGTAAATGATGACAACCTGCTAAATAATAGCAAATTTGATAATAAAACCAATTTTTATCTTTTTGATAAGCTTTTTTAATTTGATCTATTTCAAATTTTCTAAACAATTCTAATAAATAAAAAACTAATAAATATACTTCTGCTCTATAATGATGACGAATTTCAAATTGTTCTAAAGAATTTGGGAGTTTATATTGTGGCAGTTTATATTTTTCTTTAACTTCTTCGTCAAATTCTTTGATAAAATTATTCATAAAATTAAGCGGATAAAATTTATCTTTTTCTTCCCCTATAACTAAATCTGTTAATTGGAAAGGACCAATTGAAAGTCTTTTATCATAGATAGAAGGTACGAAAGAAAGAAATCTTAATCCATTTTTACGCAACAAATAAATCAAAATATTTTTATTATTTTTGGCATTTTCATCTATGTAGCAAATTTCTACTAATATTAGGCTTATTAAACTACGGGTGAAAAGTTCTATAAATTTTTCATCTTTTAAAATTTCTAAAATTAAATTTATTTTTTCTTCTTCAAAATTATATCTTTCATGTTTAAATAATGCTTCTATATCTAAAACTAACATAGATTCAGTTATACATTTCCGAATATAATCTTCAAACTCGTTTAAATCTTCAATATATCCACGTGGTTTATCTTCAAAGCTTCTTAAAAAATTTAATTTAATTTTTCTAAATTTCAAAATTAACCCTTCATCTTCTTCTATTTCTTTTATATAATCATTTTTCTTTTCCCATAAAGTATCTAAACTTAATGAGGGGTCCTCTATAAAATAAGCTTTTAGAGGATAAGCTAGTTTTCCCCAATTTTCTTTAAATTTCTTTAATTTTTCTTCTGTTTCTTCTTTTTGCTCTTCTGTAAGTTTCAATTCTACCCTATTCTCTATTTCGCTCAGTTCATTGTGGATTTGTCTTAAAAAATCTTCTAAAATAAATTCTTTTTCAACAAATTCTTTTCTGCCTTGTCCAATTCTTTTTTTCAAATACCAAAAAATAATAGAAGCTCCCAACCCACCAGTTAATATTCCTAAAAATCCTCTTCTTGTTATTTTTCCTTTACTATCCTTATTTGGAGTTCTTTCTATCCTCATTTTAAAATTATAAATTACTATGTCTAAACTTTATGTAGTACCTACTCCCATTGGGAATTTAAGAGATATTACTCTCAGAGCTATACAAGTTTTACAAGATGTTGATTACATATTTTGTGAAGATACAAGAAGAACAAAAATTCTTTTAGAATATTATGGAATTAAAAATAAAAAATTAATTTCTTATTTTGCTCCAAGAGAAGAAAAGAAAATTCCTTTACTCTTAGAGATTTTAAGAAAACATAAATGTGCTTTGATTGTAGATGCAGGCATGCCATCTATTTCAGATCCAGGTTATAAACTTATTAAATCTTGCATAGAAAATAATATAGAAGTAGAAGTCCTTCCAGGGCCTTCTGCTTTTTTAACTGCTTTAGTAGGATCAGGGCTTCCTACTGATAAATTTATATTTTTAGGATTTTTACCCAAAAAGGGAATTAAACCTTCTTTAGAAAAAATAAAAGATTTAAAAATGACAATTATATTCTATGAATCTCCTAAAAGAATAGAGAAAACATTAAAAATTATTAATGAAATTTTTGATAATTGTGAAGTAGTAATAGCTCGGGAGATTTCAAAAGTTTATGAAGAATATATTAGGGGTAGAATTAAAGATATAATTAATCAACTTAAAGATAGAAAATTAAAAGGAGAAATTACTGTAATTTTAAGAAAAATAGATTAAAATTTTTAAATATGTTTAAATTTTTAGGAGCCTGGAGCCGGAAGAAAGAGGAAAGTCGTCTTAAAGAAAATATAGAAATTTTAATTAAAAGATTTAAAGAAAGTCCTGCATATCCCGATTATCCTAATATTTTGTTATTTTACCAATATTTTTTTGAAAAATTTTTTAAAAATTATGTTTTACCTAATTATATTGAAAAGCATACCCAAGAAAAACCTATTATATTAGAGCTTGGAAGTTATAAAAGTAGAATTTTAGATCTTTTACCAGAAGAATTAAAAGAAAGGACTGTTTTATCTGATATAAATTTAGAAGTTTTAAAAGAAAATAAAGAAGGAGTAAAATTAAATTTCGATTTTAGAAATATCCCGATCAAAGAAAATTCTATACCTATTGTAATTGGTTCTAATATTTTTGCTCATATATCAGGATTAGGAAATATAGAAGAGATTTTTTCAATACTCAAAGAAAATGGTGAGGCAATTTTCATAGAAGACTTAGGTATATATATGCCTGCGTTAGCATTATATTATCATAAAAAAGGAGATAAATATGTTTATTTTGTTTACGATCCTAATGAAGTGAAAGTAAAATGTTTTATTTTAGAAAAAAATAAAATAAATGAATTTTCTTCAGAAATTGAAGAATTAATTAAGAGAGGTATTGATCTTAAAAAAGCAAAAAAAGAAGTTGAAGAAAATTTTTCAGAAAATTCTGTTGCTCTTTTTAATGATTTAGAAAAAGCTATAAGAGAAAAATTTTACATATATGATCCTTTTAAATTTTCAATAATTTTATTTGCTTTAATTAACCAAATTAATTCCGAATTTTTAGTTATGGATGATAATACAAGACGAAAAGCTTATGGATTCAAATTGGGTTTAAATAATTTTTTGATTTTACTAAAAAACATTTTTCAAAAATATAAAATTAAAGAAATAAAAACCTGGGAAGATTTTTTGGAGGATATCAAAAAAGATTTTGAAGAAAAAGGATGGTATTTAGAATATGACTTTGTCACAATGGAAACTAACTTCGAAGAAATAAAGAAATGGCAAAATACTATTTTGAATAATATAGATTTAGATTTATTAACATCAAATAATCCTTATTGGGAATCTTTTAAAGAATATAAAAATTTGATTGTTGAAAGGCTGGGGTTAGAAATAGGTTGTGATGGTGAGATTATCACTAACTTAGAAAATAATGTCAAATATAAAGCTCTAATTATAAGAATTAAAAAAAAGACAGAAGAATAATACTATAGTTGTTTTTGAAATTAATTTATTTTAAAATTTTACCGTAAAAATGTTAGAGGGTCTTTCTTTTAACGACGTTTTACTAATTCCCAGAAGATCAAAGATTGAATCAAGGAAAGATATTGATTTATCTTCAAAGTTAACAGATGATATAGTTTTGAAATTGCCAATTGTCTCTTCGCCTATGGATACTGTAACTGAAGCTGAAATGGCAATTGCTATGGCTAGAAATGGTGGTTTAGGAATTATTCATAGATTTTGCTCTATAGAATATCAAGTTAAACAAATAGAAAAGGTGAAAAGAGCAGAGAACTATTTTGTTGAAAATCCTATTACTATTTCACCAGAAACAACTCTTAAAGAAATAAAAGAAAAAGTGGAAGAATACCATTTTCATACTTTTTTAGTGGTAGATGAAAGAAACCGACTTCTTGGATTAATCTCTAAAAGAGATTACATTTTAGAAGACGATGAAAATAAATTAGCTAAAGATATTATGACTCCTTTTGAAAAATTGATTGTAAGCTATAAAGAAATTTCTTTAGAAGAAGCCAAGGAAATTTTTAGAAAATATAAAGTTGAAAAGATACCGATTGTAAACGAAGATAGAACCTTAAAAGGTTTAATTACATTCAAAGATTTTGAGTATTCTTTAAATAAAAAAGCAGTAAGGGATAAAAAGGGGAGACTCTTGGTTGGTGCTGCTATTGGGATTAAGGGAGATTATTTAGAAAGAGCTGAAGAATTAGTAAAGGCTGGTGTAGATATTTTATGTATAGATGTTGCTCATGGTCATTTAGAAAAAACTTTAAAAGCTATAAAAGAAGTTAAAAAGAAATTCCCCAATGTTCCCTTAATTGCTGGTAATATTGCTACAGAAGAAGGTGCAAGAGATTTAAAAGAAGCTGGAGCAGATATTATTAAGGTTGGGATAGGACCAGGTAGTACATGTAAAACAAGAATAGTAGCTGGTGTAGGTATTCCTCAAATTACAGCAATTCAACTTGCTAGAAAGGGTGCAGGAGACACTCCTATAATTGCAGATGGTGGGTGTAGAAATTCTGGAGATATAGTTAAAGCTTTAGCTGCAGGAGCTAATTGTGTTATGTTAGGTTTTCTTTTAGCAGGAACAGATGAAGCGCCTGGAGAGGTATTTAGATTAAAAGATAGATTGGTTAAATATTTTAGAGGAATGGCTTCTAGAGCTGCTTATAAAGACAAACTTGAAAAAACAAAAGAAGAAACAGAATATTTACCAACTGATGAAGGAGTAAATTATGGTTTTGTGGATTATAAAGGAAGTGTAGTTAAAATTTTAGAAGAATTAGAAAAAGGTATTAGATCAGGATTTTCTTATTGTGGAGCAAGTAATTTAGAGGAACTTTGGGAAAATGCAGAATTTATAAAAATTACAGAAGCAGGTTTAATGGAAAGCTACCCTCATGATGTTAAACATCTAGATTAAATTATGTTTAAAGAAAAAGTTTTGAAAATAGTAAAAAAAATACTGCCAGGAAATTTTTTAACCTATAAAAAAGTTGCTAAATTAGCTGGGGATGAAAAAGCTTATAGGGCAGTAGCTAATATTTTAGCTAAAAATAAAAATTCTAACATTCCATGTCATCGAGTTATTAAAAATGATTATTTAGTTGGTGGATATCGAGGAAGAAAAGACTTAGACTGGTTTAAGGCTGGGTTGCTTTTAAAAGAAGGAGCTATTGGTGTTATTCCTACTGATACAATTTATGGAATTTGTACTTCTGCTTTTAATAAAAAATCAGTAGAAAAAGTTTATAAATTAAGAAAAAGAAACCCTAAGAAACCTTGTATTATTTTAATTTCTGATTTTGATGATCTTAGAAAATTTAAAATAAAATTAAAACCTTGGCAAAAGGAAATTTTAGAAAAAATTTGGCCAGGTAAAATAAGTATAATATTATCTTGTTTCAATCAAGAACTTTTTTATCTTCATCGAGGAACAAATTCGTTGTCTTTTAGACTTCCGAAGAATAAATTGATTTTAAATATTTTAAAAGTTTCAGGGCCTATTATAGCTCCTTCAGCCAATTGGGAAAGTTATGAACCTGCGAAAAATATTAAAGAGGCTAAAAAATATTTTGGGGATAAAGTTTTTTATTTAGATAGAGGGAACCTAATTTCAAAACCATCTACTTTAATTGATTTAAGAGAAAGAAAAATTAAAATTTTAAGAGAGGGGGAAGAAATAGAAAAAATCTATCGTTTATTAAAAAATTAATCGTTTACTGCAAAATTTATTATGTTTTCAAAAGCATCATATAATCAATGTTGGCTGAAGGAAATAATTGTTAACAAAAAAGTGCTATGGTGATGAGGAAATTATCTTTTTTAAAAAATAAGTTTTAAGAATTAATTATAAATTTAAGTTATAATATTAAAAATGATTGAAGAACTTCATGAAGAAAAGGTGAAATTTTTGGAAGAAAAAGCTAACGAGATAAGGCAGTTAATTATTGAAATGCTTCTTGAAGCTGGTTCTGGACATTCTGCTGGATCGCTTGGTATGGCAGATATCTTTTCAGCTTTTTATTTTCATATTTTGCGGCATGATCCTAAAAATCCTGATTGGCCTGATAGAGATAGATTAATCTTGTCTAATGGACATATTTGTCCTGTTCGTTATGCGGCGATGGCTCTTGCTGGTTATTTCCCAGTTGAAGAATTAAAAACCTTAAGAAAAATCAATTCTCGACTTCAAGGGCATCCTCATAGAACAACTCTTCCTGGTGTAGAAACAAGCTCAGGCCCTCTTGGAGAAGGAATTTCTCAAGCTATTGGTATTGCTTATGCTGGAATTTTGGATAAAAAAGATTATCATGTTTATTGCATTACTTCTGATGGTGAACATCAAGAAGGAAATACTTGGGAAGCTTATATGTGGCTTGGTAAAAATCCTTTGCCAAATTTAACAATTATTATTGATAGAAATTATATTCAAATTGATGGTATTACTGAAGATGTAATGCCACTTGAACCACTAAAACAAAAATTAGAAGCTTTTGGGCTTCATGTTTTAGAAGTTGATGGACATAATATCAGAGCTTTTGTTGATGCTGTTCGTCAAGCTCAATCAGAATGGAGAAGAACATCAGTGATTATTGCTTATACAATTCCAGGAAAAGGAGTAAGTTTTATGGAAAAGAAATTTGAATGGCACGGCAAACCACCTAACAAAGAAGAAGCAAAGAAAGCATTAGATGAATTAAGAACATTAGGAGGAAAAATAATTAGCGAACATCAGTAGTCAGAAATAAATACTGATTTATATACTGACAAACGCTGATATTTATAGTTATGTAGTATAATTAGAAGAGAAATGTTTATTGATTTTGTGAAAAGAAAATATTTATTGATTTCTTTTATATTTATAATATTTTTATCTTTTATAATATTTAAACCTCAAACAAAAGCTGATTTAGTTTATTTTTATCCACAATCTTGTTTGGGAAGCTTTGCTAATCCTGAAAAAGCACAAGGAGAAAGAGAAGTAGATGATCCTGATTTGATTAATGAAGCAAATTCTGCTGTTTATTATGGGGGCTTTAAAGAAATTTATTGTGGAAATTTTCAAGGACCAATTAAAGAAGGTGAGATTAAAAAGATAACTTTGCATTTTAATTGGGTTTTAACAAAAGAATTAAGAGAAAAACCAATAATTGAACCAACCCAATCTGAAAGTTTTATCGAAAAAATCCTTCCTTCTAAAACTATTGAAATCAATATAGCGACGTCCGACATCCCGATATATAATCTTAATGAGATAAATACGGGTAGTAGTGAATTATATGATAATGATATAAATAGTAGTGAAGTAAATGAAACAGATACTAACGAATTAAATAAAACTAATGAAGAAGAAATCGAATCTGCTACGAGTTCTCAAATTTTTAGATTTATTAAGTTTGTTTTTGCTCAAGAAGAAACATTAAGTAACACAAACATAAATGAAAACATAAATGAGAGTGCAAACGACAGTACAAATGAGAACACCAACACAAGTATAAATGAAAGTACAGACCAGACGCTAAACGATACGAATACAAGCGATTTTAATCCATCTTCTTCGGTAGAAATGACAACAGAAATAACTGAAACATCAACTGAAACATCAATCGAAACCTCAACCACTATAACAGAGACATCAACAGAAATATCAACAGATTTAACCCTTGAAATCCAAGAAAATATAATTACAACACCTAAAAGTCTTTTTGATATTCATTATACTCTCGACGGTCAAAACTGGAATTATCTTGGAAGCATTAATGAAAATAATTGGCAAGGTATTAATTTTGAAATTCCTGTCAATGACTGGCTTGATATTTCAAAAATTCAAATAAAAATAAATTCATACCCGGATACTGATTATTTTCTTTATTTAGAATCAATGTGGCTTGAAGTGGAATATGAAAATCCACAAATAACATATAATTTTCAAAATTTAACCGAAGGAGTATTTAATGTTTCAGTACCTACAGCCACAGAAGAGATTAATAATGAAGAATTATCTATAGAAGAGGTTGACGAGAGAAAGGTTGATGAAGAACTTTCAAAAAACATAAAGATAGAAAGCACTACTTCATCTGAGCAAAATATTATTTTTGACGAGCCATTAAAAGTAAGAAAACTTACAAAGAAGGTTAATATTAAAAATATAGACGACCTCAATTGTTTTGCTGAAGAGTTTACTATTAATCTTAATGAAGGTGATACTAAGTTGGTTAATTTAAGATTATCTGGAGGAGGAATGAAAAATTTAGAAATAGGGAGCCTACCTGCAGGCATTGATATTGTTTTTACAGAAAATAATGACTATCAAATTTCTACAAATATGAACAGTACTCAACTGAAGATTTACCGCCAAAAAGGTTCAGATAAAGGTAATTTTTCTTTACCAATAATATTTAGCTCAGAAAATTCAACTATTATTTGCCAAATCAACGTGATAACAAATTAATATCGGGACGTACGACGTCCCGAATATATATTATATTTATGGCATAATATTTACGAAAAATGGAGGTGTATCATATAGTAAATAGAGGGGTGGATAAAAGAAAAATTTTTCTTGATAAAGAAGACTATTTAAGATTTATTCATGATTTGTATGAATTCAATGACATAGTACCTGCTGAAACAACCTTTTATAGGTTTAATAAATTTTACGACGTCGCACGTCGTAATATTGATATTGATGGTGGGGAGGGTGAAAAAATTAGGAAGAAGAGGATTGTTGATTTGTTGGCTTTTTGTTTGATGCCAAATCATTATCATTTACTTTTGATTCCTAAAAAAACGGAATATTTGACATTATTTATGAAAAAATTGAATGGAGGATATGCTAAATATTTTAATGAAAAGTATGGAAGAACAGGAACATTATTTGAAAGAAGATTTAAAAGAATATTAATTAAAAGAGAAGAACATTTTAAACATCTTCCTTATTATATTCATTGCAACCCTTTAGATCTAAAATATACTGAATGGAGGCAAAGAGAACTGGAAAATCCCAAGGAAGCAATAAAATTTTTAGAAAGATATAGATGGAGTAGTCATTTAGATTATTTAGGAATAAAAAATTTCCCCTCAGTAACACAAAGAGAATTTTTGTTTAATGTTTTTGAAGGAGAAAAAAGCTACAGAGATTCAATTGAGTATTGGTTAAAAAGTTTTGATTTGACCGAAATAAAAGAATGGACCTTAGAGTAAAAAAAATTTTTTTTAGAATATTGAAAATATTACGACGTACGACGTCACGAATATTGATATTGGTGATAATGGTGGTGTGGGTTTTTGGGGGATGGCCAAGGATTTTTAATTTTATTCCACCGGAAATAAAAAAAGCGCTTGCGGCGCAGGTGACAATTGATGCATCAGTTCATACAACTGCTGCCAGTCACAATGGCGGTTCGCCGACCACAGTTTTTATTTCACAGACAACAGGTTACGCGTTTTATCGCGATTCTAACGGTAGTATTGTATATTCTAAAACCACGGATGGCGGTGCAACTTGGGGAACGCCGGTTGCAGTAACCGCTCAAACAGACACTATTCAAGTTGCGGTTTGGTATGACCGCTGGACACCCGGGGATACGACCGGCAACCTTATTCATATTGCTTATATTGACACCGGTGATGACGATATATGGTACCGCGCGTTGAATACTTCAAATGATACTTTTACAGCTGCGGAAGTAAATATTACTGCTGGTTTAGGATATGCTGGAACTTTAGCTGCTGGCACCAACCATGTTACCATTACCAAAGGCACTGACGGCGCGCTTTACGCGGCAGTAACTGATGGATCAGATAATATAATGGTACGCTGCACTGCAAACTGTACCAATGCTGCCAACTGGGCGGTTTCTGAGCCAGCTTCTTGGGCTGTGGGCAATGATTTTCAAATTCTTGTGCCGATGCTTTCTGGTAGAATAATGCTTATTTGGTGGGACATTAGTGCTACCACTAATGACTTGAAATATTCGGTTTGGAACGGATCGAGTTGGTCCAATTTTGCAGCTATTACGACTGCGCTTGATAACAGTACCTATGACGCTTCTTTTGGCGCGGCAGTTGATCCTTCGACTGGCAATGTGTATTTGGCTTATGCCAATCAAGCAGCTACATTAGGAACTGATGACGATGTCAAAGTAAAAAGATATAATTATTCTTCTGGAACCTGGACTGATTTAACCGATGTGGTTACAGATAGCGTTTGCGCCGGCAGTTCAAATTGCGGAATTACTGGGGTTAAAATTGCTCGTGACAATACAACAGGTTACTTATATGTGCTTTATACAGCTCAGTCAACAGCTGGCACAGCTGCAACTGGAAATGTTTATTTTAAATATTCAACTGATGATGGTTTAACCTGGAGTGTGGAATTCGGGCCCCTGTATTCTACCAATGATGATATATATGGCGCGAGATTGAGCTTGACGCCGGCGCAGATGATTTATGCCACTTGGTACGCAGCAGCTCCGGATGATTTATTCGGCCGACCCATTGCACCTAAAACTTTTGAGCAATCAGCCTATCGGTTTTTTGAGAATACCGATTCTACAGACGTTGGCTCGTCGCTTGCAGCTCAGGATACACCGGCAACCTTAGGTTCGGCGGGCGCAGCATTTAGGCTCCGCATGCTTTTGCATATTGGCGTGTCAGATCTTTTTACCAGTGAAGGCAGTTTTAAACTTCAATTTGCACAAAGAGGAAGCGATAATTTGTGTGATAGCAGTTTTTCAGGAGAAACTTATAGTGATGTTACCACTTCAACAGTTATTGCTTTTTATGATAACCCTACTCCTACTGACGGCTCTCCTTTAACTGCTAATGCTAATGATCCGGTTCACGGAGCTGATACTATAAGAAATCAAACTTACGAAGAATTAAATCCTTTTACTAATTCTCAGTCAGAAATTAATGTAGGAGAAGATGGGAAATGGGATTTTGTTTTAAAAGATAACGGAGCACCAGCAAATACTACTTATTGTTTTAGAGTAGTCAAATCTGACGGCTCCCTTTTAGAAACTTATTCTGTTATTCCTCAAATTACAACAGCAGCTGTCTCAGGTATTACCTGCAATTTTTCTGCTACTTCAACTTCTTTTTCAGTCTTATCTCCTTCAGAAGTTTCAACTTCTTCTCCTGATATAACTATTACTATTACTTCTTCAGGTGGATTTCAAATACAAGTTAAGGATGCTGGAAATGGTACAAATCCTGGGCTTTATAAATCAACATCTCCAACCTATTTAATTCAATCCCAAGATACAACTTTGACTGCAGGAACTGATGGTTATGGGATTCAAGCAACAACAACCAATTCTTCAATTTCAATAAATCCAAAGTATAATAAAAGTGGGAATGATGTGGGGGGGCTTTCTTTAACTGATGTTGTTTTAGCTACTTCTTCTGTTGCTGTAAGTAATGCTCAAATATATATAAAACATAAAGCAAGTGCTTCTTATTTAGCGCCAACAGGTAATTATCAAGATACAATAACTTATACTTGTTCTGCTTTATAATTGTGAAAAACTTAATTTGATTTTATTTTTTTATAATGTTAAAATATAAATAAAAAGGATAGGGTCGAAATTAATTAAAATATAAAATAAATTAAATAAATCAAATGAAAAATTTAATTAAAGGGGGGTTAATAGTAATTTCGGTTTTGATGGGATATTTAATTTTTGAATCTTTTGTTTATTTAGTTCAAGCGCAAACAACCGAAATTGTAACTGTTAGTGCGACAGTTCCAACTTCAGTAACTTGTTCTTTTTCAACAACAACGACAGCATTTGGTACTATTGACCCTTCAGCTGTTTATACTTCTTATCCTAATGTTACAACAACTGTTTCTTGTAATCCTGCTGCTGGTTGTCAGGTTCAAATAAATGATGCAGGAAACGGTAGCTATCCTGGGCTTTGGAATTCTTCAGTTTCTTATTTAATTCCTTCTCCTAATTCTAATTTTGATCCTACAGCAACTTTAGTGGCTGGAACAGAAGGATATGGCATTCAAGCAACAACAACCTCCGCTGGTTCTGGTGGTACTTTAAGTTTGAATCCAAGATATAATCAAACAGGAAACACTGTCGGAGGTCTAACAACCACAACAATTCAATTAGCTTCTTCATCTCAACCTGTTGCTAATAGAGAAATAGTTGTTACTCATAAAGCAGCAATTTCTGGTTTAACTCCTGCAGGTAGTTATCAAGATACAATAACTTATAATTGTGTTTCTAACTAATTAGAAACGAATAGCAATAAATTTAAATACAAATTAAAAAAATAAATTTAAATACAAATTAAAAATATGAATTGTAAAAAGATATTTTTGTTAACTTTTATAGCAATTAACTTAACTATTTTTAATTTTTCTTTTGCACTTACTATTGCTCCGGCTAAAGTTGAGTTTAATGTTAATCCGGGTGAGGAAATAAGATTTTCTATTTACACAAGGAATGATGGCGAAACTTCAGCAGAACTTTATTCAATTGTTAAGGGTTTTACTGAAGATGAAGGGGGGACAAAAATTTGGATCGAGGATACTCCGGAAAGAGAATGGGTAAAAATTCCAGAAAAAGTTTTTGCTCCGCCAGGTGAAATGATCGAAGTCCCTGTTGTTATTAATATTCCCAAAGATGCCCCACCTGGAGGCCATTTTTTGGCTATTGGTTTTGGGACATTACCAGAAAAAAGGGAGGGAACTGGAGTAGCTATTGGCGTTAATGTTTTAAGTTTGGTTTATATTAATGTTTCAGGGAATAGGATTGATAAAATCTCAATTTCTGAATTTAATGCTAAAAAAGTTTATTTTGGTTTTCCAGTAAAATTTGCTTATAAGATCAAAAATAAAGGAAATACTTATGTGAGACCAACGGGCGATATTGAAATTAGTAATGTTTTTGGAAGATTAGTAGCTAATTTAAAAGTTAATGAGAGAGAACTACAAATTTTACCAGGAAAAGAAAAGGTTTTAGAAAATGAATGGACAAATAATTTTGCTTTCGGAGCTTATAAGGCAAAATTTAATATTTATTATGGATTAAACCAAAGTCAGAATCTTACTTTCGATTATTGGTTCTTTATGTTTCCAATAAAGATAATTCTCATTATTCTAGTCTTGATTATTTTTGTCTTCTTTATTCTACCAAGACTTATTAAGAAGTATAATGAGTATATTATTAGAAAAGCATTAAAACAAACTAATAACAATAAATAATGCGCAAATGAGAGGTAAATAATATACAAATATTAAATGCATGGCTAATTTTTTAAAAATATTTATATTAATCTTTGTAATTTTGATTTCTCTTTTAACTTTTCAAAAAATTAAAGGTACCTCTGTAACAGTAACAGCTATTGTACCTGGAGTTTGCGGAAATGGAATTAAAGAGATAGGTGAACAATGTGATAGAAGTGATTTTGGTGGTCAAACATGTTTTAATTTTGGCTATTCTGAAGGAAGTTTAAGTTGTAATGCAGACTGTACTTTAAATTTTAGTGGTTGTACTGTTGCACCACCAACTGGTGGTGGAGGTGTTCCTCTTTCTCAATATGGAAAAATTATTATTTCTGGTTATGCTCAACCGAAAAGTGAAGTAGTTTTAATGTCTGACGGAATTATAAGAGCCACAACTATTGCCGGAGACGATGCAAAGTTTTCTTTTGCTTTAGATAATTTGTCACCTGGAAATTATTTATTTACTTTATATTCAGAAGATAAAGAAGGAAAAAGAAGCAGCTTGTATACTTTTCCAGTGAAATTAGAAGCAGGACAAACAATTACAGCGGGGAATATTTTGCTTTCTCCAACAATTGATGTTGATAAATTAGAAGTGAGAAAAGGTGATTTTATTTCAATTTTTGGTTTTGCTCCTCCGTTTGCCGATGTTCTAATTAATGTAAGCTCTGAAGAAGAATTATTTTTAAGAACCTCTGCCAATAGAGACGGTTTTTATCTTTATCAATTAGGAACTGATATTTTAGAAAAAGGAGAACATTATGCTAAATCAAAATCAATTTTAGCGAATCAATTAGTAAGTAATTATTCAAGGGTTGTAAGTTTTAAAGTGGGGGATAGAAATACTGAGAAAGAAATCAAAAAAGTTTGTGGAAAAGCTGACTTAAACTGTGATGGTAGAGTAAATTTGATTGATTTTTCTATTGCAGCTTATTGGTATAAAAGGAAATTAAGTCCTGTTTTTGCCATCATCGAAAAGGAAAGATTAAATGGAGATGGCAAAGTCGATTTGGTCGACTTTAGTATAATGGCATATTATTGGACCGGGTAAAAATGAGAAAATTTTTATTATTACTAACTTTAATAGGATTTAACTTTGCTTGGGGAGCAGTAATAGATCTTAAAATAGAAAATATAAATGTTAAGAAAAATGAATTGATAGTTGTTCCCATCTATCTTGATACTCAATTTGAAGAAATTAATGCTGTTGAAGTTTATGTTAATTTTTCTGATAATTTAGTTTTTAGAGATTATTTAGATGGCAAAAGTATTATTACTCATTGGATCGAAAAACCCCACTATCAATATCGAGACGTGCGACATCCCGATATTGTTTTTTCTGGAATTATTAGTGGTGGGATTAGTGGAAGAAATTTGAATTTAGTAGATTTGATTTTTGAAGCAAAAGAAAGCGGAATGGCAAAAATAGAGATTGATAAAAATTCAAAGGTTTTGCTTAATGATGGATTGGGGGCACAGGCAAAATTAATTGCTTTATCTAAGAGTTTTAATATTTTAGATATAAAAGGAAAACCTGAGATAAAAATTAAAGACAATTTTCCTCCTGAATCTTTTAAAATTTATCTTGCAAGAAATGAAGAAATCTTTAATGGTAAATACTATATAACTTTTGAAGCTAAAGATAAACAATCAGGTATTGCTTATTATGAAGTAAATGAAAAGCCTGTAGGTTTTATATTTTTAGCCAAACCCGATATCGAAAATTTAACTTTCAAAAAAGCAGAAAGCCCATATGTTTTAGAAGATCAAAGCTTAAGAAGTTATATTTTTGTCAAGGCAGTAGATAAAGCGGGGAATGAAAGAATAGAGATCTTAACTCCTCAAAGAATAATTATTTATGATGATGTTTTTTTGTTTTTTGGTAGTTTAATAATTTTAGCAGCTCTAATAATTTTTGTTATAAAATTTAGGTATGGATATGCAAACAAGAGAAACACTAATGGAAATGAACGATAAGAATAATGAACGAATGACAATAAATTCGTTGCTATTTGTAAATAAATTCGTTGCAATTAGTATTTTATTTGTATCCTTTGCTTTATTGCCAATATATAAAGTTTTGTCTGCTGATCTTTATATTTTGCCTTCAAATAAAAATTTGAATGTTGGTGAAAATTTAGAAATTACTGTTTATGTTGATTCTTCAGATCAAGCAATGAATGCTGTTAGTTTTAGAATTTCTTATCCCGAAGATCTTCTAAGGTTAGTTTCTTTATCAAAATCAGGAACAATTATTAATTTATGGGTACAAGAACCAAAAGGAGGCAACGGAGAAGTTTTTGCTGAGGGTGTTGTTTTGAATCCAGGTTTTACAGGGGCCAGAGGAAAGATAGTAAATATTACTTTTAAAGCTTTAAAACCAGGAACAGCTGATCTTAGATTTATCTCTGGATCAGTTTTGGCTAATGATGGATTTGGTACAAACATTTTAAAAGATATGAGAGGAGGCAGTTATGTTATAAGAGAAAGAATCTTTGAAAGTCCAAAGGTTTCTTATCTTCCTACGCCTAAGATTTTTTCACCAACACATCCTGATCAAGAAAAATGGTATAACAATAATAACCCCATTTTTGAATGGAGAGTTCCAGAAGAAGTAGTTGAAGTAAGGCTTTTATATGGTAAAAATCCTGATGCTATTCCAACAGTAAGTTATTCGCCTCCAATTTCAAGAAGAGAACTTCGAAATATTCCAGATGGTTCTTATTATTTTAATGTTCAATTTATAGGTGAAGGAATTCAAAGTGATGTTGCTAGGTATAAATTCAATATTGATACAACTAAACCTCTGTTAGAAGAATTTTCTTTAAGTTTACTAGATACAAATTCAATTAAGTTCAAAGTTAAAGCAGAGGATGAAATTTCAGGAATTGACAAAATAGAAGTGTATTTAGATAATAATCTAGTTTTAAGCACAAGCTCAGAAATTGTTGAGGATATTATTAGAAATGTCGATTCAGGAAGACATATTTTTAAAGGAGTAATTTACGACAAAGCTGGTAATTTCACTCAAAAAGAAGAAATAATAAATATCCCTCAGCCTTTTACTAAAACAGAAATAGTTGTTCAAAAAGATTATACTCTTTATTTTGTTATTTTATTCATTTTAATTTTGCTTTTAATAATAGTCCTAATTATTTATTTAACAAAACATCATATAGAAATAATTTATAAGGAAATTAAAAAAGAAAAATTAGAAACTATTAAAACTGATCTTAGAAGACATATAAAACAAACCCTACAAGATTTAAGGCATAACATTTCTTTATTGGACGAAGATCCTAAATTAAATCCAAGAGAAAAAGAACTTTATCGAGAAGCAAAAAATATTTTAGAAGAAGCAGAAAGAGAAATCGAAGAAAAATTAAAAGAATTAGAATAACTTCTCCTAATGCAATTTTGACACTTTTTAACATTGTTTTTTTGTTTGAATATACACATAAACAGCGATCGCTAATTATATGTAGGTTCATATTGTTTTTTATTTTAAAGGCAATATTTTTTTAAATTTTTAAAAATTGTATTAAAATTTACGTATAAACAGCGATCGCTAATTATACGTAGGTTTATTATTACAGAAAGAAATTAATAAAATGGGCAACAGTAGATTTAGAAAAGTGAAAATAGGAATTTTAGGAAGACAGATTTTAACACTTCTTTTAATGGGTGTGGCTTTAGGATTAACAATGAGTGCAAGAAAACATTTTTGGATTTTAAAGAATATTCCTAAAGAATTGAAAAGAGTAAAAAAGGAATATTTGGATAGAGCTATAAAAAGATTATATGAATCTAAATTAGTTGATATTAAAGAAAAAGAAGATGGAACAGCAATTCTTACTCTTTCAGAGGAAGGAAAGAAGAAAATTTTAATTTACAATATTGATAATCTAAAACTTAAAAAGGATAAAAACTGGGATGGATATTGGAGGATAATTATTTTTGATATACCGGAGAAATTAAAGCAAGCACGTTATGCATTATCTAAGAAACTGCAAGAAATAGGGATGTATCAATTACAGAAAAGTGTTTATATCTATCCTTTCGAATGTAAAGACGAATTAGATTTTATTATTGAATATTTTAATTTAAGACCTTATGTAAGGTTTGGTTTATTAAAAGAAATAGATAATGAACTTCATTTAAGAAAGATTTTTGATTTAATTTGAAAATTTTAGAGAAGAACAATTATTTATTTTCTAGATCTATTTTTTTTAAATTTGAATATACGTATAAAAAGCGATCGCTATTTATATGTAGGATTAAGGAGAGAGTGTAAATTTGATTAGGGAAGAATTTTATAAAAGTTTTGATATAATTTGATTATGGGAGAAATTTTGAAAGAAAGAGCGGATGAGTTTGTAAAATTAGCAGAGTTTGCTTATAAAAGGAAAAGATACGATTTAACTATGTTTAATCTAGAACAAGCAATTCAACTTTATCTTAAATATAAAATTTGGCAAAAATTAGGAGATTTTAGAAAAATTCATAGTATTTCGGATCTTTTAAAAGATTACGCTAAAGCTTATAAAAAATCAAAAATAATTAAAAAATTTATAAGAGAAAATCTGAAAATAATCAATAATTTGGAAATTGCTTATATTGAAAGTAGATATTTACCTACTCAATTTTTAAAAGAAGAAGCAGATGATGCCTTTGATTTTTTAGTAAAATTAAAAAAAATTTTGAATTTATAAAAATGACAAATTATATAGATCTTTTGATAGAAGCACAAAAAGTTAGAGAGAGATATATAAATAACTTAGAAAAGTATCTTAAGATTATTAAAAGGAGAGCTAAAAAAATTTTAGGAGAAGATGCTAAAGTTTACCTTTTTGGTTCATTTTTAAAAGGAAATTTTGGACCAAAGAGCGATATAGACATTTTAATTGTTTCTCCTAAAGTGCCAATTCAGGTAGGAAAAAAATCAGAAATTTTAATATACTTAAAAAAAGGTTTTTCAGCTTATCATCCATTTGAAATTCATCTTGCTACCCCAGAAATTTTTGAAAATTGGTATAAAAATTTTATTAAAGAAGATATAAAAGAAATTTAAAATGTTAAATCCAGAGTTAAAATTGAATCTTAAGATTTTTGATGAAAATATTGAGCAAAAGCCAATAAGAGATGGTTATGGTGAAGCGCTGCTTGAGCTTGGAGAAAAAAATCCAAATGTTGTTGTTTTAACTGCAGATCTTGCTGAATCAACAAGAGTACATAAGTTTGCTGAAAAGTGGCCTGAAAGATTTATTGAATGTGGAGTTGCTGAACAAAATATGGCTGGAATTGCTGCTGGCCTTGCTGTTTCAGGTAAAATTGCTTTTATTTCTTCTTATGCAACATTTTCTCCTGGTAAAAATTGGGAAACTATAAGAACAACTATTATTTATAATGACGCTAATGTAAAAATTGCTGGGCATCATGCGGGAATTGTTACTGGTCCTGATGGTGCTACTCATCAAGCAACAGAAGATATTGCTATTACAAGATGCTGGCCTAATATAAAAGTTATTTCTCCTTGTGATGCAATAGAAGCAAAAAAGGCAACTTTATATGCAGCAGAAATTTATGGTCCTGTATACATAAGATTTGTAAGAGATAAAACACCTATAATCACAACTGAAGAAACACCTTTTAGATTTGGAAAGATAGAAAAATTTTGGCTTTCAGAAAATCCACAAGTAGGAATCTTTGCTACTGGACATTTAGTTTATCAAGCTTTGCTTGCAGCTAAAGAATTAGAAAAAGAAGGAATAGAAACATATGTTTTAAATGTTCATACAATAAAACCTTTAGACGTTGAAACTATTTTTGAAGTAGCAAGCAAAGTTAAGGGAATTGTAACTGTTGAAGATCATCAAGTAACAGGTGGTATGGGAAGTGCTATTGCTGAAGCATTAGTTAACGCGAACTTACGCGAACTTAAAACGAACATACACGAAAAATACGAAAAGACGGTGCCGCCTATAATTTTTATTGGCCTTCAAGATACTTTTGGGGAATCAGGAAGCATGAAAGATCTTTTAAAAAAATATAAAATGGATAAAGAAGCAATTAAGGAGGCAGTGAGAAAATTAATAAAAAATGTTTGACGAAGAATTTAAAAAAAGATGGCAGGAATTGTCTTTAGTTGAACAGTTAGCCAATATTGGTTCTGAGGTTTATAGAGTAAAAATGTGGCAAGGGAAAGATGAGAAACTTTTTGAAAATTCAATTTTAAGAGCATTAGATCTCTTTTATTTAACTTTATCAGATCCTAAAAATAAAGAAAGATTAAAAGAAATTGCTAGAGCTAAAGAACTTTTTTTAGATGCAGTTTATAATGGGGCAAAAGAATATAAAACCCCACTCGATGATCTTGATAAATATTTTTATCAATTCGCTTTACTTCTTTCAAGAAATAAATGAAAGAAATTGTTGTGAGCTTTGAAAAAATAGGTCATAATGGAGTTAGTATTGGTAAGTACAATGGTAAAATTGTTTTTGCTTACGGAGTTTTACCTGGAGAAAAAGTGAAAGTCAAAGTTTTAAAAGAAAAAAAGGATTTCATTAAGGGAGAAGTTGTTGAGGTTTTAGAAAAATCAAAGTTTAGGATAAATGAGATAGAAAATCATTATCTTTCTTGTTCTCCTTGGCAGGTTTTTGATTATAATTATCAGGTAGAACTTAAAAAGAATCTTTTAAAAGAAATTTTTTTGCAATTTGCTAATACAGAAATAGAAATAGAAAATTTCTTTGCTTCGCCTAAAATTTTTGGTTATCGAACAAAAATTGAATATTCATTTTTAAGAGAAAATGATGAATATTTTTTTGCTTTTCATAAAAGAGAAAATTTTAAAGAAAAAATAAAATTAGATAATGGCTGTAAATTAATTTCTGATGAGGCTAACACTCTTGCTTACTTGGTTTTAGATGAAATTAAAAGCAAAAAAATAAAAGATTTAAAAACTTTAATTATAAGAAAAAGCCAAAGATATAAAGATTTACATATTTCTCTTTTGACTTTCAATAAAAACCAAAAATTTGAATTTAAAAATGAAAATTTATCAGGCTTTTCTTTTGTTTATTCTAGAAAAGAATCACCAGCAAGCACTTTTGATGAAGTTATTTATGAATGGGGTAGGGAATACCTAAGAGAAAAAATTCTAAATTTAGAGATAAAATATCATTACACTTCGTTTTTCCAAAATAATATAGAACTTTTCGAAAAAGCTTTAGAAATCATGAAGGAAAACTCAAATGAATTTAACAAAGTTGTTGATCTCTATGCTGGAGTAGGCATAATAGGGATTTCTTTAAAAGATTTTTCTAAAGAAATTTGGAGCGTTGAAATAGATAAAATAGCTACACAATATACAAAGCTTAATGCAGAACTTAATAATGTAAAAAATTTGAAAACTATAAATTTAGCCTCTGAAAAAATACCAAAAGAAATTTTAGAAAACACAGGTCTGTTAATTTTAGATCCACCACGGAGCGGTTTACATAAAAAGTTGATTAATTTAATTTTAGAAACAAAGCCCCAAAATATTTTTTATCTTTCTTGTAATCCTATCACTCAAGCCAGAGATTTTCATTTTTTAAAAGATATTTATAAGATTAAAAAAATTTATGGTTTTGATTTCTATCCACAAACTAATCATTTAGAATCTTTACTCATACTGAGCATATAAAAAATGAATTATAATTAATTTAAGAAGGCCGGCATTAATTTTTTTGCCAGTTATGCCACAACAAGTACAAAAAAGAAAAGGATACAAAGAAGAATTTCAAGTCGAAAAATTAAAAAGATCAATTGAAAAGGCAGCAAAAGAAGCTGGTTTTCCTGAAAATAAAGTTTTTCAAGTTGTTGAAGAAATAAGTTCTTATGTTCTTGAATCTGTAAAAGATTTAGAATCTGTCGATACTCAATCAATAAGAGATTTAATTTTAAATAAATTAGATGAAACATATCCAGAAGTAGCTGAAGCTTGGAGAAAATATGATAGAGAAGTAAAAGGAAGAGAAAATTAATAATAGCTTGAATTAGTCGAATTAAATAATAATTTAAATAATAATATAATAAAATAAATAATGTTCAGGTTATTAGAAGAGCTTGGCAAATTATAAAGAAATATAAATTTTTATGGATTTTCGGAATTTTCACTAGTTATTTATTGCTCACAGACCCCCTCAGATTTTTTTCTATATTAAATACAAAAGACCTTTCAGAATCATTTCTTAGCATTAAAAGCATTTTAGCACTCTCAATAGGCAAATTAAATCTATATAATTTAGCAAATATATCCTCTGAAATCTTAATTAATCAACCTAGGCTTTATTCTGTTATATATCCTTTAATTGCAGTGTTAATATTCATAATCTTAGCTTTGATATTGATAAGTATAATTTCCGAGATATCTTTAATATTGGCTGTAAATAGAATAAGAAAAAATGAAGATATAAATTTTAAGTTAGCTTTAAGAAGTTCTTTTAAATATTTTTGGCGAATCTTTCTTTTTGATCTTTTTATTATGTTTTGCTTTTTAATAGCAACTATCCCAGTACTTTTCTTTATTTTAAATAATAAAATAGGGGAATTATTAATTTATTTAATCATAACCTTTCCTTTATATTTCGCTTTCTTCTTTTATATAGCAATTTTTTATATGTTAGGTATTAGAATGATTATAATTGATGATATGTCTTTAGTTAATGGAATTTTAACTACCGATAAAATTATAAGATCTAATTTAAAACAAGGCTTTAAATTTTTCATTATCTATCTAATGTTAGACATCGGACTCTCGTTTTTATTAGGGTTAGTATTAGCCGTATTATTGATTCCTGCCATTGGTTTTACTTTAATTACATCTTTAGAAAATCAACAGCCAATTCTGTTTGCCGTTATTAAACTGTTCGCCCCACTTATTATGTTAATTAGTCTTTTATTAGCTATAATTGCAAAGGGTGCAGGATCAGCATTTATTTCTTCTTGGATTACTTTAGTATATTTAGATTATTTTAGGAGCGAAGGAGAAAAAGTAGAAAAATTAAATTCTCAAGAAGTACCAGCTTAAAACAATTTTTGCATATATAAAGCATTTTCTATAGCATAACCTTCAAAATCATTATTAAAGTAGATAAATAAAGTTTTTGGCTTTAATTTTTTCAATTTTTCTGCAAACTCCTTTAATTCTTCTTCAGAGTATTTTGAAGCAAAAAGCTTAGGTTTGCCGTGAAATCTTACGTAAACAAAATCTGTTGTTTTAACAAAATCAGTGGGCCAACGCGGGGAATCCGAAATGCAAAATGCTACTTTTAAATTTTTTAATTTTTTGTAAATATCTTTTTCTAGCCAAGATTTATGTCTAAATTCAACTGCTATTTTTAAATTTTTAATAGAAGAACATTTTCTAAATTTATTTATAAAACTTTCTAACAATTTAAGGTCTTTTTTAAAAGAAGGAGGAAACTGAACAAGGATTGGCCCTAAATGTTTCCCTAAGGTTTTATAAGACTCTAAAGTATCTTTAAGAATTTCTAATTCTTTTTTATTTAATTTTAATTTTCTAAAGTGTGTAAATAGCCTATGTAGTTTAATTGCAAAAAGAAAATTGGTAGATTTCGAGCTAATTTCTTTTTTCCATTTTTCAAAAGTTGACTTTTTTGTAAAATGATAAAAACTTGTATTTATTTCCACTGTATTAAAATATTTAGAGTAAAAATTTAAAAAATCTCTTGAGTTTAAATTTGATGGATAAAATTTGTTTTTCCAATGATAGTATTGCCAACCAGAGGTTCCAATGTATACTTTCATTAGATTATTATATAAAAATTTTTACATTTAAGTAAGCAGGCCATTAAAGCCTGCCTACTTTTTATTCTTACGATATTTTTCAGCATATTTTTTTAATATTTCTATTTTTAACTCTGGAGCATCTTCTAGACACTTTTCTAGACTTCTTCGGTAATATTCTATTTGCTTCTCTATAAAACTATCTTTAATTCTACAATTAATATAATGAATTAACAAAGTATAGTTTACAATGATACATGCTATTTCATAACTATATCTTCTTGCTCCATTTTCTGCCAACACCCAACTTAATATCCATGGATCTAATTCTACGCCTTTTAAAAAATCTAATTTTTCTATAATTTCTATTTCTTTTTGCTCTAAGACTTGCATCTTTCTCACCTCCTTTTAGGGTATTATAAATTTTATTATAAATTTTTGAAATCAAATCAAAA
>Ga0065718_1004990_pt1 | contig 37632 bp, 39 predicted proteins | sample GBSCel77sediment_2_FD_59105 | JGI IMG/M metagenome (GOLD analysis project Ga0065718, IMG submission 59105) | Hot spring sediment microbial communities from Great Boiling Spring, Nevada - cellulolytic enrichment CS 77C v3 (version 3) | ecosystem: Environmental > Aquatic > Thermal springs > Hot...
TTCTCTCAAGCTTTTCGTCATTCCTCACCTTTCCAGTGTTCGTATTTTTTATCCGCTTCTCCTGTTTCCGTATCGTAGATCGTAAAAGTCTCATTTAGGTCTTTCTGGGAATTAGGTTAAATCTAAATGAATTACACTACCGTTTACCACGTCTTCATCCTCTAATGTTATGCTTTTTGTTACATCACCACACTTGATCGTGTATGGCTCTACAGGTTTCGTGGGATAGGTCGTGTTTTGAGCGTATGGAAGAATCAGCGTGTATTTTCCGTCAATTACATCGACTTTTTGCGTGTATTCGAATAGTCTCCCCTGATTAGTTTTTATCGTTACTTTCGCAACGACGTATTCGCCGCTCGCATTTCCCGTCACTACCGCACCCTCAACTCTCTCGAAAATCTTGACGTAACCGCTCGTAGTTATGTTTATCCTCTCTCCAGCGTAAAGATTATTGTAAACTAGCTTATGTAACATTTCAAGAAAACCAAAGTAGCCTGCGGCGGCTCCGCTCTCGAAGACCATTCTGTAGTGCTTTAAACTGTCTCCGTCGAATATGTGCAGGCGAGCTTCCATCGTTTCGTAATAATTCTCGCTCGGGATATTCATCCCCATTATCGGTTGGGCACCCATGGGAATTCTACCGCTCAGAGAGATCCCTATGTTCCCGTTAATATCCTGATAGACGATACCATATCCTCTGTAGTAGATTTGATGTGCCTTCTCTAAACTCCCCTCCGCCCAAACAGCCATCGCGTAGAATTTACCGGTCGCCATTTCAATATCGCTTACGACGTATTTAACATCCAGCTTTTTAGCAATTTCGTCGGCGTAGCTTTCATTGAAAGCCGTGAAGAAGGGGGCAGCTCCCGGAACGTTATTGTATTTGTTCCCTATCCCCTGCTGGAACGGATTCGCTACTGGAATCCGATGAGCTATCGCTGTGATCCAGTGTCCGTAATCCCACCAACTTATAATGCTGTAAACCTCCTCAGGATAGGGATAACGGTCTCCTGGCGGAACTGGCTTGTAAAGTTCATAGTAAAATCCGTCGTAGAAATCTCCGTCTGGCGTGTTGTTGCGCATCCACATAAGGGCTTCAAACCACTGCTGATTTATGCCACCCACGGAGTATTTGCTGTAAGTGTTCGCCTGAGTAAATGTGGGATAGAAGAGTAACAGGACAGCAAGAACCGATGTTATTACTTTGGTAGTACTTACCTTCTTTTTGCTTTTCGTTTTCGTTAGATATGTCTTAAGGTATTCATAGAAATCGAACTTTGTTAGAATTGCATCCAATGTTACAGCGGCAAAAACTGCCGAGACAACACCAAAGTAGTAGGCAAATCTGTTCTGACCGACTAAAGCTACTAGCAATGCAAAACCCCATATCAAAGAAAAAAGATAGAACTTTTCCCTTTCTTTTAAAAACTTATACAGGACGTAAATCATTCCGGGTATTGCAAAGAAAAACGTCATACTGAAGTTCTGCCACGCTGGAAGTAGGGTGAATGATCCCCCCATCGTAAAGAAGGGTTGAACTTCGGCGATTGTTAGGGCACCCCCCGTTGGCTGGACAACTCTGATTATGCTGAGAATATAGTTGAGAAAATCTGGAGAAATAATCGATATGACAGCAGTTATCACTCCAGTAATTAGGATGATCGCAAGAGGGAAGGCAACCCTTTCATTCACTCTGAGATACACTTTCTTTACAAAATTTTCAGTGAGATAGAACAGAATTATCACAACCGCTGAACTTATCAGAACTAAAAGCTGGAATGGAGAGTAACATATCGTGCTTAATCCCGGATAAGCAAAGGAGAAAGGTGAGTATATTACAGCCGCAGTCAGTAGTGCCACAACGCTCAAAATTGTCAAGTTTTTCGTTTTTACTTTGAGGTAATCTCTCAAAAGGTAAACGATGAAAACGTAGACCAATACGAAGAGAACGGCTATGAATCCTGGACCCCAAGTGAGGATGTAGAGAGCTAAGAAAATCCCGCACAGGATTGGATAAATAAAACTCTTCTTATTTTTCAGAATTTCATTCAAGGGAGCATCCCATTTCTTAATGGAATAAACAAAAAGGGCGAAAGTCATAGTCTGCCAGATAACTTCCCATATATGATGGTCGTTGAAGCTCAAAACGCTTCTCGACATTAGCTGTCCCGGTATTATCACGACAAGGAGAGCGGCTATCACACCAACTCTTTTATTAAATATAGAGGATGCGAATATATAGACGGGAATCGGAAGCAGAGATCCGGCAACCGCCGGGATGAATGCTATTACGTTTATTATCTCGACAGAAGTTGTCGCATTAAAAATTTTTGCTAAAATTGCACTAAGATATACCAAAAAAGGTCCAAAGTGGGTGTACGTTCCGTGTGGATAGTTCGTGAAAGCATCAAACCAAATCCTGTTGGGGAAATTGTGGAGAGTTGTTTCAACAAGTCTAAAGTAATACCAAGGATCATTACCGCTTAGTCTCGCACCATCCATCCACGGGACGAAAACGGAATTCCAAGGATTCACGATTCTTAAGTAGAGACCGATGATTATTGCGATTAGGATGAACACGTAACAAAATTTCTCAAAATTCTTCATCGGTTTTTGATTACGGGAACAAAATTTAAATTTTTTTATTTGGTCTAGCATTCATGAGATATCCGACTCATATCATCTTCGCACTTGTTACGATCCTTCCCCTTTATCATTACACGAAGCTCCCGCTGATTTCCTACCTTTTCATAGCATCTTGGGCATCACTTTTACCCGACATCGATCATTCTCAATCGCATTTAGGGAAGTCCGTGTTGTCTGGGATTATCAGAATAACAACAACTCACAGGGGATGGACGCACAGCCTGTTCGGTATGCTGGTCTTTTGCTTTATCTTCACTTTGATTCTACATTTTCTCAAACTCGATCTTGCTTACGCAATCCCGTTCGCTTTGGGATACTTATCTCACTTGATATCAGACTCGTTAAATCCAACAGGAATCAGATGGTTTTGGCCGTCAAAAAAGAGGATAGGCATTGGATTAATAACAACGGGATCTAAAAGAGAGATCTTGTTCAGATATCTCCTAATAATGATACTGGGAATAGAAGTTCTCAAAGAAAGTTTAGGATACTTTTGATGGTCTCAACAGTGTGCTTAACACTTCTCTTCGATTCGATGGAAACTATTTTTGGCAAAAGTCTTAATGCTTTCAGTTTCTTTCCGTTTTGGATTGCCTGAATAAATTCATGTTCGAGTTCTATCCACCAGAACTCTTCCGAAATCTTTTTTTCAAAATTTTCGAGTTCGTTATTCTTAAGACAATCGAAAAAGATTTTCGCCGATTTTAGAGAGGGAGCGTTTCCCTCGCCAGCACCGCTAACGCATCCTATCGCTTCACCTACGCCGTAAATATTCTTCCAAACGATCGGTTTGCACTTAGAAGGCGGAAGTAGCCGTATCTTTCCAACGCAGTTGCATTTGGCTTCCGCATTTTTGAATCCGTAAAGGTTTCTGAGCTCTTTGATGAGTGTCAAAGCTTTCTCTTTGTTCAAATCACCTGCACCTATATGCCACCGTCCGTTGCCAAGGGGAAAAGCCCATGCGTAACCTGTGGAAACCATGTAGATGTAGATGTTTTCATCGAAATCGTGGTGTTCCACGTTTTGAACCGTTGTGTAGATTGCATCCCGTTCGATCTTCGGTAGGTATGCACGGCTAAATCCCGTTGCGTCCACGATTATTTCAGCGTTCTCCTTTTTCAGTTCGAAACTCCACAAATCTTCCATAAGCCTCTTCTTGTCAAGTATAGCTATTTCTCTGTTTTTCAGCTTGATTTTGCCGTTAACTATAACGAATTCGGGTTTTGACAAAAGGTAGTCGTCGACATTGATCCCGATCTCCTTGTAAAGTTCCTTAGTCTCGGAGTAGCTAAATCCCCAAGCACATCTGCAGTCGGGTTTACTTCTAACATCGTAAATCGAGACTTTGAAACCGTTATTGTTCAGGAGATGGTACAGGTAGCTCCCAGCGATCCCTGCACCGTATATCTGAATCATGTTTTTATCTCAATCCGTTCGTATTTAACCGTTCTGTGATTATCAAAAACGCCGGGACTACTGTAATCGCGGCTATCAGACAGAGCAATATGGCAACAAATGATAAAAATCCAGCACTCTTTGCTATCGGAAAGTTCGAGAACATTAAGGCGGAGAATCCGGCTGCCGTCGTTAGGGCTGAGACTGATATGGCTCTACCGATTCTTTCAACCGTTCTCTTAATAGCCCTTGTAACATCAAACTTCTTCCTTTCCTCGTAATATCTTTCTATCATGTGTATAGAGTAATCTATACCCAAACCGATTATTATCGAGTTCAGCGTTATACTCATCATTGTGTGCTTCATACCAAGGGAAAACATCAGGATGTTCATCGTTCCTATGACAACGGTTATCGGTAACAGAGGGGTCAAAGCCTTTTTAATAGATCTGTATATCGCAAGGAGTAAGACAAATATCAGAAAATAACATATCAAAGTTATTCTTTGCTGTCCTTCTGTCATAAGCCTCCCGATTTCCATGTCTAAAACGGGATCTCCCGTTATGTAGAACTCTTTAAACCCAAGAAAATTAATATAGCTTCTGATTTCATTATACGTTCTCACGTAGTCGTCATAATCTTCAAGTTTTGTCGAGATATAAATCGATTTCAAATTTCCAGAATATTCAACTCTCTCAACATTAAATCTCTCCCTTAAGTAGGATTCATCTATATCCTCGCTCGTAACAATTACATAAGTCGATTGACCACCCATAATTCTTTCAAGCTCATTAAAAAGCCTTAAGGCTTCTAAATCCTGAGGGGCATACTTCTTATGCTGTATCTCCATGCCTATCTGGGTGGAGAGAATTACTCCCAAAATCAATAGGATAACGGCTACTGACACAACAGCTCTTGATTTGGATAATGATAAATCCACAAAAATTTTTAGAATTCTCTCTTTATTTTCACCAGAAATCTTTCTGTAATGTTTATCGAAAGATAGAATAGATGGCAAAAATGTTAGTGTTAGAATAAATGCGATTATCAAACCCAATGAGAGTAGCAATCCAAAGTATCCCAGACCGGGAACTCCACTAAAGCTCATCGAAGCGAAACATAAAACACTTGTAAGTAAACTCAGGAAGATAGCCAATCCCGTTTTTCTTCTTGCTATGTTTATCGCTTCATTTATCCCTCTCCACTTTTCCTCTTCATATCTGCTCTGAAATTGGACGGCATAATCTATACACAAACCTATCAGGATTGGCAAAGCTCCATGCGTCAATTCCGTCATGGGAATTCCAAGAATCGGCATCAATCCAAAAACGTAGATAACTGAGAGAATCGATATGAGGAGAGGAAGGAACGCGTAATGGGATCCGACAACACTTCTGAATGTTAAGAAAAGTATCAAAACCATGAGCAGTGTTGAGGCCAACATCGTAACTCCTAAGCTCTTTTTCATCTCCCTCTCTATCTCATACCAGAGGAACACGCTACCAGTCTTCTGAACGTTCAACCCCACAGGCTTAGGGACGAAGTTTAGGACTCTCTCAATTTGTTTGGCGATGTCTTCTATTTTCTCGTCGTCTCCTGTTTCGATTTCGATTGAGACAATGGCAAAAGTTTTTGAAAGGAGTATGTATTCAACACTTCCAACGTAGTCTACATCTTTGAGTCTTTTTTTAATTTCTTCAAAGTATCCCAATACCTCTTCGCTTGTTACAGATTCGGATTTCAGAAATAGGAATGCGTTCTCTCTAATTTCGAAATGTTTGGCATATCGGAGGTATTCTGAATAAATTTCGTTATCTTTGCTCAGATATGTTTTTAATCCTCTTTCAAACTTAACATTTGAAGCTGAAAAAATTAGAAGGATCGCCAGTAGAGTTACAAGTAGAATTACCAGCCTCTCCTTCATGTGTGACACCCCTCAACCTAAACATTTCGGTAATCATCAGAAACGCTGGAACCACCGTCAGCGCCCCAATTAGACTGAATATTATCGCTATGAACGATAGGAAGCCAAAGTTCCAGAGCATCGGGAAACTTGAAAGCATTAGAGCTCCGAATCCTCCAGCCATCGTTAAAGCTGAAGTTACTATCGCCTTTCCAGTCTCCTCGATCGAGATTCTAACGGCGTCCTCTGGGGAGTGTTTCTGTCTTTCCTCGGCATATCTCTCAGACATGTGGATCGAAAAGTCGATTCCCAAACCGAGTGAGATCGAATTTATAGCTATGGACATGAAAGTCTGCTTAATTCCTCCTAAAAACATTGTCGTATTGAGAACTCCGATTACCACAGTAATTGTCACAAGTGGGACGATTGCTCTCGTTATTGAACGGTAAGTTGCAAAGAGTAGCAGAACAATGAAACAGTAAGCCACAAGAGTCATCTGGGTCTGACTGTTCCACATAGTTTCACCGAGATGTGCCATAATCACGGGTTGCCCCGTTATGTAATAGCCTCCGTACCACCCGAAGAACTCCACATCCCTCTTAAGGTATTCCGTGAGCTCCACCCTCTTGTCGTGAGTGTCCGCTGTTGTGTAGAGATACAGAGCGAGGGTGTGACCCGACACGTATCTCTTCAGAACGTTCTCCGGAATCATGCTCAAAATCGCAGAAAGTTCGGCATCGTTTTCTGGCAATCTGCCTAAATACTCTTTTACCAACGATGAAAGCGAGTCACACCTGTAGACCATGTCCTCCTTACTAACGATGTAGTTTCCAAGCTCGTTCATTCTTTTAAGCTCCTCAATTCCAACTTCATCAACTGATAAAACGATCGTGTAAACGTACTGCTTGCCCATGATGTCTTCGAGTTCGCTGAACTTCATCATCGCTGGCAGATTCTCCGGGAAATACTTCTTTGTGTCGGTCTCGAGCTCTATCTGGGTGTTAGCGTATGCACCAAAGATTATGATTGCCATGGCCAGAGCCAGTATAGTTTTAGGCTTCGAAGCGGTGATAGATGCTACGGAAGTCAAAACTCTCTCTAAAATTCCAATTTCTTTTCTTTCATCCTTTACTTTGATTGTTTCCTCTTCCCTATCCAGCATTTTCAAAATCGCCGGTAGTGAGATTATTGAGAATATGTAGGCGATTATCAAACCCAAAGATATGCTTGCCCCAAAGATCGCAAGTTCTGGGATAAGGGTGGTAGCCATGGACATAAAGCCTATGACTGTTGTGAGCATAGCGAGGATCACTGCTAAACCCGTTTTTGTCACGGATATTACAATCGAATTGTCCCTGTCAACTCCTCTCATTCTCTCATGCTCATACCTGTTCTGAATTTGTGCAGCATATTCGATCGCCAACCCTATGAGTATCGGTAGGGACGAAGATATTACCGTGTCAAGCTTTATGCCGACAATGGGAAGGAGGCCGACTATGACTATTACGGAGAATACAGAAATAATGAGGGGGATGATTGCTGTGTATTTTTTTCTAACGGCTCCGCTGAAGGTTACAGCTAAAAGAACGATCATCGCAATTATCGAAGCCGTTGTAGTCATTCCCGTTTCTTTCCGAGTTGTTTGTGTGACCTGATAGCTTAGGACGGGTGATCCAGTAACCTCAGTCGTTATTCCAGTGGGTCTGTGAGTGAGCTCAACAACCCTTTCTATCTGTTTAGCGAGTTCCACCGTCTTATCGGGATCTGTCACCGTTACAGTTACGGATATAAGTGCGAGTGTTTCTTTAGGAACGAGCTGGTACGCATATAGCTCGGTCAAACGTTTAAGCTGGGATTCATCCTCCGGCAGGATTCCTCCGTTCAGCTCGGAGATTATCGAAGCTGGAGACGTTACACCTCCAACACCGTCGAGGTTCCTCAGACTTACCCCCAATTTGAGCATGTATTCGTAGACTTCCCTGTTTACAACATCGTCACCCTTTATCATTATGTAAACTCCCTCTGCTCTGATCCCGAAGTCCTTTTGATACAGCTCAAGCTTTTTGTAAACCGGATCGCCGATGGGAAACATGTTTTCGTATTCGAGTGATGTGAACTCTGTTTGGGATGCAAAAATTAAAAAGATTACAACGACTAAAACTGTAGCCGAAACAACAAATCCCGGTCTTTCCGCAACGAATCTCGAAATTTTTTCGAGAAAATCTTCAAAACTCACTTCTTGCGCCTCCTTAGGTAGTAAGCAATTGCTACAATAGCTATTATTGCGATCAAAGCAATCGCACTGTAAGGTGGTTTCGGCGGTAACACTTCAATCACGGTCTTTGTAGGTTCACTTATTGCCCATTCACCCTCCAAATCCTTGTATTTAATTTCTAAATTCAATCCGTACTTCTTGGGAGTTGCATCCATATCTACACTGAGCTGAAACTTTACCTCTGTGGATTCTCCCGGTCTGAGTGTTCCGATATATGCTGTGTCGTCGCTTGAGCTAAACGGATCGGTGATTGTCAACCTCGCAGTTGCCTCCTTTATCGTGAAATTTCCGACGTTCTTTACGATGAACGTTATGATTTCGGTGCTTCCGGCGTGGATCTTAGGGATTCCGGAAACTTCGAACTTCATCTTTGGATTGACCCTAATCCCTATGCTTTTTCCATCGCTGTAGAAATATTCATCCATGCTCCTGTATTTCATCTTTATTTCGGCGGGATAGCTCACGGGCTTTGCTTCATCGCTCGCTTTAACTTTGAACACGGCTGTGTATTCTTCTCCGGCTTTGACATCGCCTAAATAGTATTCGGTGCTCAAAACTGAGAGTGGTGGATTCGCCGTAAGGTAAACGCTGACATCCTCGAGATCGGCTGTGGGAGTTAGTGTTACGATCACATCTCCCTTCGCATTGACGAATATTTTGCTTTCCACAGATTTGACAACAAAGTCGGGAGCCTTTTCCACGTAAACACCGAAGGGGACTGGATCGCTTTCTGTAATCTGACCGTATTCGTTCAGGTAAACCGCCTTTACCTTAAAGGTGTAGTTACCTTCGTCCTTAATGTCCGTTCTGACGTAAAATATCGCTTTCGCAGTTTCACCCTGTTTCAGATCTCCAACGTAGTAGGACGGCTGAGATGGCATTGCGGATGCCTTAAAGCCCGAAGGGGTTTCCAAAACGAGGTAGGCATTTTTTCCGATTTTGTTCCCGATATTTTTCACTTCGATTACAAGCTTACCCTTTCCCTTACCAATGATGTTCTCGGCGGATACGTTCACGATCTCGAGTTTTACATCTTTCTCCTTCACGTATACGGGAAGTGTTATCTCTAAGCTTTCGTGATCGTATTGGACTCTGTACCTTTTAGTTAGCATTTCGTATTTATAGGTTACAGTTTCATTAGAGCCAGACACCGTTTTTTGAACGGGAACTGTTTGGGGTGTGTATGTATCGAGATAGCTGAGATAGCTGATTCTATCAAACTCCACCTTCATTTTGAGTTCGTTTTCTCCCGCTTTCGCATCCTCAGAAACTTTAACGATGAACGAAAGTGTCACGGGTTGCATCGGTGGAAGAGCTGGGATAAATTGGGACGGTGTTTTTACTTGGATGTTGTCATCTCCCAAAAGTTCGATTTTAACATTGTATGCTGTGAAAATCATGTCCTCTCTGCCATAGAAGAACATCGCCTCTTCCCTATCAAAGTAATCAACCTTTTTCTTTTCGGCAGGATTATAGACAGTCACGTGGATTGTTATGTAATCGCCTCTCGGTATGTGGTTACTGCCACTTATAAACGCTGTCACTGTTGGTTTGTCTTCGTAACTCAGAGCTGAAGCCTTTGACAGGATTATCAAAAGTATCAAAATGGTGATTAACCTTTTCATCTTTTCACCTGTCGTAGTTGAAGCTACGAAATATATATAAACATTTCGAAACACTATCCAGCGTGGACAAGCTCATAGATGTCCTGAGAGATTTCAGGTTTTCAGACTACGAAATAAGAGTTCTTCTTTGTTTAATTCAAGAGGGAGAGCTGACAGCTTCCGAAATCTCCGAAAAAAGTGGGATTCCGAGAACTTCGGTTTACGATGTCATAAGGAGTCTTGAGAGTAAGGGTCTCGTCGAGTCCTACGGTAAACCAAGAAAATTCAGAACGATAAGTGCCGAAAGACTCGTGGAGATCTTCTCAGCAAAGCTTAAGGAAAGACTCGACGTTCTCTCTTCAAGTCTCAAGGAGCTTGAGAAAAAAAGTAAAAAAGAAGTTGTAGAACTCGTTAGGGGCGAAATTGCCTACAGATTGATCGATGAGATCTTGAGCAAGTCTAAAGAAATCAAAGTCTATGCAATTTCCCTTAACGATGAGTTGAGGAGGATTTTGGACAAAACTAAAGGAAAAAAAGAGGTAAAAGAATTCAAAAAAGGGAAAATAACCCACGGAATTATTTTTGCTGACGATAAAGTAATTATATTCACCGTTAGAGAGGGGGAGCCTTACATCATTTTGGGGTCCGGTGAATTTGCCCGATTCTATCGGGAGCTTTCAGAATACATGAAAAAGAAGAATTAACCTGCCTCAAGTAATTCTATACCGTCATCGGTTAGCTTTAGCTTGCCTTCTTCTTCTACGACAAACCCCTCCTGTATTAGCCAGTCTAGGTTGAACTTCAATTGAAAATCACTTAAATCTAGTTCTTTTTTCAGTTCTTCCCTTGTTTTTCCGTGGATTCCTATTGCCGCCACGATCTGTCTTCTTATCGGACTCATTGAGGCTTTAAACAGTTTTTCATGATGAGCTCGGTCTCTTTCCTTCTCAGCCATATTAAGACTAAATGATTAAATTAATAATGTTTTCGTTACTCATATCTCAGAGCTTCGATCGGCTCAAGTTTTGAAGCTTTCCAAGCCGGATAAAGTGAACTTATTAAAGAAGTAGAAATTCCTACAAAAATCCCCAAAAAAACGTACAAGAGCGATGATGGTTGAAAAACGTATTTTGCCGTGTGAAGAATCATCATGTCGATTAAATATCCTCCCACGAAGCTGAGAGATCCTCCGATAACACTTCCAATGAGACCCAAGATCAAAGCTTCCGTCAAGAAGATCTTCAGGATAGTCTCTCTGTAAGCTCCTATCGCCCTCATCAATCCGATTTCCTTTGTTCTCTCAACAGTTGACATAAGCATTATGTTCAAAATGCTAACTCCGGCCACAAGGAGGGATACCGCAGCGATCGCCATTAGGAATAAAGTGACTCCAGTGAACGCCTCGTTTATCCTCTCTATGATCGTTCTCATTTCGAAAGCAGAGACTTTGTTATCTTTTCTGTTAATTTTGGAGTCCACGTATTTTTTAAAATCATCGATGTATTGCAGATCCTCAATCTTAACGATCACCTGTGCATATTCAATCTCTCCAAAAATGCTTTCGAAATCTTTGGATGGGATTATCACGGCGAAATTTGGATTTATATCGAATCTCGCTTCCCTTTCAATTATCCCCCCGACTCTGAAGCTCTTTCCTTCCACGATGATTTTGGATCCAACTCTTAGTTCCAAGAACTCCGCAATGTTCTTTCCTACCAAACAACCTTTGTAGCTGCCTTTTTCAAGCTTGAAAATCTTTGTATCTTCTTCATCCATTCCGTAAACTGTAGTATATGTTTTTTTGTCTTTGTAGTAGATGAAGGCGGACTTCTTCTTAACAGCGTAGATATTCTCAACGTAAGGAATTCTCCTAATCTTCTCGATTGTTCTTTCATCGATTGAATCGTATCCGTGGATGTAGTTGGGGGTGATTATAACCTCGTCGGCGATATCTTTGAAGTTCTCAAGAATCGTCGCCTTTAGACTCTCACCGAATATGCCTATGGAGCTAATAGCCATTACACCGATAACTATTCCGATTACAGCCAAAACACTTCTAACTTTTGTTCTTTTGAGATTTCTTACAGCAAGCTCGATCAGCATAACTGACCATCCTTTATGTTGATAATGCGATCCGCATAAACTTTCAGCGATGAGTCATGAGTGACCAGAACAACTGTAACCCCCATTTCCTCGTTCAGGTCTTTTATCAAATCCATAATCTGTCTACCGCTCTTTGAGTCGAGATTTCCCGTTGGTTCATCGCATAGAAGGATGGATGGATTATTCGCCAACGCTCTCGCTATCGCAACTCTCTGCTGTTCTCCTCCACTGAGCTCGTTAGGTTTTCTGTTCTCTTTATCCTTTAAACCCACAAGAGTGAGAAGGTATTCAGCCTTTTTCTTTCTTTCCATCTTTGGAATTCCTTTAAAAACCATTGGAAGCTCCACGTTCTCCAGAGCAGTTAGCGTGGGGATTAGATAGTACTGCTGGAAAATAAATCCTATTTTATCCCTTCTTATTTCAGTTAACTGTTTTTCGTTCATTTGGGTTACATCCTCCCCGTCGATTATCACCCGCCCCTTCGTCGGCTTGTCCAAGCATCCGATAAGGTAAAGCAAAGTCGATTTACCGCTTCCTGAGGGGCCCATTATCGCCACAAACTCTCCCCTATCTATTTTCAGGTTTATTCCCCTTAAGGCTAATACCTCGTAATATCCGGTTTTATAGCTTTTGTAAACATCAATGAGCTCTATCATCTTCTTTTCCAAGCAAAAATCACGATTATCAGGACAAAGATCAAGACGATTACGGGAATTATGTGGGTAAATTGTGGAGACCTCTCAGTCGCCGCCGTGAGGCTGTTTATTTCAACAACTTCAGATTCCTCAAAACTTTCGCCCATCTCGTTTTTCCACTGAAGTTTTAAAAGAACAGTTTTTGTCGTAATTGGAAATGTAAATTCGAATGAATCAAAATCGAATGGATCGAGCTGATCGATGTAGTACGTTTTCGTTAAATTCTCGGAAATCGCCGAGATCAAGATATTGTAGGCAACGCTTTTTCCGTTATTGCTGACATCTCCTGTGATTGTCAATCCATGTGCACTAATTTCGGTCTCTATTCCGCTGAGTTTTAATGCGGATTCGTTTAGGACATTAATACTCACGCTCTTAACTTTGCAGTGCTTATAATTGAGCTCGTCCAAGTAGCATGCTGTAAAATTGATTTGATGATAACCGCTTTTTCTCGAACAAAATAGGATCTCGGTTGAGAACGTTTCCTCAGGCTTTAATTGCGGTGCTTGAATCTCATCACTTGAGAGGATTTCTCCTTCGGCTTTTATGCTGATGGAGTAGACGGTATCAGTCCTGAGATTTGTTATCTGAATATCTATTGGGTTTACATCACCGATGGGTGTGTTTAGATATCTTGGGGAGGCGTCTATCAAAATTCCACGGCTCTGAACGTATGTCACATTTATCGTTCTGACAATTTCGTGGTAATTTTTTCCGTTGTAAAATTTTATCTTAAACCTTAAGGGCTCCTCTTTTAAGGGCTCAAACTTGAATTCACCCTTTCCATCTGCAATGCGTATTATTTTTGGATTTGCATCAAAAAGGGGTTCCACAATGATTTCATCAAGCTTTATCGGAGTTGTCACAGAGAAACTAACTTCATTTACCTCGTTCAGGCGGAGAAAAGTCTTGTCTAAAACGATTTCTGGCATGATGTCAAGAACCCTAACAACTATCGGTTGCTTCACAGTCCCATTAAAAGTGTATATGTATGCTGTTAGTGTGTGTACTCCACTCCTTTCTGCTTTTATCGTGAACGGAAACTCGTAACTCGAGCCCGCCGGGATCATCCCAACACCAGAAACACCTGACGGCTCAACATCTATCCCAGAGGGTGAAAATACAGATATCCCGCTGACATAGGTGTCTCGCTGCGGAGTGAATATGATCTTGCAGTAGGCGATGTCGTTCGGCAATAGGATATTGGGATCCATTTCCACTCTTATAACCTGAGCCGACGCTAGTGAGATCACAGCGAACAAAAGAATCAGGAAAGTTAAGTTTTTCAACATAAAGCTGTGTTAGAAGGCAAGTTGATATATTTTATGATATCTATCACTTATAGTTCAGGTGACTCAACAACGAGAATGCTGAAAAACATTAATATAACATCCTTCGGCAATCTTACCGTGTGCTAGCTCAGAAGGTACTCAGAAATGTAATTTACAACAGCTCATCAGTGCTTATCGCAAACGTCGTTGGTGTCATTATAGCGATATACGTTGCAAGAGCTTTAAAGCCGGAGCTGTTTGGAATTTATTCTCTGGCTTTGTCGATTGCTTTCCTTCTTCTAACATTTACAGATCTTGGAATCAATGCAACACTCATAAGATATGTTGCTTATGCTCACTGGAAAAGAGATTACGAACTAGTTAGGGGGTACGTAAGAGGTTTGAGTAAGCTGAAGATTCTGTTGGCACTGGCGGTGTCGCTGGTGTTGTTTATATCTTCCGACGCGTTATCTATCTACGTCTTCCGCAAACCCTTACTCTCTGATCCCCTGAAAGTAACATCGCTCTTCATCTTGTTTTACTCATTATCCGGATTTGTAAACGCCATTTTCAACGCTTTCAACAACTTCAAAGCTAATTTGGTTAAATCTTTGGTTTACGAACTTTCAAGATTATTTTTCGTTGTTCTTTTTATTCTTATGGGATTGTCCGTTGTCGGAGCATTATTAGGTTTTGTGATTGCAAGCCTTCTCACTTTGATAGCTTTGTTCGCTTTACTATTGAAAAGCTACAGTATTCCTTTGTTTTTAGGAAAGATTAAATCAATCGAATGGAAGAGAATTATCAGGTTTACGAGCTATCTAACAATCGGCTCGATCACCTGGGTTGTTTTCGCTTATGTTGATTCTGTGATGATAGGGATGTTTCTACCAGCTGAGGATGTCGGGTACTACAGAGCTTCTTACAACATAGTTGGAGCCATCGCTGGATTAGTGTCTGTTCCCATTGTCATGTTTCCAGTTTTCGTTCAATTGGAGGGCAGAGACTTGAAGAATGCTTTTAACAGAGCCTTCAAGTACAGTGCAATTTTATCCTTTCCAGTTGTGTTCGGATTAATCTCTCTGGGTGAGCCTTTAATCCGATTAGTTTACGGCGTTGATTACTTACCGGCGGTCCCCGTTTTATACATTCTCTCATTTTTGATTCTTTGTTCAGCTTTGGGGTTTTGGGGAGTTATATTTAGCGCGAAGGAAAAGCCAGAATATCCTGTTTACGTTTCTTTTTTTGCAATGATTCTGAATATCGCTCTAAACTACTTTATGATACTGAGATGGGGAATTATCGGTGCGGGAATTGCTACAGTCATCTCCAACTTTGTTAGCTGGATTGTTTTAGCATACCTCTCTAAGATTGTGCTCGACGTATTTCCAAGGATGAGTCACTTGATTAAGCCTACCGTTTCAAGTTTGATCATGTTTTATTTTACCTCACAGTTTAAGCTGTCAAGATTGGTTGATGGTGCTTTAGTCGTTTTAGTTGGAGCGGCGATATACTTTGTAACTCTGTTTCTGCTTAGAGGTATAACGAGAGACGATCTCAAATATATTGGGATAGTCTTAGGTAGAAGTTAGATCCCGTTGAGGGATAATGTTGTTGCTTTAGAGTATAGTTCTCGACGAAAAGGGGATTAAAAAAATGCGGGGGGAGGGATTTGAACCCTCGAACCCCTACGGGACGGGACCCTCAATCCCGCGCCTTTTCCTGACTCGGCAACCCCCGCTCTAAAAATCATTAAAATCAGGATTTATTACATTTGCGGTTTCGAGACTTAAATTTTTTAAACGTTATCACCCAAATCCTTTTATGGGAGATCACACAATAATTGCTATCGGTTTGATTATTGGTTTGCTTTTCGGAATGACGGGAATATCAACCCTGTTTAACTTTATGAACCAAGCTCTATCGGAGACCCAAGAGCAATTAACGAAAATCGGTGCTATCTCGACTTTAGTTCTGTTTGTAATAGCTTTGATTCTAATAATAAAAATTAGAACAATCTCTTCTCTGATAGTAGGGGCGATAATCGGAGCTATTCTCAACACAATACTCGAAATGAACGGAATCCATATAACAAACACGATATTCTCAGTGATTCTGAAAAATCTCGGAATAGCATAAATTTTTTAATTTTTAATGCATTCCTCGATTTATGAAAGCGATAATAATGGCGGGTGGCTACGCCACAAGGTTGTGGCCCATCACCAGAACAAAAGCTAAACCCCTTCTACCGCTTGGAAAGAAAAAAATAATCGATTATATATATGAGAAAATAAAACCTTTCGGCTTTGAGATAATCGTTTCAACGAATCTCAGATTTAAGGATGATTTTGAAAAATGGGCTGAAGATAAGGATGTCAAACTAGTTATAGAAAATACTACGAAAGAGGAGGAGAAACTGGGTGCTGTGAGAGCTCTGTATGAAGTTTCGAAGGATATAGATGATGATATCCTCGTATTAGCTGGAGACAACGTCTTCTCTTTCGGTATTGAAAAGTTTATTGAAAAATTCAAAGAAAAAAAGCCGCTGATAGCACTATACGATGTGGGGGACTTCGATCTCGCAAAGAGATACGGAATTGCTCAGCTTAACGGTGATCGAATCGTATCCTTCGAGGAAAAACCCGAAAAACCGAAATCTACGTTAGCAGGCATCGGTATCTATGCTTTAGACTACGATACAAAAGAGATGCTTGGTGATTACGTTAGAGGTGAGAAAAAAGATAATTTAGGTGATTTCATCAGTTGGCTGATTGATAGGAAAAACGTTTATGGATTTGTTTTTGAAGGAAACTGGTATGATGTCGGAAATCCCGATAGCTATCTTGAGGCGTTCAAGATCTATTTGGAAAACTACATAAGCGACGACGTGAAATTAGACAAAACTTCAAAGATTATCGAGCCAGTCGTCATCGAAGACAATGTCGAGATAAGAAAAAGAAGCATAATCGGCCCCTACGTATATATCGGAAGGGACTGCGTAATCGAGGCTTCGGACATAAGTGACTCGGTAATATTCAGTTCAGTTATTCTGAAAAAAGTTAAGCTATGGAGAAGTATTGTAGATGAAAAATGTGAGATAAGAAATCTTGAGCTAAGCAACTCAATAGTAGGAGGTCACGCTAAAATCCAAAGGGGAGAATGATTGCAATCCTTGACGGATACGTTGACGAACCTTCATGCCTCGGAGTTCCCCCTTATATTGCACCTTATCCGAGATATATAGCGGGAATGCTCGAAGATCTGAAAATCAAATGGATATATGTCACGGTAGATGAATTCAGAAAGAACCCCACGATCTTACAAAAAGCCGATAAAATTATCGTCATTGCGGGGATAGCCGTTCCGGGAAAGTATCTTGGGGGAAAACCGCTCTCGCTCAAAGAGTTAAAGGAGATTTACCCAGAAAAAGATAAAATTCTCGTAGGCCCGATAACCCTTGAAGTCGAAGATCTCCCGAATTACGAGGTGATCAAGTTCCCCTTTGAACACGAACTTTACGAAAGATTGGGTGGCGTTGTGAGAGACAGAACGAGGAATTTCGTCAATAGATTCTCAGTCCTTGGTGCCAAAGTTGTTAAGCAGCACCCAGACTACCCTTACGTTATCTGTGAGATAGAAACTTACAAGGGATGCTACTGGGGGAGATGTTCATTCTGTATAGAGAGGATACACAAAATCTCAATGCGTGATCCCCATGCCGTGATAAGGGAGATTAAGGCTCTTTACGATCACGGAGTGAGATACTTCAGGCTGGGGAATCAAACGGACTTTTTCACCTACATGGCGGATTTCCGCTACGATATCCCGAAGCCCAACCCGGAATTTATGATGAATTTCCATAGAGCGATTTGGAAAAACTGTCCCAAGATAAAAATGCTGCATCTGGACAATGTAAATCCAAAAACGATTGCTGAATATCCCGAAGAGTCCAAGGAGATCATAAAAACGATCGTGATCTATCAGAGCCCTGGAAATATCGCAGCTTTCGGTCTTGAGAGCGCTGATGAGGGAGTGATAAGAAAAAACAGTTTGCTAGCAACTCCCGATGAAGTCATGTTTGCAATCGAACTGATGAACAGATACGGAAGATACGTCGGGCACAACGGTCTGCCGTGTTTCCTTCCCGGAATAAACTTCGTTTTCGGACTTAAGGGTGAAACCAAAGAGACCTTTGAGAAAAATTACGAATTTCTGCTAAATCTTATCGAAAGGGATCTACTTGTGAGGAGAGTGAATCTACGACAGGTAAAGGTCTTTCCGTTCACGCCGATGGCTGAGATTGGAGATAAACTCGTTAAAAAACATAAAAAATACTTCAAAAAATTCAAAGAAATGATAAGAAAGAATTTCGACAGAATTATGCTCGAAAAAGTTGTTCCGAGAGGAAGACTCCTAAGAGATTTAAGGATAGAGATACAGGGAAAAATAAGCTTTGGAAGGCAGCTTGCTACGTATCCTCTGCTTGTTGGAATTTACGGCGAATTTGAAAGAAACACATTCGTTGATGCGAGGGTAATCGATTATGGAATGAGAAGTGTCTCGGCAGTTCCAAGGATTGACATAAACAGAGCTAAGCTCTATCAAATCGAAATTGTTCCGGGAATCGGAAAGAAAACCGCAGGAAAGATCTTGGCATCCAAACCAATCAACTACGAGAAATTGAGAAAAATTGTCGGAGAAGATAAGGCAGAGATTTTAAGGGAGTACTTCATAGTCCCGTCATGAATGTGAGGGAATTTCAAAAACTTGCATCCGATATCGTTAGAGAAATCGATGAGAAGTTGGGCTTGAGTAGGGACGCCCACCTATCCATCTCTCAATTACTTGAAGAACTCGGAGAAATTAAGAAAAAAAGTCCCAAAAAAGAAAGAGTTGGAAGAAGAGTTCGCAGACGTCTTTCTACAGCTATCAGTTTTGGCAGATATGTTCGGTGTTGATTTAGAAAAAGCGGTTTTAGACAAGATCGAGATTCTCAAAAAAGAGACATGGACTGAAATAAAAGTGCAAAAGTTAAAATATCCTTCCAAGCAACTCTCTTTAATGAGTGAAAAAAGTGAGAAACTCGTGATAAAACGATCAGGATACCCATCAAAAGGTGAAATCGTAATCGGAACTGTAACAAGGGTAATGGATTTTGGGGCATTTGTATCTCTAGACGAATACGAAAATAAAGAGGGATTAGTCCATATAAGCGAAGTGGCACCGGGATGGATTAAAGATATCAGGGATTACGTGAAAAAGGGACAGAAGGTCGTCTGTAAAGTCCTCGATGTAAATCCGAAGAGAGGTCACATCGATCTGAGCATCAAAGATGTTAATGAAAGACAGAGGAGAGAGAAGATTCAAGAATGGAAGAGCGAGCAAAGAGCGTTCAAATGGCTTGAGATAGCTGGAGAAAAGGTAGGAATTGATAGAACGGAGCTTAGAAAAAATCGGGAAAAAGTTGCTGAAAAAAGTTCGACAGCGTATACTCAGCTTTCGAGGAAGCTGCATACGAAGGTTACGAAGTCTTAGTTAAAATAACGGGCGAGAAACTCGCAAAAGAGATTGCAGAACTCGCAAGAGAGCATATAAAACCCCCAAGAGTTAAGGTTAGAGGATATTTCGAGCTGAAATCTTTTGCCGGAGATGGTATAGAAAGGATAAAGAAAGCTCTGTCAGAGGTAAAGAAGTTTGCAAAAGATGGAGTGGATATAAAGGTGGAATACGTTGGAGCACCGAAATACAGAGTTATAGTCGAAAGCGATGACTACAAAACTGCTGAGGGTGTTTTGAAGAAGGTTGTTGATGCGGTTACGAAAACTATGAAAAAGCTTGGTGGAGAAGCCAACTTCATAAGGGAAGCTGTATGAAATCTCTGATAAGGAAGTGTTGCGAATGTGGTAGATATACGCTGAAAGAGATTTGCCCGGTCTGCGGTGGTAAAACTTACATGCCGATTCCACCAAGATTCTCCCCCGAAGATCCATACGGAAAGTATAGAAGAATGCTCAGAAAGCAAAAGGGTTTCTGGATAAGGAGGTGCGAAAATGTTGAAAAGGGTTGATATAAGGTATTTAAAAAAGCCTGAAGAAGTCAATTTAAAAGATCCCGTAATGATAGAAGGGCTACCCGGGATAGGACACGTCGGCAAGCTCGTTGCCGATCACCTTGTCAAGGTCCTCGACGTTGTTAAGGTTGTTGAGATATACTCCCACCACTTCCCTCCTCAGGTGATTGTAGAGAAGGACGGACTGATAAGGATGCCAAAGAACGAGGTCTACGCTTATAAGAGTGATGGAACTTCACCGGATTTGCTAATTCTTGTCGGAGATTACCAGAGCATAAGTAACGAGGGACACTTCGAACTCGCGAATGCTTACCTGAAGATTGCGAAAGATTTTGGCGTCAAAAGGATATATACCCTTGGAGGATACGGAGTCGGAAGACTTGTCGAACATCCTTACGTTATCGGTGCCGTTAACAGTGAAAGCCTGATAGAACCACTTAAGAAGGCTGGAGTTAAATTTGAAGACGGCGAGCCTGCCGGTGGGATAATAGGTGCCGCCGGACTGATAATAGGTTTAGCCATGCTTGAGGGGATAGAAGCAGCATGTCTCATGGGGACAACATCAGGATACATGGTGGATCCGAAAAGCGCAAAAGCCGTCCTTGAAGTTCTGATGAAGTTACTGAACCTGAAGGTAAGCATTGAAGACTTAGAGGAAAGGGCTAAGGAGATGGAGAAACTGATAGCTCAGATAAAGGAAATACAGGAAGCTCAAGCAATGCAGTGGAGAAGCGAAGAAGATTTGGGGTACTTTAGATGAACTTTTCTAAGAATTCTCTTTCTTTTTTTAGCTCTTCGACCTTGTCTTCGTAAGTCATCTCTCCGTAACTCAGATCATCGAGCTCTATCGTTATTAAACCTTCGTAGCCAGTGTCCTTGATTTCTAAAAGGAATTTTTTTACTCTCTCATCATTCCTAGCAGTCGTGTGTCTTCCGTTCTTGTCGTAACTGCTTACGTGCAAATTCTTTATCAATTCCACAGAGTCTAAATACTTCCACAGATCTCCGTTTTTCATGGCGTGATTGATGTCTAAAGTTATCCCGAACCCGAATTTCTTTGCATATCCGATGACCTCTTCGTAATCTTTGCACAGGTAATTGATGAGAGGCTCGCTGTTCTCCAAAAGTATTTTGGCGTTCTTTATCTCACTGTACTTTTTCAAAACTCTGAAATATCTCTGTAGAGCTTCATGGTCTTCTTCAACGGGCTTCCTTAGTGCACTTCTCTTTCCCGCATGGATTGTGAGAATACGATTCAATTTCGAAGCTATATTTACAGCAAAGAGATTTTCTTTCATTGTAGCTTCGACAACGTGTTGGTTAACACTACACGGGTTTAAATCTAAAATAGCGCCGTGAATCGCCCCTATGTGTTCTTTTATTTCATAAAGTCTTTCTATCCTTTTATCTATCCAGAAATCAGGTGTTTCCACCCAAAACTCAAGACCGTCACATCCACTGAGTTCAACCGCTTTTATGATTCTATCAAGTGGATATTCATATAGGAACATCGTTGAAAACAAGATCATAGCAATCTCAGGGCTAAATCCTTCCTAGAAAGGAGCTTTCTCATCACTTCGTCCTCACTCTTTCCGCTCGCGAGAACGCTGACTAATGGATCNCCCTTCGAGTAACAGTCACCCTTTTTGGGGATGTCNGCAAAAAAAGGATTTCCCACTGGGGATCTTCTGATTATCNTATCCNTATCCGTGAACAAAATAGCTCTCCCTGCGAACCTTTTCTGTTTTACTTCGTGTAATCTCCCGTTTATCGCCTCCAAGTGGAGTTTGAAAAGGTTGCAATCACTGCTCCATTCTATTGAATCGAGGGATCCCTGAAATCTCGGATTTATCTCAAGGACATATGGTTTATCTGCTAGGACGAAATCAACACCAATATTTCCGATCAGATCAAACGCCATGGCTAATTCTTCCCCAATCTTCTTTAATCTCTTCGCCCATTCTGTTTTGAAGGGTGTGATATTGCCGCAATACCTAAATCCAGAGGCGTTAAATCTTTCGTCCCCTATTAACATTTTGTTCACTGCGATAGCCTTAGCCATTTTGCCATTGCTCAAAACAGAAACAGAGCAGGGAATCCCGTCGATAAACCTCTGGAGAATGTATCCCTCTTTGATCTTGTTGCTAAACTCTATGCTTTCACCGCCGCCGCCAATTTCGGGCTTCAATATCCCCCACTCTCCGTTCTTCAGTAATTCGGGAAAATCGAATCCCAAGTTTTCCAATTTTTTGTAGAATTTTCTCTTATTGATGATTTCCTCAAGCTTTTTATTAAAGAGGCTTTCATATCCTGAAGTCGTCACGATTTCAGCATTAACGCTTTCGGCAATATCCAAGGCTCTTTTTTTAACGCTTTCTTTTCCCTCCTCTTTGATGAGATAAACTTCTTTTGCATATAGTCTCAGATCTGCATCATCATGCTTGGTTAGTGCAAATACCTCGAATCCAGCTTTTCTTGCCGATTCAGCTACGTTCCGAACGTTGCTTCCTACGATCAGAAACCTCATTTATGATCTTCCTTATAACATCCTCTTCTTCGGTTCTGTGGATATCTTTCATGCTCCCGTCCCCGCTCAGATCAAGCCCTCTGAAGACAACGGCGGGAATCCCGTCGTCGGCTTCACCCATCACGAGGTTTGCGAACGCCGCAATCTCATCAGCAACGCACTCCACAGTCACTTCGAGCTCATTTCCGTAGAGATCTTTTTTACCTCTCCAATCCCTCATTGCTTGAATGCCGGATAAGCCAATTGAGAAGCCAACGACGCCCTTCCTAAAGCACCTTCCATTGGTATCCGTGATAATAACGCCCACATCCTTTCCCGTTATCTCCTTTATCTTCTCTCTTAAGATCCTTGCTGATCTGTCTGGATCCTCTGGAGGAAGAAGTAAATAACCTTTTTTTACGTTGCTCTTATCTATTCCAGCGTTTATACATATATTCCCGAATTTTGCTTTTGTCAGAAGTATCGGGTATTCTATCAGAATCTCTTCGCTCTCATCGATGACGGCTTGAATAAATCTCGGATCCTTTCCGTGTTTTTCCGCAAGCTCTATTGCCTTTTCGGATGGTTTTATCTCATCAATCCTTATTAGTCTTCCTTCGGATTTCGAGACTACTGTAGAGCAGACAGCGAGAATGTCCCCATCTTCAAAGTTAAAAAGATCTGTAAATATCTTAGCTAAATCGTCTCCTTCCTTTATCTCGGGAACACCTTTTATAGGAAAAACTCTGATCATAACCTTTCCCTTAGGTAAGTGATGATTTCCGCAATTACTTCATCCTTGCTCGGCATTATCTGTCCGGCACCTTGTGCTAGATCTTTTCTACCGCCTCCCCCTCCCTTGATTAACCTTCCGATGATTTTCATCAGGTCACGGGCATCCACCTTTTCATGTCCGCTAAATGTTGTGATTTTCACGCCGTCGTATTCAGAAAGTAACACTCCCACGTATCCCTTTTCAGCAAGTTTGATTCCGATCTTTGCGAGCATTTTCGGATCTTCCTTCATAATCTCCACGATTATTTTCAGATCTTCGAAATCCTCCGCATCTCTCTCAAGGATTTCCGCCTTTATCTTAGCTATTTCGTCTTGAAGCTTTTCTATTGTCTTTCTCTGTTCTTTCCACTCTTCGAAGAATCTGTTAACTGTTTTCGGTAGGATCTCCGGCTGAACTCTGAGAATGCTGCTTGCCTCTTTCAGTATGGATTCGTTCTTTGCAATGTGCTCTAAGGCAGCTTCTCCTGCAGCGAACTCAAATCTCAGAACACCATCTTGGATTGATTCAACCCTTATTATTTTGAAGACGCCGATCTCACCTGTTTTCTCGCAATGGGTTCCGCCGCAAGCCTGAACATCGTCTCCAACTCTGACTACTCTTATCTCCCTTCCCGGAGGGACTCCTCCCTGATAGAGTCTGAATCCGTAGAGCTGTTCGGCTTTTATCCTATCCATGAACTTCCATGAGATGTCTTTGTTAGCCATGATCTCTCGATTGACTTCGAGTTCAATTTCTCTGATCTCATCCTCGCTTGGTCTCTTGTAGTGCGTAACGTCCAATCTCGCCTTCTGCCTATTCTTTTCTTGCTCCAGCCTGCCATACATGTTTTCCTAACTTGTTTTGCAAAACGTGGAGTAACAGGTGGGTAGCCGAATGATGTCTCATGTGTCTGAATCTTCTGTCCCTATCTATGAAGCCTCTAACTTTATCACCTACGTTGAGCTTTCCGTTAATCTTGTGAATTATTACACCTCCTTCTTCGAGGACATCAAGGACGTCGATTTTCCTTCCGTTCGCAATCAGATATCCCGTATCGTTATCCTGTCCACCGCTTTCTGGATAGAAAGCTGTTCTGTTAAGGATTACATAATCACCTTCGACCCCGATAACTTCGGCTTCGAATTCGAGCAGTTTCGAGTTGTAATATAACTTTTCAGTTGGAGGATACTCCTTTTCAAGAAGCTTTACTCTCTCCTTCTTTTCGGTCTTTAGTAGTGTCTTGAGGCAAGCTCCGCGTAAAAATCTTCGGGCATTTCTACTTCTATTCCCTTCTTCTTAGCGAGATCGACGGTGATCTCCGCGGGTATCCCATGGGAATCGTAGAACTCGATAAGGTCGTCTTTTTCGATCTTTTTCTTCTTTTCGATAGTTCTTTCGACTAGGGAAATTCCTTTGCTTATAGTTTCCCTGTATCTCTTCTCTTCAAGCTCCAAAATCTCTTGGATTGTTTCGAGGGGGACGTTAAATTCGAATTCTTTTAGAATTTTCCTGTGAAGACTAACCAAATCAAAAAGTTTCAGGCTTAGTCCGATTTCATCCGACATTCTTAATGCCCTTCGAATCATCAATCTGACGAGGTATCCTGATCCGGCATTTGATGGGACGAGGGCGTCTCCGAGCATGAATAGAATGCACCTCGTATGATCTGCGAGAGCGTATACCTTTTCAAGTGGATTGACTATTTTTTCAAGTTGATCAACGGTGATTTTAAATTTATTAGCTATGCTTTCTCTCAATTCATAGAGCTTTTCACTCCTTAGGCTACCGAAAACTCCGGCAAGCTTAGAACTTTCTGCTATTATCTCTTGAATGAGGTCGTCGTCTCTTGAGAATCTGACGTTGCTATTCTCCAATATCATGTCTATGACTTTTGGAAATATTGCATCGTAAACGGTGGGTGTTCCCTGAGATGCCCAGACAAATCTTTCCAGCCCGTATCCAGTGTCGACGATGTAGTTATCCATTTTCCTGTATTTGACGCCCTTTATCTCGATATCTCCCTCGGGGTGCTCCTCAAGGTTCATGAAAACTAANGTGGCAAGCTCCAATCCACCGACTATGGCTTCCAAGCAAGGGCCCGCATTTCCTCCTCCAGCCCAAGGCTCCTCTTTGTAGACTATGTCCTCCTTTTTGTACGCCAAGCTCGTTCAAAAGTTCGGTGCAGTACATCACTGTCTCGTTTTTCCAATAGATCTCTTTGCCGGGATAGTTAAAAGCGTGGTGAGCCATCATTTCGAAAAGTGTTAGGTGTCTTCCTGTTCTCCCTACCGAGTCAAGATCGTCCATCCTTATGCACGGCTGGGAAATTGTCAGCGGATTAGCTGGTGGAGGAACGATTCCAGACGTGACGAAAGGCTGGAAATCCGCTATGCTTGCGATCGTTAGGTAGATATCATCTCTCCATCTTGCGACAACAGGATATCGGTTGATTCTTTTATGACCTCTTTTTTCAAAAAAAGATAGGTAGTACTCTCTCATCTCGTCAAGTTTGAATTTTTTCTTGAAGATGGGGTTATTGATGAAAGTGTAGGTGCCGCAGGGAGGATCTCCACAAATCTCTCTGCTTTCATCAGCAGTCCAGAAGTGTTTCCCGCACTTTGGACACTTTTTTCTTGTAAATCCGTTTTCTTCCAAGAAAGTTATATCCATATACTCACTCTCAAGACTCATTACGAGTAAGATGCATGGTAAAATTAAAATATTTATGCTTTGGATGACAACGAATAGTTTAACGCTTTGTCGCGAGATGATTTGGATTCAGATAAATATATATAGATGATTAATCATAAGAGAAGCTATGAAATGTTATCACGATCCCGTAATTGAGTGTAAGTTTAACGGCGAATGCCACAAATGTCCGATAATTGAGGCGATTATGTCAGATTACCCTCATTAACTCCTTCAAGTCTATATCCATAGGTTTTCCGAATCCTACGGGTCCGTTGTCGTTTTTATATCGGGGGAATCATGTGGATGTTGGCTGCATTATTCCTTGTCCCGCCCAAATTCTTAGAGGTTTGAGAAATCATGTAAACTTTTTATTCCTCTGCGATCCTGTAGAACACACAGAAGTGAAGGGACTGCAAGAATAGTTTACACTCTGAACATATATCTCAGAGGAGTCCTTTTGCAGCAAACCTTCGTTTTGCCCTTCGTTATTCCCTTTAAAACATCGCTGTAGAATATCAGCGTTATACCGTATCCAATCGTTTCGATACGGTGGGCGTCGCTTCCTGCTATCATAGTTTTATTGAATTTTTTAGAAATTTTCCACGACAAAAAGTTACAAAAACCCGTAAGAAACTTGGCGTTAAAAACCTCAATCGCATCTACGTATCTGAAAAGCTCCAATCTTCTCACACCGTGCCTATCTATCTGAAAGGGGTGGGGGATAGCTGTTAATCCGTTCTGTTTTTTCACTTCCCAAACGCTTTCCTTTAAACTCATTCCCCTGTCGATATCTCTGCTCACACCGTATGCTAAGAGATGCCCGTCTGAGGTTGTTATCTCAATTCCGGGAATTATATCGATATCAAGATGCTCGTCTCTGACAAATTCGGCTGCCTCAAGACTTCCGTTCAGAGTGTCGTGATCTGTTATCGATAAGGCGTTTAAACCGAGCTCCAAAGCTCTTAAAACTATCTTTTTCACACAATCTCGTCCGTCACTGTGATTAGAGTGAACATGGAGTTCGGCTTTGAACATCAGAAGGTTTTTGAAAGGACGGAAAATTAAATCTTATGAAAGTTCTGCTTGTCACCGGAAGATTTGCCGAAAAAATGGTCAGGGAGAATTCGGGAGGTGCTGATGTTCTCGTTCTCGATATTGATGTAGCGGCTTTCATCACGGATAAGCATCTTGAAGACATTAATTTATCAGGATACGATCTTGTTCTTGTCCCGGGACTCGCAAAAGGTAACTGGAGAAAATTGGAAGAGAAAAAGGGAGTTGCTATCAGACTTGGTCCTGTTCACGCTTACGATATTCCCAAAGTGATGGAGGTGATCGAAGAGATAGAGCTTTCACATGAAATTCCAGCAGACAGGTTGTTGAATTTGAACAGAGAGGAGGAACTATTTAAACTCGTTAACGGTTTAGATGTAGGAGTGTTTGATATAAATGGAATTCAGATTGGAGGGAACAGCAGGATGAAGATAGTCGCCGAAATTGTTGACGCTACCGAGCTTGAAAGAGATGAACTAATTCAAAGAATCGAATACTACTTGGAGAGCGGTGCGGACATAATCGATTTGGGAATTCCTATATCCTACGATCTCTCAGATGTCAGAAGAGCTGTAAAAACAGCAAGAGATTATTGCGATGCATTAAGCATTGACACTTTTTCGAAAAAGGCAATTGAGGTGGGTATTGCGGCCGGTGTGGACATGATTATGAGCATTTCCTTGAAGAATTTGGAGGTTTTAGAATTAATCAAAGATCAGGCGGTTGTGGTTGTTGAGAAAAACGTTGATATGTTGAAGCATACTGTCGAGCTTGTAAAAACAAAAACTAATAAAGTTATAGCTGATCCCGTTCTCGAGATTTTCGGGGTTTTTGAAAGTCTCTCGAGATACAAAAGGTTCAGGGAAATCGATCCAATCACGCCGATGCTATTCGGTGTAGGGAATATAACGGAGCTTTTCGACGCGGATTCCCACGGGATAAACGCGATCATAGCTTACATTGCCGAAGAGATCGGAGCAGACCTCCTTTTCACAACAGAAGCAAGTCCAAAGACTGTGAATTCTATAAGGGAGCTAAAAATAGCAAGTTATATGAGTAAGGGTTCAAAAATCAAGAAAACTCCTCCAAAAGACCTCGGATTAAGCTTATTAGTGATTAAGGAGAAAGTGAGATATCCAGAAGCTGAACTGCCAGATTGCTTGAAAGCGAAGGAGAAAAAAGAATTCATCAGAGATCCAAAGGGAGATTTCAGAATATGGTTATCCAAAGGATGGATTGTCTGTAGTCATGAAAAGGTCTGTGTTGTAGGAAAGGATGCAAAGAGCATAATAGATACCGTTTTAGATTTAGATCTTGTCAGCAGACTCGATCACGCCGCATATCTTGGAAGAGAACTGAAGAAAGCTGAAATAGCACTAAGATTGAAGAAAAATTACATCCAAGATCAGGAGTTGAATTTCGGGATATATTGAGGATCTATTCGTCAGCTTTGCTGTTGTTACTCTAACCCCTAATGAGGTATTACAAAGTCAATATCTGAGGATTTCGTGAAGAATCTTTAATCCAGTCACCTAAGGCGGTAATTATGTATCGAAAATAAGCGAAAATTTTATATATCTATTTCACTAACAATTTGTTAGGAAGAAAAAGTTAAGGAGGTGATGTAAATGAGACTGTTTGATCCGTTCGAGGAGTTAAGAAAAATGCAAGAGAGAGTGGCAAGACTGCTTGAGGAGTTCGATAGATTCACGACAACCGAGATAACAGTTCCGATCGATGTCATCGACGAGGATGATAAAATCAGAGTCGTTGCTGATCTCCCGGGCTTTAATAAAGAAAACATCGAGGTCTTCATCGAGGACAGTGACCTTATCATAAGAGCTCATAGAAAAGAAGAAGTTAAGGAGAAGGGTAAAAACTACATAAGACAGGAGAGAAAATACGGGGAGGTATACAGAAGGGTAGCACTACCAGTCGAGGTTGATGTCGAGAAGATCAAAGCAAGATACAATAATGGTGTTCTTGAGATCGAACTGCCAAAGGTGGCAGTCAGAGAGAGAAAAGTTATAAAGATTGAGTAATTTTTTTATTCAAGTAAACCCTTTGCACTCCTAACATTGTCGTCCACTTTCTGCAAAGCTTCTTTCAAAGCTTTTGCGAGAGCTTTAAAAGATGCTTCAATCTTGTGGTGCGAATTAAACCCTTTAACTTTTAAGTAAACATTTATCCCAGAATTTCTGCAAAAAGAATCGAAAAAGTGGACAATATTCTCACCCTTTATAGTTGTGTCACCAAACTCTCCCTCGAACGTGAAAACGCCTCTGCCACTCAGATCTACGCCGCATATAGCAACGCTTTCGTCCATTGGGATGATCGCATCACCGAATCTGTTTATTCCCTTCTTTTCAACAGCTTCATTAAAAGCCCTTCCTAAAGCTATCGCCACATCCTCAATCGTATGATGCTCATCGACGTTTAGATCTCCTTTCGCTTTTATTTTCAGCCCGATTCCGCTGTGAATGGCAAAGGTTTCGAGCATGTGATCGAGGAATCCAATTCCCGTATCTATTTCAATCTCTCTTTCTCTTAGATTTACTTCAACCTCGACAGAAACTTCTTTTGTTTTTCTAATGCATTTTCCCCTCATAATTCATCCTCCAGCTTTAATAGATCCTCAAGCTTTAACTTACCGGTGTAAAGGGCACTACCAATCACAACTCCGACTGCACCGGTATCCTTTATTTTTACAACGTCATCGATTGTTGTTATCCCCCCCGCTACGATGACAGGTCTTCTGACTTTCTTTACAACGGTTTTGACATTATCGTAATTGATCCCTCCCATTAATCCTTCGACATCGACGTTTGTATAAAGGAATTCCACCTCACAGTCTTCGTACAACTTTGCAAGATCAACAGGACTTATTCCAGCTCCCTCTTTCCAACCCTTCACAACAACTTCTCCTTTTCTAGAATCTATTGCAATTATGACTCTTCCAGGGTATCTTTTCGCGAGTTCTCTGACACTTTCGGGATCTTTCACAGCTAAAGTTCCAATGATAACCTTGTCAATACCTTTCCTTAGAAGATTCTCGGCGATTTCAGGAGTTCTTATCCCTCCACCCACCTGAACTTTTGTGAATCTAGATATTTCTAAAACGATATCTTCATGAGTTAACTTTCCTTTGAAAGATCCATCAAGGTCAATTATGTGAAGCCATTTCGCCCCAATTTCAACCCATTTCCTTGCGATGCCGATTACGTCATCTATTTCGACGATCTTTTTTTTCTCATCACCCTGTTGAAGCTGAACGCATTTACCGTCTTTAATGTCTACTGCGGGGATTATCCTGAACATGAAGTGAGAGAGATAAAATAAAATAAAAAAGTTGCTGTTAATACCTTATCTTTGGTTTTTTATACTTTTTTCGAGGGGTGTTCAGGAGTTCTTCCAACTCCTCATCACTTATTGGTTTCAAATCGTCAAGCTCGTTGTATATCTTTTTGCCCTTCAAGTTGGATCTGCCCCTCATACTATTTCTGGCATATGAAATACAATCTCATATTTAATCTTTTTGCTTGAGTCAACTGCTTCAAGCTTACACAAAAGGCACTCGGCTTCTTTGTTACCTCAGTCCATCTTTTATCATTGAATAATAAATGTTGGAGGAGTTCCCACCGTTATGTAGACAGCCTTTTCATCTCCAATATTTTTTATTTTATGAGAAACATCAGAGGGATGCACTATAGACTCACCCGCTTCAAGTCTGTAGACAGTCCCACCCACATCACATTCTATCTTTCCCTCTAGAACAAATCTAAATTCTTCACCAGCGTGTTTGTGAACGGCAGTTTCGGCACCTACATCTAATTCGGCAAGGATAACAAGTAGCTTGTCAGTTTTTGCTTTGACAGTGTATTTAACACCATCTTTTTGGATAATCTCACCTTCATTCTTCTTAGAAACGATTGCGTTCATGATAGACACTATAAATTAATTTTAATAATCTTTTCCATTTTTATCATTTTTAGCCCAAAAATACAACTGGATGGATACTACCTACCGAGATATTGCGAGAAAGATTTTGTCATAAAATTTTTCTAATAAATACTCTCACACCCTTTCCATGAAGGTGGGATGGAGTGCGAGTCACAGCGAGTTTCTAATAGATGATTATTACTATTTCAGTAAGCTTAAAAAGCTCTGTTTAGATAACGGGATAAAGGTGGATTGTGTCAGCTCCTTTTACAAATTGCAGGAGTATGACATTATAGTTTTTAATTATCCCGAGATGAGATTTAGAATTAGCGAGATAAATAGGATAAAAAACTGGCTCAAAAAAGGAAAAAAGATTGTGTTCACGTCATATTACAATAACTTCGACAATGTTACAGATGTGATCAACGCTGTTTTGAATAAGCTGAATACTCAGATCAAATTAGCAAAAGACGTAATAATCGACGAAAAGAACAATATTGGCGACATATACTATCCGATTGCAAAATGGAATAACAAAAACGTTGTAATGCCATGTTCTTCAAGAGTTCTTGGGGGAAATCCGATAATAAGAAGCGATAAAGGTGTTTTTTCGTCCGAAGAAGATATCAGCAAGGGTAAGATCGTAGTTTTTGGAACGTGTGTATTTTGGGATAACTACTCGATAGATCTTGAAAGTAACGGGGAACTGGCATTGCACACACTTTCTGAGATATGATGTTAAATCTAGGAGACTAAATTCGTTCATAAATTATTTATATATTCTTAGTCCTAATCAACAGCTATGGAAGTTGCGATCGTAGGTGGTGGCGGAGCAGGAATGACCGCAGCATCAAGAATTAAAGCACTAAAGCCGGATTGGAATGTCAGAGTCTTCGAAGCGTCTTCTTTCGTTAGTCATGCATCTTGCGGAATTCCCTACGCAATTGAGTTCGATTTTTCGAGCGAGATGCTAATGTATTACAAGCCAGAGTTTTTCGTAGAAAAGAGAGGAATTGAGGTCCATATAAATGCCAAGGTCGTAAAAGCTAAGAGAGGTTCCATAATCGTTAACGAAGAGGGTGAAGAAAAAGAATACGAATGGGATAAGCTTTTAATTGCTACGGGAGCTTCTCCAAAAATTCCCCCGATAGAAGGAGTCGATTTGAATAATGTTTTTACAATAGATCTACCCCCAATTGTGGATGAAATAAAAAAAGTTGCTACTGATGCGGAAAACGTCGTGATCGTGGGAGCAGGATACATCGGCATAGAGATGGCCGAAGCATTTTCATCTATCGGGAAGAAGGTAACTCTTATCGGAAAATACGAATATCCCCTTCCAAGATTTGATAAAGAGATCGGTGAGATCATAAAAAGGGAAGTTGAGAAAAAAGTAAATTTCAAAGCCGAAAAAGTTGTAGCAATCGAGGGAAAAGATAAAGCCGAAAAGGTAGTCACTGACAAAAACGAATATAAAGCGGATCTCGTGATCTTGGCTACTGGTGTTAAGCCGAACGTCGAACTTGCCAAAGATATCGGAGTCGAGCTGGGCAAAAGCGGAGCAATAAAGACAAACGAGTTCATGGAAACCTCAGTCGAAAACGTTTATGCGGCTGGAGATTGTGCTGAAGTAAAACATCTTCTGACGGGGAAGCCTGTTTGGATTCCCTTGGCTCCGACAGCAAATAAAGCTGGATACGTGGCTGGCGTAAATATGTGTGGTCATAGGCTTGAATTTCCCGGAGTTTTAGGATCTCAAATAACAAAATTCTACGATTTGGAAATTGGGAGGACAGGATTAACGGAACGGGAAGCAAAAGCCGAAGGATTTAACGTGAAGTCCGCTTTTATCGAAGCCCACACCAAAGTCCCCTACTATCCTGGCTCAAAGAAAATCTACATAAAAGCTATTAAGGATGCGGANACCAATCGGATACTGGGTGCTCAAATCGTCGGATACGAAGACGTTGCGATGAGAGTCAACGTTTTCGCCCTTGCAATTCAAGCTGGATTCACAACAAAGGATGTTTTCTTCTCAGACCTCGTTTACGCCCCGCCATTCACCCCGATATGGGATCCTGTGACTGTCACCGCAAGAGTCCTAAAGTTTTAGTAAATTTTTTCTTTTCAAAAATTTAGTCCGATAGATGAGTCTTAAAGAAATTGAAAAGGAAATCCTATCGTGCAGGAGATGTCCTCTCTGGAAATTAAAGAAAAATTACGTTCCTGGTGAAGGTAAGGAAAATGCGGAGATCATTTTCATCGGCGAAGCTCCCGGAAGAGATGAAGACGAAAAGGGGAGACCCTTTATTGGAAATGCCGGAAAACTGCTGACAGATTTGATTGAGAATACTCTGCAGCTTAGAAGGGAGGACGTATTCATAACGAATGTCTTAAAGTGCAGACCTCCAAACAATAGGGATCCAACGGAGGAAGAGATAAAAGCTTGCTTACCTTACCTTTTAAAACAGATTGAGGTAATAAATCCGAAGGTGATAGTCTGTCTGGGAAGGTTTGCCGCGAAAACGGTGTTTGATCATTTCGGAATACCTTTCACAACAATCAGTAAGGAGAGAGGAATAATAAGAGAGAAGAACGGAAAATATCTGATAGCAACGTATCATCCGGCGGCAGGGCTTTATAAACCTCCCTTAAAGGAAGTTATCGAAGAGGATTTCAAGAAAATAAAATATTTCATCAAAAAAACAAAAAATAAAAAGGTAACTCTCTTCGACTTTTTTAGTAAATAATGCAGAACGCTTTTCCTAAGGGAGTCAATTTTATCCTGACGTTCTTGCCTTCCCTTTTCATTTCCACAAGACCGTCCTTTTCGAGACCCTTGAGATGGTAACTCATCTTAGCTCTCTGAGCCATATACGCTTTGTGCTTTTCCAACTTACCCTCTATGAGCTTTATCAGGCTGTTTATTGATTCGACTTCTCCACCGTTTTCATCGATTACCTTTAGAATCTTAAGCTTATCTTCGCTCATTTTCTTCAACGGCGGAACCTGTATCTCTACAACTTTTGTTATTCCTACCTCCTTCCCTTCTTCATACTTTGGTAATCCGATGTAGAGCTTGCCGTTGAGTAATTGAGCTACAATGTAGCAAGATATCGTTAGAGTCCTTGGAGCATCGCTTGCATTTATGTAGATCTCGGAACCTTCCTCCTTTTCCTTTTTCACGGCTTTCAGGATCTCTATCGCCGATCCATAGACATCGTATTCATTTATGTAGACTTTATCTATCTCTATTAATACGCTTAGAGCCTTTTCGATACTGTTTGCAATCTCTTGATATTCCTCCTCCTTTGGTAAAACCAAATAGGCCTTCTGTATAGGATACCCGCCCATCTTTATGCTTTCCATTATCCTTTCCTTATTCATTCCCACTGCAATTACATGAACGACACGATTCATGAGTTTAATAGTATGAAACACTTAATAAATTTTTCTTCAGATCATAGCTTACTTAATACTTTCATATCTACGATTTTTCCAAAAAATATTCACAAAAGAAAGGTGAATCTGATCAACTATAAGTTCTAGCTTACTTTGTGTACGTTTTTTGAGAAAATTTAAAATAGCTAAAAATAAATGAAAAAAAGTGGCAAAATGCGATGTGTGCGGTAGAGAAGAGGATTTGCCCTACAAATGTCCATATTGCGGAGGAACATTCTGTTCAGATCACAGACTACCAGAGAAACACAGATGTGATAGTCTTTACGATATACCCGTCTATGTGAAGAGGGATATTCCGCAGAGAGTTGAAACAACCAAACCGAAAAGAAATATCTTCGAAATTTATGGATACAATAACGTCATACTCGGGATAATCACAGTATTTTTTGTCCTTTCAATAATTTTGGATACTTTCTTTAGACTTTTTGCATTAGATCCCGAAAGGTTCTACTACATGCCATGGCAGATAATAACGAACATATTCATACATGGCTCCTTCGACCACTATATCGTGAATGCGATTGTTCTGTTTTTCTTTGGAACGGAGCTTGAAAGGAGAGTTGGTGGGAAGAATTACCTAAAAATATTTTTGCTCTCGGGGATTGTCGGAAACATCTGCTACATCCTTTTCGCATACGTAACTAACAATTTAGCCCCAGCAGTTGGAGCTTCTGGAGCAATATACGGAGTTATGGGAGCTCTTGCCGTAATAGCTCCGGAGATAAGGGTTCTTTTGTTTTTTATTATACCGGTTGATATAAAAACAGCCATAGTGTTGTTTGCCGTATACAATTTGCTGATGACACCATTCTCCATCTTCACAGGAGTTGCCTACGTCGCTCATCTCGGTGGACTTGTATTCGGATTGTATTACGGAAGCAAAATAAAACAAAAAATTAGAGGGAGGTGGTTCTACTGAAGGCTTGGATAGAAAAGGAGAGATACAACGGACAAATCGTGGATTGTCTAACATTGATCTTGCCAACGAGAGGTTGTTCTTGGAGAAAGTGCCATATGTGTAGTTATTATTTGGAAGCAAAAAGAGACGTAACTTCCGAATATATCGAAACGGAACTTGACAGATTATTAGAGAAGAAAAGAGCCGATATAATTAAGATATTTACTTCGGGTAGCTTCTTTGATGATAATGAACTGAATAAAGATTTAAGAAAAAAGATTTACGATAAGTTAAGGAGAAATGGTTTCAAAAAGCTGATAGTCGAGAGCAGACCTGAATTCATTAGCGAAACCACAGCAAGGGAGATTCAAGAGGCGGGAATCGAAATAGAAGTAGGAATAGGAGTCGAAACGAGCAACGATCATTACAGGGAAAAACTCATAAATAAGGGATTCACTTTCAGAGATTTTGTAGAAGCCTCAAAAATCCTTAGAGAAGTGGGGAGGGTTAAGGTATATCTTCTGCTTAAGCCACCCCTGCTTTCAGAAAAGGAAGCAATCGATGACATTATCAAATCAATAAAAGATGTCCGACCCCATTCCGATATAATATCTCTCAACCTTATGACGATCCACAAAAGAACTTTGGTTGAAAGATTGTGGAAGCTTGAAGCTTACAGACCCCCATGGCTCTGGAGTGCCGTCGAGATTCTAAAGAAGGCTGATGCAGAGATTATTTGCGATCCCGTAGCTGCTGGAAAGATTAGAGGCCCCCATAACTGCTTTAAATGTGATAATCAGGTGGCGAAGGAGATAAGGGAATTCTCTTTAACCCAAAATAAGGGTGTTTTTAAAACAAAGTGCGAGTGTAAAAAAATTTGGGAGTTATGTTTGAAGGTGGAGTCAATCACGGATGTACCGTTAACTCCATAGGAAAGGCCACTGTGGATGCTTAGCAAGCTCTTCCACATCCGGAGATAGAACGCGAGCAATCTTATTTAAAGTTTCAACAAGCTTTTCACTTGTTTTTAATTCAATACTGTGGACTTTTAGAACTCCGATCATTTCTCCTCTCTTTATGACACCATCAAAGACAGGGAAGAACAATGCGTGTGTAATCTTTTGAGGATCTTCTATCCTTTTCGGTTTTCCAGTTCCGTAAACATCCATCACTGCACCGAGCCCGTGTCTCATAATGAAGAGGGGTGAAACAACCGTTTTCGGGTTAAGGGTGATATCTTTCACCTTTATCAGTGTGAACTCTCCCTTTTTGACAGTTTTATCTTCGTCAGCTATTAAGAGTTCCCATTTCCCGTTTGGTGTTCCCTCATGACCGTAAGGAGCAATGTTGATAGGTTCTCTGTAAATGTTACCGTTGTCAGCATAGACAATTTTCGCTTTCACTTCTTTCTTTAACAGTTCTGGAGCGAATTTCTTAAGAGCGATGTGATGAATTGAGGAAACACCTAACAGGTCCCCTTTCTCTATTCTACCATCTCTGATGGCAACGAAAATCGCTTTCGAAACCGTTTTTGGATCTTCAACTTTTCTAAAACCTTCCTTCAACCTAACGTCTAAAACGTCCCCAAGGGCATTCCTTATTATGTAAAGCGAATCAAGTATGGTGTTGCTCGGTATTCTTATCTCTTCAATGTCTATGGTGTAAATGCACCCTTTCTTGACTTCCAAGTCTGTTGCGGCTATTATCGGAACGTATTCGTAGACAAAGGTCTGGATATATTTGTAATTCTTAATCACCACCTCCTTCCTAATAATCTCGCCATCTTTAAAGTAAACGAGATTCGCCCTCTCCTCTCCCTCAGGAATTTTTTCTGGTGGTTTTAGACCATCAATTTCAACGAAATAAACCTTCAAAACTCCCAATAAGTCCCCTTTTCGAATATCTCCATCATGAACCGGAAGAAAAATAGCTTTGTTAAATTCCTTTCTCTCCTCAACCAAGAAGGGTTTTCTAAATTTGGATAGTGTGATGAGAACTCCTAGTTCATTTATGAGAATTTTTAAATGAGAAACCATTGTGTTCTCAGGTAAAGTTATCTTTTTTATCTTAACAATTTCAGGTTTGCCCTTTTCGATATTCTTGTCTTCGTCTGCAATTATAGGTTGCCATGCCGCTATCGGGGAAATCTTATACTTGAAGGATCTGATTTCAATCGGCTCTTTGATCAATCTGCTACAGTCATCCTCCCAGTAAACTATCCAACTTTTCATTATACTCACCTATGATTTAAAACTTAATTATTGTTTAAAAATCTATCGATTATTCATAATTTATAATGAGATTTATTTGCCCGACAAAACTTAAAAACTTATATAACCTTCCTGA